>OFGG01001274.1_pt1 | contig 17116 bp, 19 predicted proteins | sample 1521701 | NCBI WGS metagenome assembly OFGG01 (sample SAMEA3504081, study PRJEB24116) | mouse gut metagenome | biome: mouse gut; feature: mouse-associated habitat; material: faeces | place: Denmark | collected 2011
GGGCCGTCAGTCTGGAGACGCTTCTTGCGGAAATTCCTTGTTGACAGAAGAGGGAAATGCCTATATAATGCTATGGAATAAAAGGAGATAACGAAACGACAGTTTCGCTTCCGTTTTTTCTTTTGATTCTTTTCTTTTTTTGAAAAAAGAAAAGAATGTAGACCTTAGCCGCGGTCCGGGCCTGCCGGGCGGGGCGGAGCAGCTTCTACTGCCTGGCCGCCTGTGCCGCCGGGTCCCTGCTGGTGTTTCAGACCTGTTTGAATGTGTTTGGCTCCGTGGACCTTCTGCCCCTTACCGGCGTAACGTTTCCCTTTGTCTCCAACGGCGGCTCCGCCATGATGTCCGCCTGGGGGCTGCTGGCCTTCTTGAAGGCCACGGACACCCGGGAACACGCCAGCTTCGCGATCCGGCGTCAGAAACTGCGCTCCACTCCGCCCGACTGAAAGTCGGGCATCCGTTCCGCTCCGTTTCCTCCGCCTCCTTCAAGGGGGAGCAGGCTCCCCCTTGAGTAACCCCCACCCCCGCGGGGGACGAGAGACGCGGGACGAAGGGAGATAATGTATGCCCACCTACAAATACGAGGGCGCTTACGCCAGCGGCGAAAAAGTCTCCGGCGTGGTGGAGGCCGTCAGCCGCACCGACGCCGTGAACCAGATCCGCCAGAGCTGCGAAATCGTCCTCTCCATCAAGGAGGTCCCCAAGTCCGCCGCCCGGGACCCCCTGTCCAGGCTCCAGAAAATCAACGCCAAAAGCCTGTCCCTCACCTGCCAGCAGTTCGCCATCATCTTAAAGGCGGGCCTGCCCCTGGTGCAGACGGTGGATTTGGTGGCGGAGCAGTGCCCGGACAAGAACCTCTCCGCCCTCCTCCGCCAGGCGTCGGAAGACGTGTCCAACGGCTGGGCCCTGAGCTACAGCCTGGAACAGCGGGGGGCCAAGTCCCTGCCCGTCACCTTCCGGGAGACCGTCCGGGCCGGGGAGGAATCCGGCGATTTACAGGCGGCGTTCCAGAGAATGGCGGACTACTTCGAGCGGATGAACAAGACCCACGAGAGCGTGGTGTCCGCCCTGACCTACCCGGCCTTTGTCATCTTTGTGGCGGTGATTGTCATCGGCATCATCATGGGCTACGCGGTGCCCTCTCTCACCGGCATGTTTGAGTCACTCGGCACGGAACTGCCCTGGGTTACACGAGCTTTGATTGGCATGAGTAATTTTTTCCAGAAGTATCTTCTGGTAATCATTGCCCTCCTCGCGCTGGTTTTCTTCGCTGTTCGGCTTTACGGAACGACGGAAAAGGGCGGGCCTACGTTGGCAAAATTCCAACTTCAGCTCCCTGTTATCGGTAGCGTGGTCCGCATGTCCAACGCCAGCCAGTTCGCCCACACTATGTCGACTCTCCTTGCCGCCGGTATGCCCATTCTGCAAGCCATTGAGGCTTCCGGCAAAACAATGAGCAATCTCTGCATGGCTCAGGAGGTTTTGGGCACTCTCCCCGGCGTGGAGGGAGGGCGGCCCTTTGGAGAGTGCCTGCGCTACACAAAAGAAATTCCTTCCATGCTGACACAAATGACCGCCGTGGGCGAAACCACCGGGGCCATGGAATCCACTCTGGAGGTTCTGGCGGCTTATTACGACAACGAGACAGACCTAAAAACTAAGCGGGCCATCAGTCTTTTGGAACCGGCGATTATCGTCGTGCTGTCCATCTTTGTGGTGTTTATCCTGATGGCGGTTTATCTGCCGATGTTCAGCATGTACGGCTCAATTTAACGCGGTATTCCGGACCTCGCCAACCCGGGTCCTGAGTATATACGTAATTTTAAAATCTGAAAGAGAGGTACACAAAACATGAATAATCTGAAAGCCAAGCTGAAGAAACAGGGCGGCTTTACCCTGATCGAAATGCTGATCGTGGTGGCCATCATCGCCATCTTGATTGCTGTATCTATTCCTATGGTCAACACCGCTCTGGAAAGTGCCCGAGAAGCTACCGACGAAGCTAACCATCGGTCCGCCATTGCCCTTGCTACTGTAGGTTATATGACCTTTGAACCGGGTAGTACCGATGCCACTAACTCTGGCATTTCTACAGACGGTGTCGCTGCAGCAGGATGCTGGTATTCAATTGATGACGAAGGTAACGGAAGATTGTCTAGTACTGAACCCAGTGCTTATGGCAAAGGAAAAGCCGATATTGGTAGGGATCCGGACGCTCATGATGGTGAGGCACTTAAAATTACAATAGGAACTGACGACACCATTATTGCAACTTGGACAACTGTCAGCTAACTTCTTCCCTTCGATGCACTCCCCCTCTTCCGGGTTGGCACAGGGGGGGAACGGACGCCCGCGTAAGCGGGCGCCCTCCAGAGCCTCCGGGGTTCCCCGGGGGTTGTGGAGGGCGGAAAAAAGCCCCCCATACGGGGGGCGGGTGGTCAGCCTCGGAGGTCTTCCTCCAATTCCTTTTTCAGCTTCAAAAGTCCGGCCTGGATTTGTTCCGGCGTTTCCTGACTCCCAATCGATTCCAAGCGGGAAATTAGTAAACGGAGATAAGCCCTAAACTGCAAATCGGTCATGCCTTCTTCCATGACAGCACCCCCTTTTCATTATTTTACCACGCGCAAGCCCCGATATCAACTTGACGATCCGTAAATTTTGTGTTACACAGCTCCCAGGAGACGGCCTCCGCGCCGCCCTGATCTCTTAGGTCCCGCCCTACCCTCCACCCACACCCTCCGGGCTGTGCCGCGGAGACCGGGACGGCGCGGAGAACGCCCCCTGCGGAGCAATCCCCAAAAAGGAGACTCTATGGAAGAACAGCTCTTGACGGCCTACCTCTGCTTCTGGCTGGCCGTCCTCGGCGCGGTCCTGGGCAGCTTCCTGGACTGCGCCGCCTCCCGCTGGGCGGCGGGGGACCTCCACCCCTTCCGGGGCCGGTCCCGGTGCGGCTCCTGCGGCCATACCCTGGGGGCCCGGGATCTGGTCCCGGTGTTCAGCTTTCTGCTGCGCCGGGGGCGGTGCCGCTGGTGCGGGGAAGCCATCCCCGCCCGGTGCCTGGTTTCCGAGCTGGCGGGGGCGGCGGCGTTTTTGTGCCTGGGACTGCGCTTCGGCCTCAGCCTGGAGCTGGGCCAGTGGTTCGCTTTTGCCGCGCTGCTGCTGGCCCTGAGCCTGACGGACTGGGCGGCGCGGATACTTCCCGACAAGCTGCTCCTCCTGCTGGCGGCGAACCGGGCGGTTTGGTTTTTCGTCCTGGGCCACGGAGTCCGTGAGGTTCTGGAGGCGGCGAAGGCCTTCGCCGTCCCGGCGGCGCTGCTGGCCCTGGTGCTGATAATGGAGAAGCTGCTGGGCCGGGAGGCCATGGGCGGCGGGGACATCAAGCTGCTGTTCGTGCTGGCCCTGTATTTAAGCTGGGCGGAGCTGTTTTTGACGCTGCTGGCAGGGTGCCTGCTGGGCCTTATCTGGGCGGCGCTGACCGGCGGGAAGGCGAAAACCGCCATGCCCTTCGGGCCCTTTCTGGCCCTGGGGGCGATGCTTACGGTGTGTTGCGGCGGGCCGGTGCTGGAATGGTACTTCGGCCTGTTTTGAGAGGAGAGGAATGTATGGGAAAAACGCGGCTGGGATTTGACATCGGCAGCAGCAGCCTGAAAATCGCGGTGCTCCGGGGAAACGAGGCCCGCATGGAGGAGATCCGCCTGCCGGAGAACATGGTGGACGGAACGGGGGCCATCATCCTGCCCCACGCCTTCGCGCAGTTTTTAAAGCAGACGAAAAAGGAGCTGTCTCTCCCCCGGGGCCCGGCGGCGCTGGCGCTGCCCCCCAGCCAGGTGATCTGCCGCCTGGTGACCATGCCCCGAATGACCACGGAGCAGCTGCTTTTAAACCTGCCCTACGAGTTTTCGGACTTCATCCAGGGCGTGGCGGACCAGTACCACTGCGACTACGCCGTCTGCGCCCCCGCCGAGGAGGACGGCGAGGCCCAGGGCGTGCCCATGATGGCGGCGGCAGCGGCCAAGCAGACGCTGGCGGAGTACGCCCGGATGTTCGCCCAGGCGGGCCTCCGGCTGAAAACGGTCCTGCCCCAGGAGATGGCGTTGATTCAGCTCTGCCAGGCCCGGGGCGCGGGAGCGGAGGAGTTCTGCTTCGTGGACCTGGGGCACCAGTTCACCCGGATTACGGTGGTCTGGCGGGACCGGGTCCAGGCCACCCGGCAGATCGCCCTGGGCGGGCGGAACCTGGACACCATCGTGGCGGGGGAGCTGGGGGTGGACCCCTTCCTCTCCAACACCTATAAGGCCACCAATTTCCAGGACGTGCTCACCCTCCCCGCCGTGGCGGAGGTCTGCGAGCGCATCGCCGTGGAAATTTTGAAGGTCATCAACTTCTACCAGTTCACTTACCGGTCCAGCAACCTGAGCGGCGTGTACCTGGTGGGCGGCGGCGCGTCCATGGACCTGCTGCGCCGCAGCATCGAAAACACGGTGGGCCTGCCCCTGCTGGACCCGGCGGATCTGCTGCCGGAGGCCGGGCAATCCGCCTCCGCGGGCATTTTCGCCGCCGGCGCGGCCATGGGAGGGAATTGAGATGAGCAAGCGAAACGCGGCCTACCCCGCCAAGCGGTCCATGAACCTCTTCTACAAGCCCGACCGCACCACCAAGCCCGCAACCATCGCCCTGTACGTGCTCTTCGTGCTGGTGTGCCTCCTGGGGCTTGGCAAATTCCTGGTTTACGACCTCTGGGCGGAGACCGCCCAGGCCCGGCAGTCCCTGACGGCGGCGGAGGCACAGCTTCAAGGCGTCCTGCTGGAGCTGACGGACTACAGCGAGGTGTGGGAGCGCTACAGCCGCTACTCCGCCACCGAGGAGGAGCGGGACCTCATTGACCGCATGGAGGTCCTGTCCCTGCTGGACGAGGCCGTGGGGTCCACGGCGTCCATGGACGCGGTTTCCATCGGCGGCGATACGGTCCAGCTCCAGTTCTCCGGCGTAACCCTGGCCCAGACCGCCCAGATTGTCAAGGCCCTGGAGGCGTCTCCCATCGTGGCCTATACCATGGTGAACACAGCCGCCACTACCCAATTGGACGGCGCGCCTGCGGACGCCAGCGCCCCGGTCCAGGCCAGCGTGCTGATTCAGCTGCAAAAGGAGGTGCCGGAGAAATGAGGAGACAACTGACCACCCGGGAGTGGATGCTCCTGGCTTTGCTGGGCGTCATCCTCCTGATCAGCGGCTACATGCTGCTGTTCTACATGCCGATGACTGCGGAGCGGGACCGCTGCCTGGGGGAAACGGAGTCCCGCCGGACGGAGATAGAGGCGGCCCGGCTTCGCCTGGAGGAGAAACGCCGGATGGAGCGGGAACTGGAATTGCTTTTTTCCGCCGAGACTCCGCCCCTGAGTATCGCGGATTACGACAACCTCCAGCCTGTCATGTTCGAGCTGAATTCGATCTTGGCCTCCACCCAAGACTATAGCCTGTCCTTCAGCACGGTGGACGCCTCCCAGACCATTGTCCGCCGCAGTATTTCTCTGTCCTTTACCACCGGCACTTACGAATCCGCCAAGGCGGTGCTGCAGCAGCTCCACGACAGCGCGTTCCGCTGTATGCTGGACAGCGTAAATGTGAACGTTGGCCAGGGGGAGCGGAATGCCGTGTCCGTCAATGGAACCATTGTGTTCTTCGAGTACCAGGCACAGCCGCAGCAAACGGCCTGAATCGAAAAAGCGGGACGTGCGCGTCCCGCTTTCTCCTCAGCCCTTGAGCATAAGCAGCGTCCCCCCGGTGAGCAGGGCCAGGCCCAAGGCCGCCTTCCGGCTCAGTTTTTCGTGGAGGACCAGGCCGGAAAAGGCTGCCGTCACCAGAATGCTCAGCTTATCAATGGGAACCACCACGCTGGCGGGGCCGTCCTGCAAGGCCCGGTAATAGCACAGCCAGGAGGCCCCGGTGGCCAGACCCGACAGGCAGATGAACGCCAGCTCATTCCTGGGCACCGCCTTGAGAGCGGCCCCTTTTCCGGTGACGAAGACCATCACCCAGGCCATGACCAGCACCACGCCGGTGCGAATAGCCGTGCCCAGGCTGGAGTCCACGCCGCTGATGCCCAGCTTCCCCAAAATCGCTGTGAGGCTGGCGAACGCAGCGGAGCCCAAGGCATAGGGCAGCCAGGAGCCGGAGGCGTTCCCCGTTTCCTCCCCCGCCTTTTTCTCAATCATGAAATAAGTTCCCGCCCCCACGAAAAGAATGCCCAGAGCCTTGTAAACTCCGATGGGCTCTTGCAGGAGGAGGAAGGCCAGGAGGATGGTCAGCACTGTGCTGCTTTTATCAACGGGGGTAACCTTGTTGACGTCCCCCAGCTGCAAAGCCCGGAAGTAGCACAGCCAGGAGGCTCCGGTGGCCAGGCCGGAGAGAATCAGGAACAGCAGGGTTCTCCCGCCAACAGTCCGCAAGCCGGACTGTGCGCCGGTGAGGAAGACCATTTCCCAGGAAAACGCCAGCACGATGGCGGTGCGGATGGCCGTGGCCACGGTGGAGTCCGTCCGGCGGACGCCGCATTTGGCCAGAATAGCGGTGAGACCCGCAAAGAACGCAGAGGCGAATGCAAATAGTGTCCACATAGGATCGCCTTCTTTCGCAAGATTTGGGCGGGGCCGCCGCTGCTTGCCGGTCCCTCTTTCCATTCGTTTCATTATAGCATGGCCCGGGATATTTTTGTGTTATGGAGAGAAATTTTTTTGGCCTCCGTTTTTTTGCTTGACTTTAGCGGATAAATTAGTAAAATGGTACGTGACAGGGCGGATGCGCCGCGCCTTGAAATGATAGCAGGAATGGAATATCCGGGTGTAGCCTATCGGTTAGGCACTTGGTTTGGGACCAAGGTCAGGCTGGTTCGACTCCAGTCACTCGGACCAATCTATGATAATCCGAACGCTGTCCTCCCAGTGGGGGACGTGTTCGGATTTATCATCTGTATTGATAACATTCTTTAGTTAGGCGGAAACGACGGGCAGGGAGGCATCCTGATGAGAGGCCTCCCCGCTTGCTGTCACTTTTTCTTCTGTCCTTCCATTCTCTGAACTCCATCTGCCCTTCCTCGCTCTCAAAGAATTTTTGTATCTCCGGGAGCAGAACCTTTGCCTGGGCCTCCGCCTCATGGAGCGGGATGCCGGTTCCATAGTCGTTGTGCTTCTTTTTCGCCATTCGTTGTCCTCCGTAATAAATTTACGAAAGGCGCATTTCCCCTGTTTCCATGACTGCACTTCGACTATGAATAGGCATCCTCCCTTCTGTCCTGCAATACGAAAACCGCTGGCTGTCCAGCGGTTCTCTATGACACTATTATAGGCGGTCTCCTCAAAATTGTCAAGCCAATCGCAACAGAACGAAGCATCCAGCCACGCCGCAAATCCCCGACAAGTTGGCGGAAATTTATCTTGGGTTCACCTCACACCTCGGCACCATGGACAACAAAGATGGCAGCGCGAACTTCTATTCAACTCGGTCAAAAGTTTGCCATGGCTAAATTCGCTGCAAGTTGCGGCTGATTCGGTCCTATGCAGGGTGTCCAATTGTTCCATCGGTTTTGTGAATTTTTAACAGATAATGCCGCCCTGTTTTCAGCCCCACATCCGCAAATGGAGCCTGTCAATCCGTTCTGCGGCAACGAATTCAGCGGCCACATTATATCTAAGGTCAACTTCGATGGCATACAACTCATTTCAGATGTCTGAAAGCGTATCAACTGATAACTTCTCCAAATCAACACCCCATATTTTGAAAGTACCGAATCGATGATATCCGCATTTCCAATCGCGGCGATGGAATTTTCAATATTCATAATCCGGTCCGCTCTTGTCGGTCTCATTTCGTTGCACCTCATAGCTTGAATTTCTGCGACATCTTAATCACATGAATATCCTGTCAAAATTAAAATTTTTAGCTATTGAACAAAGTTCAACAGAAAAATCACGGGATTTTACTGTTTCGATAGAATCAAGGTAGAACTGCGCTTTGATATATAGCCCCTAAGAGCATTTCTTGCTTTTGGATTATTCAAGAAAGTTCAATAAAAATTTTTAAGGACAATTTTTTGCGAAAAAAAGAGGCCAGATTTCACTCTGACCTCTGTGCAAAACAGAATTTATGCTTTCCTTAAACTTCCATATTTCGACTTTATTCTAGCACCAAAACAGAAATGATGCAATAGTTTGATGCTTTCTATACTCTGTACAAAGGGACACAAGAAGCCTTCTTGAATCTGCGTTTGTTTTCTCCAAAACAATAGATGAGAGGTAAGACTCAGGCTGTGCGGACGGGATACAAAAGCGGTTGCTGAACGGATGGACATTGAGCCAAGTGTTCGTTTCCATAATCTTCAGAAAACCTTCACTACAATTTTCGGGATGCTGGGCCGCTATTCAGCGGAGTTCATGCCGGACGTCTATACCAACGTGACGAAGGAAATGCAGAAGGACGCCGCAAAGAAAATCGGCGGCTTCATGGCGGAGGTCATGTAAAGACCAAGCGCCGGAGAGCAGAAATCTGCTCTCCGGCGCTCTTTCGTCCTATCTAGACCTTTCCGGCTATTTCGCCGTGTGGGTCACAGCGTGGGTCTAACGATTTTCCAACGCCATAAACCTGCCTAAAAAATTACGAAAACCCGCCGAAATCATCCGATTCCGGCGGGTTTGTGGTCCCCCGACCGAAGATAAATCCGAACTTTCAATATCCGAAAAATCCAGCCTTGTCTCGCCCTCTTTATAGTTGAAGGTAATCAGAAGATAATCGTCAAAGACAGTGACGGAGTTTACAAAGCTGTCAATGAGCCTCCGGCGTTCTTCCAGCTTGGACACGTCCAGGGTGCGGAAACGGCAAATCCAGTAAACCACGTCCTCACGGGTTAACATGGGGCGTTTCATTTCCTCCTGGATGATTTGCAATTCAATATCCTTCTTCCGGTCCTCCAATTCGTCAAGCCTCTGTTTGGTGGAGGCGTTTATAATCCCCATTTGGATTGCGTTCAGCATATTTGTAATGCCCCGCTCCGTTTCCTCCAACTGCTTACGGAGGGCGGGGAGAACACTGCTTTCCCGGCCTTGAATCTCCATTACGGTGTCCGCTATGTACTCCACAAAATCATCATTCATCACTTTCGCCATAACGGCGGTAACAACGGCGTTTTCGATCGGGGCCTTTCGGATACTCTTATGCTTAGCGGCGCAAGTCTTGTGCTTCTTGGTGTTGACACAACGGTAATAATGGTATTTCCGGCCTTTGCTGGAACTTGTGCCGCTCTCGCCTACCATCATAGCCCCGCAGGTGCCGCAGAAAAGTTTTGTCGTCAAAAGATAGTCGTCCTCTGCCTTATGCCTGGCGGGGGCCTTTTTATTTTTGGTAAGTCTCTGCTGTACCCGGCCAAAAAGGTCCTGGGGAACAATGGCTGGAATCCCGCCGGGGGTAATGATTTCCCGGTAACTGTATTCCCCGATATACTTTCGGTTTTTGAGCAGCCGGGCCATAAAATTTAGGTCTATCTTTTTGCCCCGTACTGACGTAACGCCTTTTTTCGCCATGCGTTCCATGATTTCCTTCATTGTCGCCCCCTGGTCGTACAGCGTAAACATTTCCAGCACCACGGGGGCGGTATGCGGGTCAAGCTGGTATTGCATATCCTTGTCTATGGTATAGCCAAAAGTGGGCGTGCCGCCGTTGTATTTGCATTTCAGGGCGTTTTCCGTGTGGCCCCGGATAACCTTCTCGGATAACTCGGCGGAGTAGTATTCCGCCATTCCCTCCAGCATGGATTCCAGGATAATTCCCTCCGGCCCCTCGGAAATGTTCTCCGTGGCGGACAATACTTTCACACCATACTTGCGAAGTTGGGCCTTATAGTGTGCGCTGTCGTAGCGGTTCCGGGCGAAGCGGTCCAGTTTCCAGACAATCACAACATCAAATAGGCCCTTGGCGCTATCTTTAATCATCCTCTGAAAATCCGGGCGATTGTCGGTCTTGGCAGATAAGGCCCGGTCAATATAGGTCCGCAGAATCGTAATATCATTTTTCGCACAATAGGCGGTACACTCCCGAAGCTGGCCCTCAATGGATTCCTCCCGCTGGTTATCGCTGGAGTACCGGGCATAGATCACCGCTTTCATTCCTCGTTCCCCTCCTCCGTCATCAATCGGAATAACGCTTCTTTCAGCCGCTTGTTTACAGGCGCTTTCGGGTCAAAGCACATTTCGATAAACTCCCGCATTTCCCGGTTTTGCTCTGTTTTCGCTTTGAGGGCCTCGGGCTGGTAGTCGTACAACTTGCCCCTGGGGTCATCTGTGCGGCAATAGAGGTAATCCATGGATACATCAAAATAATCGGCGTACTTGATAAAGATTTCCGGGTCAGGGGTGGATTGGCCTGTTTCATAGCGGTTTATACGGGATTGTTGAACGCCTAAAATTTCCGCCATGTTCACCTGTGTCAGCCGGACACCCTCCCGCAAGCTGCGGAGCCGTTTCCCAATTTCATTCATGGTGTATTTCTCCTTTTTGAAATTACAATATCACAAAACAGCATATTTGCAAACCCCGTTTCTCAAAATAATTGCCGGGGTGTCAGCCAGCCCTGCGGCTGACACCCCTTGATTACCACAAAGCCCAGGCTCCGCCCTCTGTCAATGGCGGCATGTATGCCGTTCATCTTGACCATTGACAGGGGGCGGGGCCTGGGCTACTCCGTTCATAGAATATTCACTTGACGGACATGGGAAAATAAGGTAAACTAATTGTGCTTTGAATTTACCCTGTTCAACAGGGCAAGAAATGATTTAGGAAACGCCCAAAGGGGCAAATGTATCTGTGCCGCTGTGCGGCAAAGGGTTGATTGTGGCAGGCCGCAGAGCCGCCGAAGTTTGAGGAAGAAATGGGGGAAGGGGGAATTATGCCATTTTCTCCCTGAAAATTGAGTGAACACGGCTTTTTCGCCGTAAATGATTGGAGAGTACAGCTTTAGGAAAGCCGTACTCTTTTTGTATGCGTTATCTGTATTTGGTTCCCGTGGATTCTGCCGCCGGGGGTAGTTCCTACCCACTGGCACCGATTCTGCAAAGGAGGTGATGTGTATGCCATATGTCCATTTTTCCCGCTGGTGTGGCATACTTCGTTTTTACCGTTCTATCACCTCCGGCGGCAGAATCCACTATCCATATAACAGGTAAAATTCTTTGCTGAAAAATGGGAGCAGCGCCCATTTGACAGCACCGATACAAAAGCCCCGCCGGGACGATATTCCCGGTGTGCTGGGTGAACGTGTCAGAGAGGAACGAAACCGCCAGGGTATCACACGGGAACGGCTTGCGGAAATGGCGGGCGTTTCTGTGGATGTTATCAAAAGAGTAGAGGACGGCATGGGGGCAAAGATTGAGGCGGCGTATTATATCGCCGTTGCGCTCCACACGCCGCTTGAAGCCCTTCTTCCCATGCAGGAGGCGGACCGGGCCGCAAGAATCAATTCCGCCCGTCTGCTGCTGGAAGAATTGGAGGACAGGGCTATATAAAGCCAGTACAGGGAGAAAGCGCCCCATTACAGGGAGTTTTCTCCCTGTTTCTATTGTGCGGGGTTTGATATGCTAAAAGTGCAATCCGGATTGACTACTTTACATTTGGAGGACAACGCACAATGAAAATTACGGACCTGATGATCGACCCCCGGAGCCTGGGGGAAAAGCTGTGGCTGGTGGATGTGTCCCCGGCTTATGAGTACAAGGACACCCGCCGGACTGATACCGTTCTTGGCTACCGCTACGCCGTCGCCATGCCTGAAAAGGGCCTGGACAAAATCAATGTGAGGATTGACGGAAAGCAGCTCCTGGAGGCCCCGGACGGCTATGCGGAGGTGCGCTTTGATGGCCTGGAGGTGTTCATCTACTGGAGCCAGGGACAGCCCCAGGTGGGCGCTAAAGCCACGGGGATTCATCTGGTGAACGCCAAGACCTGACACATTGGGCGGCGCTGGGGAGGCAGCCGGGGAAAAGACAGTTCCCATCAAGGGAAATGTCCCCCGGCGGCAGCGCCAGCGCCGCCCTCCTGGCAGAAGGGATAGTATTACCCTTATGGCAACCATGTAGCATGTAGCATAAAACAGGAGGCCAACATGGGAAACAATACGCAATCCCGCAAATGGGCGCTGGTCATTAACAACCCATTGGAGGCCGGACTTGACCATAGCGCCATTACAAAAACCTTGCAGAAATTCGCTCCGGCCTATTACTGTATGGCTGACGAAATCGCCTCGACAGGGACCTATCACACGCATGTTTTTCTATACGCTCCTTCGCCTGTGCGTTTCACCACCGTCAAGAACCGATTCCCCACGGCGCACATTGAGAAAGCATACGGGAGCGCAAGGGACAACCGGGCGTATATCCGTAAAGAGGGAAAATGGGCGGACACGGACAAAGCGGAAACCGCAGTTCCCGGCACCTTTCAGGAGTGGGGGGACCTTCCGGCGGAGAAGGAGGAACAGGCCCCGCAAATGTTCCGGCTTGTGCAGAATATCCGGGCAGGAATGTCCACTACGGAGATCATTGACGATTCGCCAAATCTGGCCTTTCGGGTGCGGGACATTGACCTGCTCCGGCAGACCTTGACGGCGGAAAAATACAGCGTGGAAAACCGTTTCCTGGAGGTGTCCTATATTTTCGGGGCCAGCGGGGCGGGCAAGACACGAGGCATTTATGAGCGGCACGACCCACGGAGTATTTGCCGTATCACGAATTACAGGGCCGCAAGGGGGATTTCCTTTGACGGCTACAACGGACAGGATGTGCTGGTGTTTGAGGAATTTTGCAGCCAGATTCCCATTGAGGACATGTTGAACTATCTGGATGTTTACCCCCTGCACCTTCCAGCCCGGTACAGTGACCGGGTGGCCTGTTACACAAAGGTTTACCTCACCTCTAATCTGCCGCTGGAAAAGCAATACCGGGCGGAACAGTGGGAGCGGCCCGAAACTTGGCGGGCGTTCCTTCGCCGGATTCATACGGTAATTGAATACCTCCCGGACGGCTCCACGGTAATTCACAAGAAAGGGGGCTTTCCTTATGACCCGAACCGATAAGGACAATATCAGCAAACGGTCGGAAAACCGCCATTTGCTCCGGCGTGTCAAGGCCGGACTTGCGGCGGTGAAGTCCACGCCATACAAGGGGCTGCTACTGGGGGCGTATCTCGCCGGGGCCGTCCTGGCGTGGCAGCTCCGGACGCATTTGTTCAGCCTGGACACCTATGGAATGTTCTCCCCCGTCCTGGGGGCCGCTGTTGATCTTTTAATCCCTCTGTACGCCGTGGGCGGCCTCCTGGCCCTCCTAGTACTCATGGGGACCCCCTGGGGTGGCAGGACAGCGAGAGAGGGCTTGCAGAAAGCGGGCCTTGTCAACCATGCGGGGGAGACCCCGATCCTTGTTTCCAAGAGGCAGGACGGGGAACATTCCCGGCTGACGGTATGGGAGTTTGACCCCTGCGGAATCCCGCTGAATGAGTGGGAGGACAAACGGGCCAGAGTGGAAACCGCCCTGAATATCACCATAGCAAAAATGGCCTGGGGAGAGGGGCGGAAAATTATCCGGGTCTATGCCGTCCCCGCCGAGAGTGATTTTCCGGCCCTGCTTCGCTGGAAGGATAAATACCTCTCCCCGGACAGCTTCGTTTTGGTGCTGGGGGAAAGCCTCACGGGGCCTGTGACGGTCAATCTGGCGCACGTCCCCCATATCCTGTTGGGCGGCTCCACGGGCAGCGGAAAAAGTGTGCTGCTGAAGCTGCTACTCATGCAGTCGCTCCGCAAGGAAGCGGAGGTCTACATAGCCGATTTCAAGGGCGGCGTGGACTTTCCCAAGGTCTGGCATACAAAATGCCAGATGTGCTTCACGGAGGAGGATTTGCTTTATACCCTCAACCAGCTTGCGGCGGTGCTGGAATACCGTAAGGGACGGCTGGCGGAAACCGGGTGTCCAAACCTGGACGCATATAACGAGGCTACGGGGGAGGGTCTGCCCCGGCTGATCTTCGCCTGTGACGAGGTAGCGGAGGTACTGGACAGGACGGGCAGGAGCAAGGAGGACAAGGAACGGCTGGGGCAGATCGAAAACAAGCTGTCCACCCTGGCGAGGCTGGGGCGGGCTTTCGGGATTCACCTGATTCTTTCCACCCAGCGCCCGGACGCTGCCGTGATTCCGGGACAGATCAAGAACAACCTGGATTTCCGGGTATGCGGCAGGGCGGACAATGTGCTTTCTCAAATCATCCTGGACAACACCAGCGCCGCCGAACAGATACCCAAGGACGCAAGGGGCCGCTTCATCACCGGAGACGGGACCGTATTCCAGGGTTATCTGTTCGACGAGGGGCGGCTTTAGAAAAGGGGCGGCTCCTATGGCAAGGAAAAAGAAGGTCAACGACTACGGCACCGGGATTCCCTATCATGAGGTGGAGGCTCTTGCCCGTGTCCTGCTCCCGGAGATTCAAGCCTATTTCGAGAGCGAGGAAGGGCAAAGGGAGTATGCCGAATGGAAAAGGCGACAGGCAGTAAGCAAAAGCGAACAGGAATAACAAGCAAGGCGGGAACATCTTCAACGATGCTTCCGCCTTGGTTTTGTCTGCCCGATAAATTGGAAGGTTAGCGTTCTTTTCTAAATACAAATACAAGACCCACAATTCCCAGTATTATACCAATCCATAAAGCCAGATCAGTGTGGTCTGTTCCAATGATAGGAATCCACGGACTGTGCATCGAAATAAGCAGCAACATAATGCCAAATAGAATAAGGGTTATTCCCTGCAATTTCTTTTCCACAATAATGTCTCCTTAAATTTCTTTTTTTACCGAATGGTTTCTTACACGGATTATAGCATCTGGCATATAAAGATGCAAGGGCAAGAGTTTTCTCTTGCCCTTGTCCGTCAAAGCACATTCTCAATAGAAATGATAAATCCGAACACATTACCCACCTGGATAATGTAGTTCGGATTATCATTGTTTGGTCCGAGCGGCGGGATTTGAACCCACGGCCTCATGGTCCCGAAGCCCAGTCTGAAGTTCCGTTGAACTCTTTCGGGTTCGTTTGACACTTTTTTCTACAGGGTCAGAGACAGATTCGTCCTCTCCTGTCCATTGTTTCCGTCCGGATTTTTCCTATCTTGGGTCAGATTGTGGGTCAAGAGGTAAACGACGGACGAACATCACCGAGAGGCAACCCCAGCCGGGAGGCTTTGCCCTGTTCATAGGTGACTCCGAGTGACCTCCTCGATAAAATACCTTTCCCTTTCGTTGGCGCTGGCTCTGCCGGAAATCATATTTCCGGCAGAGCCAGAAGAAGATTTCATAAAAACACTCTGCCTTAGGGTCCTTGCAGCAATACCACTCTGCCACAGAGTGGGGGTGCTTTCGATCCGACATCATAGTCGCCCTTGTCAATTAAACAAGGCAGCTAATATCGGCACCGAAGTATAGGCCCCCTCAAAATTTGTGTTACTATAAACAAAGAAAGCCGCCAAGAGGGGTGATTGGAGTTATATAAGTGTGCCGCTATATGTATCGGAAAAAATTATAACAGCAGATTCCTATAATTACAACAAGCAGCCCCAAAAACAGTTTGTTGACTATATTCCCAACTTAATGACATTACTCACCGTGAGACACATTAAATCTGAGTTATTAAAGGGGTAGGGTAATGATTATTGAGACAGAACGACTGGTTTTGCGTCCGTTTCGCGAAAGCGATGCCGCAGATGCGTTTGAATATTTAGCAGAACCTATGGCAAATTGCTTTTCCTGTATGAAGCTGAACTCACTTGAGGATGCAAAAGCAGAGATGAATAGGCGAATTAGGGAAACAGAATATTATTTTGCCATTGTAATAAGAGACACGGGAAAAGTTATTGGTGAGATAGACGCATATCCAGAACACGCTGAACCGCATGACCAAGATGGAAATTCACCGCTTGATACGTTCAGCCCTTGCTGGATGCTGAATAAAGCATACCATGGCAAAGGATATGCGTATGAAGCGGCCCATGCATTTTTTGATTATCTGTTCAAGGAAAAAGGGGCAAGACGTATATACGCATACACTGAGGATTACAACATTTCAAGTCAGCGCCTTTGTGAAAAACTTGGTATGCGTAGAGAAGGCTTATTTTTGGAATTTGTTTCCTTTGTTAATAACCCGGATGGCACACCACATTATGAAAACACATATCAATATGCCATTTTGAAAAAGGAGTGGCGTTGACAATTCTCAATTTGTTGGAAAACGCTTGAAAGGTGCTTCTTTGTTTGATGCCTGGAAATACGTCTCACGGTGAGCAATGCCATTAAGTTAACCAGAAGTTACCAAAAAGAGAGTTGCAAGGCAGGCAGGGGAGTCAACGCGCGGGGACATACACAGGAGAAATGCGGTTGCCGGCAACCACGGGTCTGGGATAGCTGCGGTCTGGGCGGCAGGGTAGGAGATTACGCTCCAAGAAGCGGATCACGTCAAAGGCCACGCCCCGGAGAACTTGGCAACAGAAGTAAACCGCATCGGAGAAATTGACGCGGCGTTTGTATTTGGACTTGCCTCGGGTCGTGTCTACACCCCAGGCGGCGGCCTGGGCAAAGTTAAAAATGATGAAGGCAGACATGATCTCCTGAAGGATCAGCTCTGGCCTCTTGGAGTGCAGATGGACCATGCCCACGGTATATTTCAGCTGCCGGAAGGAGGTTTCAATTCCCCATCGTCTGGCGTAAAGGCTACGCAGCACATCGGGAGGGAATTGGGCCGGATCCAGATTTGTGATGAGGGTCTCCGTACTTCCGTCATGCAGCAGCAAGCGAACAATTCTGGCGGAAAACAGATAAAAACCGGCGCTGCCGGGTTCCAAATCATCAAATGGGACCTGATTTGGAAGGCGGCAGTAGGCCTCCGGGACAGGGATGCCCCGCCGCTCCAGCTGCCGCACGGTCAGTCGTCCCAGCGTAACACGCACCGGGAAGTCAAATTCTGGCTGATCGGGCAACGTGATCCCGTAAGCATAGGTCCTGTTCCGGTCCTTGAGGCGAATCAGATACTTCCAGCCCCTTTGCTCCAGACGGG
>OFGG01001283.1_pt1 | contig 17047 bp, 13 predicted proteins | sample 1521701 | NCBI WGS metagenome assembly OFGG01 (sample SAMEA3504081, study PRJEB24116) | mouse gut metagenome | biome: mouse gut; feature: mouse-associated habitat; material: faeces | place: Denmark | collected 2011
GCCGTTTTAAGCCGCCCTGTCACGAAAAATAAAAACGCCGCCGCGAGCTCAAACAGCAGAATATTGAAAAACTGTGCCTGCGGGCGCACTTCCTGAAACGGATTGTGCGTGTAACATTCCAAAAGATAGAAAAAAAGTACCGGCGGCAGGAGCGCGGCCGTCCCTCCCGCCATGTATTTTACTATAATGATTCCTTTGATTCTTTTTAATCTGTCCATGTGCAACCTGCTTCTTTCCCTGTAAATGCCTCTGCTATTTTAGCACATCTTCCACCGTTTTCCTATGACTTCATAAAGAATTCACAAAAAAACGGCCGGTCAGGATTCCGCGGTCATTTTCGTATCCGCAGCGCCTTTTTCTTTTCCGCCGCAGGGAATTTCCCGGTCATACATGGAAACGATTTTCCGCGCCTTTTCCTTCAGAATAAATGCTGCCGCGGCGGGCTCAATAATTTTAACATGTTCGCCAAACGATAACAGATAGAGGAACGTCCACTCGCTAAGCTGATATCTGAATCTCACTTCAAGCGTGCCGTCCTCCAGTTTTTTAATATACTTTTCCTGAAATTCATCATATACTTTATACGCTATTTTTTCAGAAAAGTGCAGTACAAATTCGGGCGCATTGCATTCCTCCCGGTATACAGGCGTCAGGGAAAAATCCTCCGGCAGCCTGCGGTCGAACAGACTGTCTGTTATCTGAAGCTCCCTTATGCGCGACATTCTATAGGTACGGATCTCCTCTTTGTTCCGGGACCAGGCGATAAGGTACCAGGCGTGCGATTTAAAAACCATTTTCAGAGGCTCGGCGACCTGCCTGGTGACTTTCAGCTCCGAATTCAGGTAAGTAAATGCTATCACATACTGATTGATGATCGCACGCTCCAGGGCGGCAATACTGCTGCGCTCTTTTTCGGGGCTTCCCCAGTACGAAAAATCAATCTCCAGCCACTCAGACTGCAGGCTGTGGCGAAACAGTCCCGCAATCTTGTTTAATGCTTTATCCGCATCCGGATAATTTGACGACTTTAAAATCTGCAGCGCCTGTATGATATTGCCCTGTTCCGCCTTCGTGAAATAAGACCTGTCCAGGGAAAAGCCCTGAAGCAGAGACAGCCCTCCGCCATATCCCTTTTGTGAGATGACCGGTACGCCCGCCGCCGAAAGGATATTGATATCTCTGTATATCGTGCGGGCAGAAACACAAAGTTTCTCCGCCAGCTGCTTCGCTGTTATATTCTCATGGCTCAGCAGGAAAAAAACAATCTGAATCAGTCTGTCTATCTGCATCGCATCACTCTGCTTTCTGCTGCTTTCATCAGAACATCCTCTCTCCCAGATATTTGTCATGCGGAACCACAAGACACTTTTCGACAGACTTCCAGTAACTCCCGTAAAGGTTTTTCTGTGCCATTCCGTAGTTTTCTTTCGTGTCAAATTCCCAGTAAAGCACGTATTTAACACTTTTTACAATGCGGGTAATTTCAGGAGGGGGAAGTCCCTCTCTGATCTGTTCCATATCAATGTGATACCCTCTTCTGACCAGCCGCAGCAGAAGAAGTCCCTCCTGTTTTTCCAGAAAACTTTTGGCTTCAGACATGAGCGCTTCAAATTCCTCCACTTTCCCGGGTCTGACCTGATAAATACATATTTCAGCAAACGGCATATCGGCTTCCTCCTTTTTTCTTTCATTCTATCAGCAGATATGTGACATCAGCGTGTCGCATTCCTCTGTCTCTCCCGCCAGAAACAATCCGTCATGCCTCTTCGCATTTCTTCTGATTTTTCCCGGATCCTGAGACAAAAACGATTATTTTACCCCCACGGCGCGCAGTCTCTGTTATAATACACTCAGACGATCATTCACTGAATAAGGAGGACCCTATGGATCAATTTTCACCGGATTTCCTGATCGGCGCCGCTACAGCGGCGCATCAGGTCGAAGGAAACAACACCGGCAGCGACTGCTGGGCAATGGAACACATGGAACACACAACCTACAACGAACCGTCCCTGGACGCGGTCGACCACTATCACCGTTACCGTGAGGACATCCGTCTGATGGCAGAAGCCGGGCTGAACGCCTATCGCTTTTCGACCGAGTGGGCGCGGATTGAACCCGAGGAAGGCCGGTTTGACGAGGCGGAAGCTCTCCACTATCTGGATGTAATCCGCTGCTGCAGAGAATACGGACTGGAGCCGGTCGTGACACTGCATCATTTTTCCAGCCCGAAATGGCTGATCTCAAAAGGCGGCTGGGAGGCGGAATCAACCGTGGAGGATTTTGCCCGCTATACACGCTATATCGTCGGAAAACTTGGAAGTGAGCTCCGCTATATCTGCACCATCAATGAGGCAAATATGGGCATCCAGGTGGCGGCCATCGCCAAACGGTATACGCTGCAGATGATGGCAAAAACTGCGCGCACGCAGGCGGACAATGGTCCGGGAAGGAGCGACGGCGCCGTCCAGGCCGGCTTCAATCTGGAAAAAATGATGGCCGGCGCTAAGGGCGCCGCAGAGGAAAATCTGCGCGTGTTTGGCGTGGAAAAAACTGAAAATTTCACCTCCATGCGCACACTTAAAGGCGATCAGATTGTATGCCGTGCCCACGAGGCGGCCAGGGCCGTCATCAGGGAACTGTATCCTGCCATCCGGGTGGGGCTGACTTTAAGCCTGCACGATATTCAGGCCGTCGAAGGCGGGGAGGCAAACGCCGAAAAAGAATGGGCCGACGAGTTTACCCATTATCTCCCCTGCATCCGGGAAGATGATTTTCTCGGCGTGCAGAATTATACACGCACCCTGACCGGACCGGAGGGCACGCTTCCCGCACCGGAGGGAGCCGAGCTGACCCAGATGGAATATGAGTTCTATCCACAGGCGCTCGAACATGTTATCCGCAGGGTTGCCGCAGATTTTAAAGGAGATCTGCTCGTCACGGAAAACGGAATCGCCACAAATGACGACAGCAGGCGCTCTGCCTTTATCAGCCAGGCGCTCTCCGGCGTCCACAGCTGTATCCGGGACGGTCTGCCGGTCCGCGGGTATTTTCACTGGAGCCTTCTGGACAATTTTGAATGGCAGAAAGGCTATTCCATGACATTCGGCCTGATCGCCGTCGACCGCGCGACGCAGACCCGTTACCCGAAAGAAAGCCTCTCCTTCCTCGGAAGCTTCCGCGGGTAACCCGGAACGCTTCCCCCTGAAAACATCCCGGGATCATCCGGCGCTCATTATCAGAAAAGACTGCCGCAAAAAATCTCTGCGGCAGTCTTTTTGATGGCGTACGGACATAATCAGTAAAAACCGGACTTCAGTCCTCCTCAATCACGTGAATCTCCAGAAAATCAAACGGAATCTGCTCAATAAAGCTGTCCTGCGTAAACCGTGCTTTCGCATGGCGCTGGAACTCACTGATATTTGCATCGAGCCAGACCGGTTTTTCCAGATCAAACTCATTACACGCTCTCTCCAGCGCGCCAAAAATTTTGTGTGTCCGGGTCTCGTCCGAATCGTCTGTGATCGTCATATCCTTCAGCAGACGGTTCTCTTTCATGATTTTAAACCAGATTCTCATAGATACTGTTTTCCTCTCCGCCTGCACACACAGCCTTTTTCTCCCATACATCCCCGCCCGGATACCGCTGCAGCCTCCCTGTCACTGTGCGGCTCTCTGTCTGCTCACCTCATACATCAGCACAGCCGCCGATACCGCCGCGTTCAGCGATTCGACCTTTCCCTGCAGAGGAATGCGGATGCGCTGATTTGCAAGAGAGGCCAGCTCCTCCGTAAGCCCGGCGCTCTCGCTGCCGATCAGAAAGGCAGAGGCGCCTGTATAATCCGGCGCGTCATACCGCACGCTCCCCTTAAGATGAGCCGCATAGACACGGACGCCCTGCGCGCGGAGCTCCCGCACCGTCCCGCAGAGATCGCCTGAGACATAATACGGAACACGGTAGATGCTCCCCATTGTGGAGCGGACCGTTTTGGGCTGGAACAGATCGGCGCACGTCTCATTCAGTATAACGCCTGTGATTCCGGCGCCCTCGCCCGCGCGCAGCATTGTCCCGAGATTTCCGGGATCCCTGATATCCTCAAGAACCAGAAGCTGCGTGCGCTCTCCGCGGAGAAGCTGTGCGAGCCCGTACCGGGGCAGCTGCACCAGACACAGGATCCCCTGCGGGGTCACCGTATCGGAAACAGCCGCAAACGCGGCATCCGCCACGGTCTCACACACGACTCCCTCCGGCAGCTCCTCAAGCTCCCTGGCAGTCTGTTTTTCTTCCTTCAGAAAACTCTCCGCCACATAGACACCGCGCAGCCACTCCCGCGGCGTCTCGGAGAACAGTTTCTTTCCCTCTGCGATAAAAAGCCCCTGTTCTCTTCTGGCCTTCCCTTTTTTCTGCAGCAGCGCGATATTTTTCAGCTGCTGGTTTTTTGCACTTGTAATCATTGTGTCCCAGAGACCCCGCGAACCGCATCCGCAGAGTCCATCCTTCCATACCTTCTATAAGGCCGTATTCCGCCGCGGCCCAGCACCTCTCTGTTATTTATAAAGAAAGATTTCTGCTGATCTCAAACTGATACTCAGAGATATGCTTCTCCATGGACAGCGCCTCATCAATATCAAAATCCGTGAAATGCCCGTTCAGATATCCGACAATGCGGTTAGTCTTCCCCTGACAGAGCAGATCCACGGCCATCGCCCCCATTGTGGACGCGTACACGCGGTCCTTGCAGGTCGGACTGCCTCCGCGCTGCATGTGTCCCAGAATCGTCGCGCGGGTCTCCACTCCGGTGGCCGCCTCAATACGCTTCGCCATGCTGGCCGAATGTCCGATTCCCTCCGCATTCACGATAATATGGTGCTGCTTGCCGCGCTTGCGGTTCTCAATAATATGATTCGCGATCTTCTGCTCATCATAATCGTAGCGCTCCGGCAGAAGAATGTCCTCCGCACCGTTCGCGATGCCGCACCACAGGGCGATATAACCTGCCCCGCGCCCCATCACCTCGATTATGCTGCAGCGCTCATGGGAAGTGGAAGTATCCCGCACCTTGTCGATCGCTTCCATCGCAGTGTTGACTGCCGTGTCAAAACCGATCGTGTACTCCGTGCAGGCGATGTCGAGATCAATTGTCCCGGGGAGTCCGATCGTATTGATGCCATACGCGGCAAGCTTCTGCGCTCCCTTAAACGAGCCGTCGCCGCCGATGACAATCACGCCGTCGATTCCGTGTTCCATGCAGATATCGGCGCCCTTCTTCTGTCCCTCCTCCGTCGTGAATTCCATGCAGCGGGCCGTCTGTAAGATCGTACCGCCTCTCTGGATAATATCCGAGACGTCCTTCGCCTCCATATCAATAATCTCTTCCTGGAGAAGTCCCGCATATCCACGCTTGATTCCCTTGACTTTCTTTCCCTTTACGATCGCCTCGCGCACCACCGCCCGGATCGCGGCATTCATGCCCGGTGCGTCGCCGCCGCTGGTCAGCACGCCAATTGTATTGATTTCTTTCGACATATCTATATTCCCTCCTCAAAAATGCCCATTCCCGATCATTTTCATTTTAATCGCTTCATGACCTCTTTTCAATACTCTTTTCTACAACTTTTACATTATTTTTCCCCAGAAAACTGGCTAAACTGTTGATCAGTTCCCTGTCAATCCGTATGGTGTGATTCGCGCCCAGCCGCTTCATCGCCTTAAGCGACGAAATATAAATGACCACCGGATCTGTCCCGTCGGAGTCGCGGAGCCGGTCGTACAGCTCCTGACTGCGCCCCTCAAAATCCTCCTTTGTCTCAAACTGAAGCCACAGTTCCTGTTTCGCTTCGGCGAAGGAATGGATGCGCTCGCAGATCAGCTTCCCGTCTTTATCCTCCTCGATGGAGACATGTCCGCGGACAAAAATTTTTTCATCGTCATTCAGCAGGGCATGGTAGCGCTCATAATCTCTTGGAAATACGATCACCTCGACCGTGCCGAAAAGGTCTTCAAGAGTCAGAAACGCCATCGTCTGATTGTTTCTGGTGTATTTCACCGTCTTCCCCGTGATCATGCCGCCGACAGTGACGCTCTGATTGTCCGTAAGTTTCGCCGCCCCGGTCTCCTCGTCAACCAGAAAATCCGTTGTCACCGCGGTAATATTCTTTTTCCAGCGCGCCTCGTATTCCTCCAGCGGATGACCGCTTAAGTATATGCCAAGAACTTCCTTCTCAAATCCAAGCTTTACCTCTTTGCCGAACTCCTCCACATCCGGGTATCTGATCCCGTAAGCCTGCTTCTCCTCCTCGGGAACAAGGTCAAACAGGCTCATCTGTCCCGCAAACGACTTTTTCCGCTCCTGGTTTTTGCTGTCAACCAGAAGCCCCCCTGTCAGAAGCATCTGCTGCCGGTTCCCGTCCAGCCCGTCGCAGGCTCCCGCCTTGATCAGGTTTTCCACAGCCCGCCTGTTCACTTCATTGCCCGCCGTCCGCTCAATAAAGCTCTGAAGCGTCGAAAACTTCCCGTTCCTCCCCCGCTCCTCAAGAATCAGATCAACGACCGGGCGGCCGATACTCTTAATCGCATACATGCCATAGCGGATATTTCCGCCCGACGAGGTAAATCTCCCGCCTCCCTCGTTGATATCCGGGGGCAGCACGCGGATTCCCATCTGGCGGCAGGAATAAATGTACTCCGAGACCTTTCTGGAATTGTCTATCACCGACGTCATCAGCGCCGCCATAAATTCCACCGGATAGTAATATTTCAGATAGGCCGTCTGATATGCCACGACAGCATAGGCCGCCGCGTGGGATTTGTTAAAAGCATATTTCGCGAAATCCACCATGGAGTCGTAAATCTCATTGGCCGCCTGTTCGCTGATCCCGTTTGCGATGCACCCTTTTATCTGCGCCTCCTCATTTCCATAGACAAAATTCTGCCGCTCCGCGTCGATGATATACTGCTTCTTCTTGCTCATCGCGCGGCGGATATTATCGGCCTGCCCCATTGTATAACCGGCCAGGTTCTGCACAATCTGCATAACCTGCTCCTGATAGACAATACAGCCGTAAGTCGGCTCCAGGATAGGCTCCAGCTCCCTGCAGACGTAAGCAATGTTCCCCTGTTCATTCTTGCCGCGGATATATTTCGGAATAAAGTCCATCGGCCCCGGCCGGTAGAGTGAAATGCCGGCAATGACATCCTCCAGGCTCTGCGGCTTTAATTCTTTCATGAAATTTTTCATCCCGGCACTTTCCAGCTGGAAGATCCCGTCGCATTTTCCGGTTCCGATGGAATCGAGCACTGCCCTGTCATCGTAATCTATGGCATCGGTGTCGATCACAGCCCCGTGGTTCTCCCTCACCAGATCGACGGTATCCTTAATCACCGTCAGCGTCCGCAGTCCCAGAAAATCCATTTTCAGAAGCCCGAGCTCTTCAATTGTAGTCATTACAAACTGGGTCGTGATCGTCCCGTCCGCGGCGCGCGCGAGCGGCACGTATTCGTCCATGGCTTCCCTGGAGATCACCACGCCGGCCGCGTGCATTCCCGTATGTCGGGGCAGCCCCTCCAGACGCTTTGCCATATCGATCAGACTGCGCACCGTGTTGTCTGTCTCGTACATGGTCCGCAGCTCCGGATTCATGGTCAGCGCTTTCTCAATTGTGATATTGATCTCATACGGGACATTTTTGGCAATGGAATCACAGAAATTATAGGGAAGATCCATCACACGCCCCACATCGCGTATCACACCGCGGGCAGCAAGCGTACCAAATGTCACAATCTGCGTCACGCAGTCCTCTCCGTACTTGTTCACGACATAATCGATCACCTCACCGCGCCTCTCATAGCAGAAATCAATATCGATATCCGGCATTGTGACGCGCTCGGGATTTAAAAACCGCTCAAACAGAAGACCATAGCGTATGGGATCGATATTTGTGATCCCTGTCGTGTAGGCGACCAGACTTCCCGCCGCACTCCCGCGCCCCGGCCCCACCGGAATCCCGTGAGTGCGGGCAAAATTGATAAAATCCCAGACGATCAGAAAATAATCGACATATCCCATCTTCCGTATCACGCCAAGCTCATAGTCAAGCCTTGGCATCAGCGCTTCCGCGCGGCCGGGATAGCGCTGGTTTAAGCCGTCATGACAGAGCTCATTTAAATACCCCCACGCATCCTTCCCGTCCGGCACATCAAAACGCGGCAGTTTGGGCTCGCCAAAATGGATCTCCACATTACAGCGGTCTGCAATTTTCTGCGTGTTGTCGAGCGCCTCCCCGGCATATGGGAAAAGCGCGCGCATCTCCGCCTCGGACTTTACATAATACTGCCCGCCCTCGTAGCGCATTCTGTTTTCATCGGAGAGCTTTTTGCCTGTCTGGATGCAGAGCAGAATGTCGTGGGCCTCCCAGTCGGAAGCCCCGGTATAATGGACATCGTTCGTCGCAACCAGACCGATTCCGGTCTCCCGGCTCATGCGCAGAAGTCCCGGATTGACCATTTTCTGCTCCGGAATGCCGTGATCCTGCAGCTCCAGGAAAAAATTTCCCCTGCCAAAACATTCCTCGTACTTATACGCCACCTTCTTCGCTTCCTCGTAAAGTCCGCGGACCAGACAGCGCTGCACCTCCCCCGCAAGACAGGCGCTTAAAGCGATAATCCCCTCGTGATACCGGGTGAGTACCTCCATGTCCACGCGCGGCCGGTAATAGTATCCGTCGAGAAAGCCTTTCGAGACGATCTTCATCAGGTTCTGATAGCCCGTATTGTTCTCCGCCAGCAGAACCAGATGATAATAGCGGTCCTCCCCGTGGCCGGCCTCGCGGTCAAACCGCGAATTGGGCGCCACATAGACCTCACAGCCTATAACAGGCTTAATCCCGGCCTCCCTGGCCGCCTTGTAGAAATCAATGACGCCGTACATGACGCCGTGGTCCGTGATGGCCGCGCTGTTCATCCCGAGCTCCTTCACCTTTGCCACGTATTCCCCGATTTTGTTGGAGCCGTCCAGGAGGCTGTACTCCGTGTGGACATGTAAATGAACAAATGCCATATCTTATTTCTCCCAGCCTTTCCAGTCTGACCTCTTAATAATCCCGACTCCGAGCGGGTGCGGCCCTGTGTGCACCCCGATCGTCGCCCCGATCTGGTATATCCCGGGTTCACGCTCCCGCACCAGGTCCCGCAGCTGCTCCCGGAACCGGCACGCTTCCTCATAGTCATATCCGTACCCGACTGCAAAACTGTATTCCCCAGGCTGTACCCTGCGCTCGTCCATATAGTCCTCCAGCAGCCCGATCACTTTCTGAAGCGATCGGGCGCGGCTCCTCGCAAGTCCCGAGCTGAATATCTCACCCTCCCGCAGAGTGATCAGCGGCCTGATTTTTAAGGCACTTCCGGCAATGCCTGCCAGCTTCCCGATCCGCCCGCCATGTTTTAAGTAGCTGATATCACCGATCGTGAAGAAGATCCGTCCGCTCTCACGGATGGAGAGCGCCCGCTCTGCGATGCTCTCATAATCCAGCCCGAGATCACGCATGCGGCAGATCTCGAGCACATAAAGCCCCTGAAGCACCGTATTGACCGTCGCGTCAATCACCGTAATCCGGGCCCCGGGCCAGTCTTCATATATCATATCCCTGGCTGTGCAGGCCGACTGCATGGAACCGCTGAACCGGGACGTGATGCAGACGCAGATCACGGCGGTCCCCTCCTCCGCAGCCGGACGGAATACCTGATAATAATCGTCCACGGACGGCATCGAGGTCTTTGGGTAAACTCCTGGGTGATCTATCATTTTCTGATAAAAATCGCGGATGTCAAGCTCTTCGATTTCTTTCTGATAAGTCACGCCGTCAAACGACACGTAAAACGGCACGACTTTTATATTATGCCGAGCAGTAACTTCCCTGGGAAGATCCAGAGAGCCATCGCTGATAATCTGAATTTTTTCCATTCCTCTTCACGCTACCTCTCCGTCACCTGTTTTTTCAGCTTCCCGTCCATCCACGCCCTGATCTCCGCATAGACCTGCTTTCTGTCCGTCTCATTGAGAATCTCATGCCGGTCATTTTCGAATAATTTCAGAGTCACATCGGTCAGCCCCGCCCTGCGGAAAAGCGCGCACACCTTCTTTACGCCCTTTCCCATATCCCCGACCGGATCGTCCGCTCCCGAGACCAGGAAAACCGGCAGATCCCGCGGCATTTTCCGGACATGTTCGATCTGATTGTCGTAGAGCACCGCCTCCATCAGCCCGCGGTATCCGTTTACCGTAAACAGAAACGTACAGCGCGGGTCCGCATAGTAAGCTCTCACAATCTCCGCGTCCTTCGTCAGCCAGCTCTTCGTGCAGTCTTTTCCGTGCAGGTCAAATCTGCGGTACGGTCTGCTATAAGAGACGGACTGCAGAAAAGAACTCCGGAAATGCCAGCCCCTGAAATGCGCAAAGAGCTGGCAGAGCATGAGCCCCAGCTTCATGGTCCTATCCGGCATGCAGCCGGTTCCCATAATCACGGCCCCGCTGATGCCGCCCGGGTGCAGGCAGAGGTATTTGCGGAGCATGTATGATCCCATACTGTGTCCCAGCATAAAATACGGGAGCCCCGGATTTTTTTCCTGCATGCGCCTGCGCAGCCTGTGTATATCCGCCACCACCGTATCGCTCGGATTCTCCGCAAAATAGCCCCATTCCTCCTCCGAGGTAACCGACGCGCCGTGCCCTAAATGGTCATGACCCACCACCAGATATCCCTGTCCGCACAGATATTCCGCGAACGGACGGTAGCGCCCGATATGCTCCACCATTCCGTGGACGATCTGTAACACCGCGCGGTATTCCCCGCTCTCCGGAACCCACTTTACCGCGTGGATCCTCGTCTTCCCGTCCGCCGACAGAAAATGCATTTTCTTTTCAATCGCCATATTTTCCTCCGTTTCCGCACTTCAGTCCCCGCTGCCGCCCGCTCTCTCACAGATTTCCCCGCAGGCTTCCTTAAGCTCCCTGGCGCGCTTTTTCCGGGCGTCCGCCTCGCCGCGGATGTCTTCCACCCTCATCTGCATCCGCCCGCACACTTTCGTCATCTCCCGCGCGGACTGCTGGAGCGCGTCAGCCTGTCCCACAGCGGTTTCCGGCAGAAGTTCCCGCAGCTTCAGCTGGCTGACCTCGTACGTCGCCATACTCTGCGCGCTGTCGCGCATCAGTTTTCCCATGGAAATATTGTTCTCTTTCAGCAGCTTGTTCAGGTGCTGGATCTGCTCCTCAAGCGCCTCCCATTTCGCGTCGGACTCCCGCAGCTTTTCCTCGAGCTGCCTCACCTCGCTGTCATAGTACCCGGTATAAGAACACAGCTCGTCCAGTGAGGCGACAAATTTCCGCCCCGTCTCCCCGAGTCTGCCCGCCTCAATTGCAGTGTTCAGCGAAATCACGGTCATATTTTTGGAAAAATCCTTCATGCGGTCCACACAGGCCTGGATCTCCTTCGCCTCTTCCTTCCGCGCAGACGGCAGCTCGGAAATCTGCTTCATCGGTGTCGTAAAATGCTTGTTATTCTCGACAATCTCCACAATTCGGTCGTTGTGCCTGTGCACCTGCTCCAGAAACACACCGTGATTCACCTCAAACGTCCCCACCCCGTTGTTGAGCTCCATCATCGCGGTGTGTACGTCCGAAGCCGCCCTGCCGCCATTTTCCGCCAGCTCCTGAATGTTGTCAAGATGCCCGGATATCTGCGCCATATCCCGCTCCATCTGCCCCTGGGAGTCGAGTAACTCTGCAAACTGTTCCTCCACCTGCTTTTTCTGCCCGGATATCCACGCAAGTTCACTGCCCTGTTTTTCACTCTGCGCCTTCACCCGCACCAGTTCTTCCTCTAATACCTTTTCTCTTTTTCCGCTAAACATACAAATCCTCCAGATTCTCCTTACTGATAATGACGGATGACAAGCGAAAGCTCATTCCGCCCCTGATAGCTGTTGATCTCCGGATAATAGACAACCGACATCCGGATATCATTCTCCCTCCCCAGGAAGGCGTCCTCCACCGCCCGCTCCCCGTATTCTGCTGTATAATAGTCCTTCCAGGCGCAGATGTCACCGAAATAAACGGCAGACACTTCAGCCCCCCGCGCTGTCAGCAGCGCAAGTTTAAGGACATTCCGGTTCCTGCCGGCGATCACCGCACGCCGCACGGCCAGCCCCTTATCGGCAAAGAGTGGCTTCGTGTTCCCCTTCCCGAACGGCTCGAGCACCGAAAGCTGCCGCACAAGTGCCTCATCCGGATATTCCGCCGGCATGGCAATGTCTATTCTTATCTTAGGGATAAAATCCTGATCTGTCAATTCACAGCACGCATTTATTTTTTCCCGGAAAGCGTCCACCGTCTCCCCGCGCAGCGAAATCCCTGCTGCCATGGGATGCCCGCCGAATTTCGTGAAGAATTCCTTACACCTGCAGAGCTCCCGGTACATATCATATTCCTCAATCGAGCGCCCGGAACCTTTGATTCCCTCCTCCCCTCTGGTGAGTACAAAAACAGGATGATTGCAGTGCTCCCGGATTCTTCCGGCAATAATGCCCGCCAGACTCTCATGAACTCCGGGCAGATAAATCACCAGGACTTTCTCCCCCACGCCGCCCTCCCTGACAGCCTCCATTGCCAGCTCCACGCCCTCCGCCGTCATCGCCTTCCGCTGCAGATTCAGTTCGACCAGCTCCTCCGCAATCGCCGCCGCACGGGCCGGATCCTCCGTGAGAAACAGGCCAAGCGCGATTTTTGCGGTCTCCAGCCTCCCGCTCGCGTTGACACAGGGGCCCAGCACAAATCCGATGTGATACGCGCGGATCTGCCCGGGTTTCAGCCCGTTTTTATAGATCAGCGCCCGCATACCCGGATTTTCCGTGCGGTTGATGCGTCTTAAGCCTTCCCTGACGATAATCCGGTTTTCATCCGTCAGCTCCATCACATCCCCGACGGTGGCAAACGCCGCATTTTCCAGAAATACGAGCGCTTCCTCTACGGGAACCCCGCATTTTTCATACAGAAGCTCTACCACCTTAAATGCAACCGCGGCACCGCAGAGCTCTTTAAACGGATACGCACAATCCTCCTGCTTCGGGTTCACGACGGCGTCCGCGGCGCTCGTCTGAAAATGCTTCTCCCCGCCCTCCTCCACGAAAGGAATCTCATGGTGATCTGTCACAAGCACTGTCATTCCCAGCGCTTTGGCCTTCGCAATCTCTTCGATCGCCGCAATACCGTTGTCGCAGGTGATGATCGTATCCACACCGTCCGCATGCGCCAGATCAATCAGATGACTGCTGATTCCATAACCGTCCCGCATCCGGTCCGGAATCTGTGTGCTGACAACACCGCCGCACCGCTGGATCCCGCGGCAGAGAATATACGTAGCCATCACCCCGTCGATATCATAATCCCCGATAATCCGCACACAGGCCCGCTCCCTGATCTTTCCGGCCAGAATTCCGGCCAGAAGATCCCCGTCCTTTAGCAGATGCGGATCATACAGATCCTTCACACCTCCGGTAAGATATCTTCGGATCGCCTCATCCCCCGTCACTTCCCGGTTGCGTATCAGCCGGGCTGTCACCGGATGTATGCCGAATCTCGCGGCAATCCCTGCAAAATCGGCGCTTTTTCGTATTTCAAACCATTTTTCCATCTGTAATTCCTTTCACCGGAACATGGAAAAAACAGCAGAAAACCATCTGTTCACTGCTGCTTTTTCAGACTGTCCCAAAGATTACATAAGCTCTGCGATTCTTGTAACCCCGACATAAATTTCTGATATTTTGTACCAGGTGCGGTAATCGATCACCCCGGTGACCGGCAGGCCAAACACCTCCTGAAACTTTTCCACGGCCTCCCTCGTCGCGTTTCCGTAGATTCCATCCGGGGTAATCCGCGGAATCGAAGGATACGACTGGGAGATGCGGGCCAGCTGTTCCTGCACCTGACGCACCTTTTCCCCGGTGGAACCAATGGAGAGGTCCGAGCGTGGCCAGGACGCCGGCACTCCGGAGATCTCCTCCGCCGTGTTAATGTACATGCTGTTCCCGTAATAATAGCGCAAAATCTCGATCGCACTGTAATTCTGGTCTCCCAGGAACTTGCTTCCCCACTGGCTCATCCAGTTGCTGCAGGTCACACGCTGCCCGTCACAGTACTGCGTCAGGATCGGCTGCCTGACACTGGGTCTGGAGAGATAATTCTGAAACATTTCATCCACAATATTGGAGATATTCTGAAAAATATTTCTCCCGTACATAAACTTCTGGTCGTAAGCCGTGGAGGACGTGATCGTAAAGCCGTACCCCTTGTTCCGGTACCACTCCGTGTACACCCGGTTCATCGTAAACGACATAATGGCGAGGACATTGGCCCGTATCGTGGCGTCCGGCCAGGTGGAATAGATCTCACTCGAGGCCACATTTTTAATGTAATCGCGGTAGCGGACGTAATAATCCCGCGCCGTCGTATCCGAAGGAGCTCCGTCGTGCACCACGACATATTCCGGCACGACAACACGGCTTAAAACAATCTCCCCCGTCTCCGTCACCGGCTTAATCTCGGACTCCGCGATCTTGGGCGGATACTCCCCGAAGAGGGTGTGCACCGGAATCACAATATTGTCTATCGGATTCCCCGGCGCTTCCACCCTGTCCAGGCGGACCTCCTGCAGCGCAAGCTGATCTGAAAAGACCTCAATGCCGGAAATATTAATCGGGCGGTATCCTTCCGCATCGACCTGAATGGTATATTCGGCGTAGGGCTGGCTTTCGCCCGGCTCCATAGAATATTCCAGCGGAGGCGCAGCAAGCGTGATCTGTTCAGACATTCCCGAATCATCCGTACTCACCTCTTCCAGTGTCCCTTCCGGATCCCCCGAATAGGAAATCGTTATCCGGGCATTCTGCACCGGAATGCGCGTCCCGCTGCCGATAACCTGTACCTTCAGGGTTCCCTGGTCCACATTATTCTGCATAGATCTGATATCTGGCATGAAAAACCTCATACGTTCTTTCTATATCTTATGCCGTTCCCCCACGGATGTGTATTGTATCCCCCTTCTCTCACACGATCGCCTGCACAACCTCCCGGATCTCTTTCTTATCGCTGTCCGTAAGCTCCAGACTCTCACACAGGCTCCGGATAAATTCCGCTGCATTGCCGCAGCTCCAGAACCCCACATACTGCCGGAACAGTATTCCTTTATAATCCTCCTCGGTCATCAGCGGACGGTAGAGAAATGTTCTGCCGTTCCGATACATATCGAGGTATCCTTTTTTTACCAGTCTTGCCACAAAAGTTGAAACCGTCTGCAGCTTCCATGTTCTGCTATGTTTTTCATTCACAATTTCCATAAGTTCCTTTACCCCAAGCTCACTGTCGGAGTCCCAGATACACTTCATCACCATCTGCTCACAATCTGATAACATTGTTTTTACCATGTATGTTTCCTCCTGTTTTACTTTGTATGCCTGCACACAATGTATACAACTTTCCTGTATATTCAGATATACAACCCGGCAGACTGCCTGATCAGACAATCATCATATCTATTCTATTCCACTGTGACTACTTTTGCAAGGTTTCTCGGCTTATCCACATCAAAACCTTTGTCGGAAGATACATAATAAGCCAGAAGCTGCAGTGCCACGGAAGCCGGCATAACCATAAATTCATCCCGCATATCCGGCAGACGGAACAGCTCATAGTCCTCCAGTTCCTTTGCAAGACTTTCTTTTACAAATACCGCGACATCAGCGCCCCTGGACGCCACCTCCCTGATATTGGAGAGCTCTTTCGACATCAGTTTATCCTGTGTGACGGAGGCCACCACCGGCGTATCCTGCGTGATCAGGGCGATCGGGCCGTGCTTTAACTCTCCCGACGCATAGGCCTCCGAGTGAATATAGGAGACTTCCTTTAACTTCAGCGATCCCTCCAGCAGAATCGAGTGATCGAGCCCGCGCCCGATCATAAACAGATCCTTTGCCGCGAGCACCTTTTTTGCCAGCACATGAACCTCCCTGCGCCGCGCAAGCACATCCCTGATAGTCTCCGGCGTCCGCTGGAGCTCCCGGATAAAGCATTGTGTCTCCTCCTCCGTAAAGATCCCACGGCTGTGCGCCATCCGCGCAACGATCAGATAAAAAACGGCGAGCTGCGTCGTGTACGCCTTGGTGCTCGCCACCGCTATCTCCGGTCCGGCACTGGTGTAGATCACATAATCGCTTTCCCGCGCGATTGACGATCCCCTGACGTTGATGACCGAGAGGCACTTCGCTCCGCGGCATCTGGCGTACTTCACCGCCTCCAGCGTATCGATCGTTTCCCCGGACTGGGATACCGCGATCACCAGCGTTTTTTCATCAATCACCGGGTCCGAGTACATAAATTCCGATGCCATCTCCACCTCAATGTGCATGTGAAGAACCGACTTCACAAGCGCCTGCGCCACAAGACCTGCGTGCATTGCCGTCCCGCAGGCGATCACACAGATGCGCTCACAGTCCGTAAAAAGCGTATCCGGCACGCCGTCCGCGGAAAAATCGGGCATTCCTCCCCTTATGCGCCCCTCAATCGTGCGCGTGACCGCCCCGGGCTGCTCCATAATCTCTTTTTCCATGTAAAACGGATAGCCGTTCTTTCCGCTGCTGTTTAACTCCCAGTCCACCGTCTGGTACTCTGGTTCCATCACTTTTCCGTCCGGATCCCACAGCGTCACGCCATCCTTCCGAAGTTCCAGCACCTGGTATTCGGGCAGCACAAAATAGCGGTTCGTAAAACGACAGAGCGCCGTCAGATCCGAGGCCAGCATCGCCCCCTCCTCACAGAGCGTCGCCACAACCGGGCTGACATTGCGGACCGCATAAATGGCATCCCTGCGGTCTTCAAACATGACAACCAGCGCAAACGTCCCTTTCAGCCTGCCCACGGTCTTTTGGACAGCCTCCAGCGGATTCCCCTCATAAAAATAATCCAGAAGCGCCGCGACCACCTCACTGTCCGTCTCCGAGTGA
>OFGG01001293.1_pt1 | contig 16998 bp, 9 predicted proteins | sample 1521701 | NCBI WGS metagenome assembly OFGG01 (sample SAMEA3504081, study PRJEB24116) | mouse gut metagenome | biome: mouse gut; feature: mouse-associated habitat; material: faeces | place: Denmark | collected 2011
ATATAAGATATTGGAGGTGGACAAATTGGCTAACATTAAATCTGCAAAGAAAAGAATCCTTGTAACAGCGACTAGAACTGCAAGAAATAAATCTATAAAATCCGCAGTGAAAACTTCGATCAAAAAAGTAGAAGCTGCCGCTGCCGCAAAGAACAAAGAGGAAGCAACAGCCGCTCTTATCAACGCGTCTTCCACTATCGCAAAAGCTGCGAAAAAAGGCGTTTACCATAAGAACAATGCCGCTAGAAAAGTTTCCCGTTTGGCTAAACTTGTGAACGAAATTTAAAAAAACCTTTTCTATAAAACTTATGGAAAAAGAATGGATTTGAAACCCTCGTCAAATCCATTCTTTTTTTGTTTCGCGGCTGTATTGGATAATTAAAATCTCTACAGCGGTCTTTTCATTGAGCCACCCTGTTTTGACTGCCTCCTCGGTTTTGGCCGCCTCAAAAAGCGCAGACGTCAACTGTTTTGCCGTAAACCGTTTTGCCTGCGTCTGGTATTTACGGATTGCAAATTCCGGCGCCCCTACAAGTTTTGCAATCTCAAAACTGCTGTTTCCTTTTGCCGTAAGTTCCTTTACCTCTGACAGAATACGGAACTGGCGGACAATCAAAAACAAAATCCGCATGGGAGCTTCCCGCAGTTCTAACAAAGCATAATATAATTCAAGCGCCCGTTTCCTGTTATGGCCTGAAACCGCATCAATCATTTCGAATATTTTATTTTCCGGCTGTTCCGTCACAACAGCCAAAACGTCGTCTGCTTCGATGACTTCTTTTTTCAGCGTATAACAAAGCAATTTTTCCAATTCCCGGTCAATCGTTCCCATATCAAGGCCCGTCCTGCCAAGAAAAAGCTCAAGCGTCGCTTTTGTGATTTTTTTATTTTCCTTTTTCAGACGGCTTAAAATCCATTTCGTAATCACAGGTTCTTTCTGGGACGCAAATTCAACGGCGGCTCCCACTTTCTTCGCGGCCTTATAGGCTTTCGAACGTTTATCCACTTCGGATTCCACGAAAATAAAACAGGCCGTCGGGTTCATCTGCGGCAGATAATCTGCCATAGCTTCACAGCTATGCTTAAAAAAACCACTGTTTTCTACCAGAATTACCCTGCGTTCCGCAAAAAAAGGCAGCGTCTCCGCCAAATCCACAAGCGCTCCGCATGAAATGTCTTTTCCCTCATAGGCGGAATAATTCATCGTATCCCCCTCTACTCCCAAAGCCGAAAGCAGTTTATTCCGGTAGAGCCTTTTTAAATACGCTTCTTCTCCAAAAAGCAGATAACATGTCTGAAATGTGTTGTTTTTAATATCTTCATCAATCGTTTTCATAGCTTTATTTTACCACAGAAAACCCCTCCGGTTCAAGATGCGCGCCTTTAATTTTTATCTGTCCCATGCGGCTTGTTTCAAAAATCCTGCTGCCTGCCGCCCTAAGACGCTCTATCGTTTCTTTTGCCGGGTGGCCGTACCGGTTGTTCTTACTACAGGAAATGACCGTGATTTCCGGAGACAGCGCTTCTAATAATCCGCTTCCACTTGAAGATTTTGAACCATGATGCGAAGCCTTATATAGATCCGCCTTCTGAAGCTTCCCTCCCAAAACAAGCTCCCGTTCCTGCCCTTCGCCAATGTCTCCGGCAAAAAAACCGCTTAGAGATTCACTCTTAAAAAACAGCGCCAATGAATTTGCGTTTCTGTCAGAAAGCCGCCCATTTTCCTTTGGCCAAAGGCACTGCATCTGCCAATCCTTATTTTTCCCAATAAGCGTATCATTTCTATCCATCGTTAAAATGGCAATCCCCTTCTTATCCGCCAAATCCCGAATCGTTTGAAAAGCCGCATCCGCTTTCGTAAATTTCGATACGACTAGCGACCCAATCTGATAATCCGCTTCTATGATTTCCGCCAAGCCACTGATATGGTCTGCATCGCAGTGGCTGACAAACCAATAGTCTATTTGACGGATTCCCCTATATTTCAGAAATGGCAAAATCCGGTAAGCGCCTGCTTTCGCCACATTCGAACTGCCTCCGTCAATAAACAAATCCGTCCCGTCGCCTGTCGCAATATAAATCCCATCTCCCTGCCCCACATCTAAAATGTCAATCTCAAATTCAGGCTTTTTTTGCGCCGCCAATAAAACCACAAGCATACAGGCCAAAACTGGCAGCCCCTTGTTCCTTCCGGATTTTTTTAGCGCCAGTATTGCAAAAAGAATCCCATACCAAAGCAGAATCCCCCATACGGACAACGCGCCTGTAATCAGGTTTGCGTAAGGAAGCTTTAAAGACATTTTACAAACGCCGTCAAACAACCGTAAAATCATATGGCATACCCAAAACGCCACATTTCCCGCAAAAGGGAACACGCCGCAGAACAATCCTCCAGCCAATGCCATTCCAAGCATAATTCCCATACAGGGAATCACAATTATATTTACGATTGCCGCATAAGGGGAAATCCCATAAAAAAACTGGCATAAAACCGGAACCGTCATTACCTGAATACAGACGCTGACTACAACTGATTCTTTTATATTAGCAAATACCTTCCCCAAGATCCGACAATTCTTTGAATCTTCTTTTGTCTGCCCTCCCCTCTGTCTTTCTAACAAAAATTCTGCCAGCATTACGCCCGTCACTGCCCCAAACGACAGCAAAAATCCGGCATTTTGTAAAAATCCGGCATTCCCCCAGACCAAGACCGCCGCTAAAACGGCAAGCGCCGTCGGCCTGTCATAACTTCTTCCACGCAAATTTGCATAAATCAGCAGTAAAAACATACCGATCGCCCTGCTTTTTGAAACGCCAAAACCAAGCAATGACCCATACCCTAAAATCAATGCAGACGCAGACAGCCCTGATCCAAAATATCCAATGCCACATTTGCGCAAAACGGAATAAAGCGTCATGCCAAGCAATGAAATATGAAGCCCCGAAATACTGTAAAAATGACTAATTCCGGCATCCTGATACAATGTTTTACGCTCCTTTAAAACCATTCCCTTCTCACCAAGCGTCATTGCGGCAAGCACGCCCGCATCTTCCCCCTGCAAAAACTCCTCATAACGCATTTTTACGCGTTCCCGAACGCCATACAGCCATTCTTTTATAAAATTTTTCTTCCCATACACGCCAAACACGTCTTCGCCCTCAACCAAAAAACCGATGCCAAGACTTTGATAGTATGCCCTTTCATTAAAGTTCCCTTCATTCACAGGCAATGAAAATGTTTGCGCCGTTCCTTTTACACAGAGGATTTCGCCGATGGAATAATCTCCGGCATTTAGACTTAATAAGATTGAATTACAAGAATAGTTTTTTTGATTTAACTGTGTCACACAGTCTTTTAGATAATAGTAGTATTTTTCTTCTTTTGCTTCTTTTTGGTAAATTTTTCCCTGAATGAGACATTCCTTCCCGTCATACAGCTTTGTCTCAAATGCCTTATAAAATGCCTGCCGCCCAAAACTGCGGATGCTCCCTAAAGCTACGGCGGCAAAAAAAGCCGCAATCCACATAGATTTTTGTGCAAGACTGCCTTGCATCCGGACGGCAGAGCGCATCCAAGCAAGCCCAAAACAGGCTAGGGCAAGCCACAGCAGGAACAGTCCGTATTCCGCCGCGGCCGCCCCCAGCAAGAAGGACAGGGACAAAAAACAAAGTTTTCTTTCTCTCAATTACATTCCTTCCTGATTGACATAATCCAAATTTCGTTCATACAGCAGGTCAAACGGAAAAATATCCCGATAAACGCCGCTGGTGTCCCCATTGACAGAAATCTGCACTTTATTGATGGCTGATAATTCCGAAAGGGAATTTACGATGGAATAAATGACAACCGCTTCTTCTATATTATAATTCTGTTTCATAAAATTTTCATCAAGGCTTACATAACACACGCCCTCCAGAACAGACACATTCATCAGCTTCGCGCCTTCCGGAATTGCAGACTGCGCATCTTTGCTTTCAGGGCCTTCCAGCAAATGTTCCATCACAAGCTTTTCCATAGAAATATTACTGCTGTAATGCACCTCCCTTGTCTCCGTCACAAGCCCGTTTCCTTTTTTATTGGCAAAATACAGCGTTAATTCCGCTGTTTCTATGGAGTTAATCTGCTCTCCGGGATTTTCAATAAAACTGTCATTTGTCATTATGCCGACCGGATTTCCCTTGTGATCCGCTAAAGGCGCATCCCCTGCATAAAAAGACAGGCATTCCACCCCTTCCGCCTGAAGCATCGTGCGTACAATCGCCGCTCTGGATATCGCCTCGTCAATTTTATCCAAACTAAGATATTCCGCAGAAAAGTACAGCGTCAGAAGCGATTCTTCCAACTTATAATCCAAAAGTGAAACTTCTTTCGGAATCGGATTCATATAATCCACATCTTCCAATTCTGCCGTAAGCCGCAAAAGAAGTTCCTCAATCACAGCTAACGTATCTTCCTGTTTTGCCTTAAGTTCATATGGCTCAGGAATAATTTTCGTCTTTTCCTTATTTAAGTAATAAATATAATACTCCCCTTCGTCCCCTGAATTTCGGCCGCAGCCCGTTATGCCTGCCAAAACAACTGCCAGAAGACAAAGCAGGGCAAAGCGCATTGCTTTCATAATTTTCCTCCTGACGTCCAAAGCGCCCAAAACCGTTCGCGCCGGCTATATCCCCAAAACGGGCAGCGGCAGAACAAATCATTCAGGCAGACCCTAGGATGCAATAATATAATTCAAAGGGATACGGACGTTAAAGACAGTCCCTTCCCCTTCAATGCTAAACACTTTTATGGCCCCCCGATGCATTAAAATTGAGCTTCTCGTAATCGCAAGCCCTAAACCTGTGCCTCCGATTTCCCTTGAATGGGATTTATCGACGCGGTAAAACCGTTCATAAATATGCTCTAAAGCATCTTCGGGTATGCCTATGCCGCTGTCTTCTACTTTGACATAAAAATACTGATGGTCAGCATTTAAAGTGACATGCACCCAGCCTTCCTTCTTGTTATATTTTATGCCGTTTTCCACAAGATTTGTAAAAGCAAGCGTCAGCTTCACTTCGTCCACTTCTGCGCTAACCGGACGGAAGCTCTCTAATACAAGCTCTATATGCTGTCTTGCGGCAATCGGACGCAGACGTTTTAAAATTAATTCTAACAATTCATTGATATTTACGCTTGCAATATTCAAATCCACGGCGGATCTGTTCATTTTCACCAACGAAAGCAGATCATTGATAATCTTCGTCTCCCTGTCAATCTCATTGCCAATATCCGCCATAAATTCCTTATACAGCTCCACCGGAACGTTTTCCTGCCCATTTAGGGAATCCGCCAGCACTTTCATCGACGTAAGCGGGGTTTTTAGCTCATGGGAGACATTTGAGACAAATTCTTCTCTCGACTCATCAATCACTTTCATCCTGCCATACAACTGGTTAAAACTAGAAGAAACCGCCTCTGTCTCCGCATAATCCGTAACCCGCAGTTCGTCCCGGAAGCCATTTTGGATTTCCGCAATTTCATCTGCCATTTTCCGGAACGGTTTTGTCAAAAGCCTCGCTAAAAAAACAGATGCCAAAACGACCGCCATAATGCAGACAAGCTGTATCACCCATGCGCTCCGCTCCAGATAATCCTGATTGAGCAAAATGCTGTCTGTTGACACACTGACAAGCAAAACGCCGATAATATCTTTGCTCTCCGGCATCGTAAGCGGCAGGCTCATTTCTATATAGTTGTTTTCCGAATCATGTTTGGAAATTTCTTCCCCACGGAAGCTTCGCATGACCTCCTCAGACACAATCGTCTTGCCTTCATCTAAGCCATAGGTGTCCTTTATAATATGGAAGCTTCCGTCAATCACCATAATGCGTCCGTCATAAATATTGGAAAGCTGTTCTAACTGGGAATTGATGATTTCAGAACCCGCATCTAACAGATAATTATTAAAAACAATCTGGTTCGTCAGAATTTTCGCCTGACTTAAAACGTCAATGCTTCGGTTGGCAACTGCTTTTTTCGCATAAGAACGAAGCATGCCCACCCGAAGCGCCGTCGCCGGCAGGATTCCAATCAGCAGAAACAATAGAATAAATCGGATTTTCAGACTTTTAAAAAAATCCCAAAACTTTTTCTTTGACATGTTTACACCTTATCTGCGCCGGCTGTTACGCCCGCTAATTTTGATAATAATAGCCGACTCCCCATTTGGTATGCAGATATTTCGGCTCACTCGGATTGCTCTCAATTTTTTCACGCATCCTCCGCACATGCACGTCTACCGTCCGGACGTCTCCGGGATATTCATAACCCCAGACGAGATTTAACAGACGTTCCCTGCTGTATACTTTATTGGGATTTGTCACCAACAGTTCCAAAAGATCAAATTCTTTGGCAGTCAGGTTAATCTCCTTCTCCTTGACGAAAAGCCGCCTGCTCTCACAGTCCATTCTAATGTCGCCATTTTCTATGACGGAAGATTTTTCCGCCTTCGGCTTACTAGAAGACGTCCGCCGCATAATGGCTTTGATTCTGGCTTTTACCTCTAAAATGTTAAAGGGCTTTGTAATATAATCGTCTGCGCCATACTCCAGCCCTAAAATCTTATCCATGTCATCGCCTTTCGCCGTCAGCATGACAATCGGGACGCTTGAAAACTCCCGTATATGCTGGCAGACTTCAAAACCGTCTATTTTGGGCAGCATAATGTCTAAAAGAATTAAATCGTACTCTTTTTCACCCGCCATGCGCAAAGCTTCCTCGCCGTCATAGGCGCACTCCACTTCCATGCCGTCTTGTTCTAAACTAAAGCGGATTCCTTTTACGATTAACTTTTCATCATCTACTACAAGAACCTTTCTTGCCATTTCAACACCTCAATTAACAGTTATGTGATCTTTGATTTTGGAATAGACCCCTTCTTTAATCCCCGTAATATCCATAATCTCCTCAACGGAGGAAAACCTGCCCTTTTCTTCCCTGTAAGCTAAGATAGCCGATGCCTTTGACTCACCAATGCCGGGCAGCGTCAAAAGCTCTGTAAAATCCGCCGTGTTTAAATTGACCTTGCCGGCCGGACCGCTCGCTCCCAAAGAAGCCCCCGTTTCCGCCTCCGGCGTCTCCGCTTCCTCTATCGTCGGAACGAAAACCATCTGGCCGTCGGAAAGCTCTTCCGCTTGGTTTACGGCTGCCTCACACGCGTCTTCTTGCATTCCTCCCGCTAAAAGAACCGCTTCATAGATGCGGCTTCCCGCAGGAAGCTTATAAACGCCCGGCCGGTTTACCGCCCCACAGACATATATGCAGTATTCCTCTTTGAGTTCTGTTTCTTTTTCTATTAATGCGGCTGTTTCTTCTGTTGCCTGCTCCGCTTCTTCTTTAAGAAGATAGGGAGCGGAAGCATCCCTACAGCCGGACAAACACAGTATGGCTAAAACAATGCCAAGCCAAACTCTTTTTTTCATGCGCATAACTCCTTTTCGTAAAACGATTCAGGAGTCCCTCAATGCCATTACTTTATTGTATCGAATTTTGGGCGGGATTACAAGTAGGAAGTTTCATTTAGCAAAAAAAGACTATATCCATTCAGGAAAAGCCACAAAAAATATACCAATATTATTTGAAATTACCCCAAAATAGTATGGCTATTTTGACATATTTGTGTTAGAATTTCTACATAGATTTGTCAGTATTAATAAAAAGGAGGAAATTAGCATGAAACATCGTTTCAAAAAACTATTGGCAATCGTACTCGCTACTTCTCTGTGTATTCCAACATTGCCCACAGAGACTGCGCGGGCGGAAACGGATTCTCCCTCCGATGGAATTTTTTTAACGGATCCAGAAACCATTTCCGCGAATGACAGTTTCAATGAAGGCTGGAAATTCTATCTTGGAGACTCAAACACTGCCCATGAAGTCAATTTCAATGACTACACATGGCAGAATATCCAACTGCCGCACGACTTTAGCATTACACAGGACTTTACCTCAGAAGGCGAAGCGGAAAGCGGTTTCTTACCGGGAGGCACTGGATGGTACCGGAAAAACTTTGCCCTTCCAGAATCCTATGAAGGAAAATCCATTGTATTAAACTTTGACGGCGTTTATAAAGACGCCACAGTATATATAAACGGAGAAAAACTGGGAGAGCATCATTATGGATACACTAATTTTGCTTTTGATCTCTCGGATAAGCTTATCTGTGACAATACCACAGAAAATGTCCTGGCTGTAAAAGTGGTAAACAATCTTCCATCAAGCCGCTGGTACTCAGGAAGCGGCATCTACCGTGATGTAGAATTAATTATCACTGATCCTGTGCATGTTCCAAAAAACGGCACATATGTCACTACGCCGAATCTGGCGACGAGCGCCGGCTCTAACGGCGCAGTGAACATTGACGTAGATGTACAAAACGACAGCGATGCATCTGCCAACGTCACAATTAAAAACACCATTTATGAAAAAGGTTCTGACACATCTGTTGCCACTATCTCAAAAGATGAAACCATTCCTTCAGGTGAGACAAAAAAGGTGACAACAGAAACCTCTGTTGAGAGCCCAAAACTCTGGTCTACTAAGACCCCGAATTTGTATATTGTCCGCACTGAGATTTTGCAAGGAACCAACGTTTTAGATTCCTATGACACAGAATTTGGATTCAAATGGTTTGAATTTAAAAATAATGAAGGTTTCATATTAAATGGGGAACATGTAAAAATCAATGGCGTATGTATGCATCACGATCAGGGAGCCCTTGGGGCGTCCGCATATTACGATGCCATTTACCGCCAAATGACGATTATGAAAGATATGGGCGTAAACACCATACGCGTGACCCACAATCCGGCGGCAGAAATACTTGTAGATATTTGCAACGAACTTGGACTTTTAGTAATTGAAGAAGCCTTTGACGGCTGGGGGATTCCAAAAAATGGAAACTCAAACGACTTCTCCGTTTACTTTGACCGGAATTTAACCTCTGACAATCATGTGATCGACGGAGATCCTTCCATGACATGGGCGGAATTTGCATTAAAATCCATGGTGAAACGGGACAGAAATGATGCTTCTATTATCCTTTGGTCCTTCGGAAATGAAATACAGGAAGGAACTGGCGGCAATTACGACTGGGCTTCCGCAGTCACTAAAATGCTTCGATGGGTAAAAGAAGTCGACACTGCGCACTTACCTACTTCAGGATCAAATAACAAATCCATTGGCACGACCGGCGTCCCTGCCGTAAACGATTCTATCTTTAAAGATGGGGGAGTGGTTGGATATAACTACGGTGACATAAATTTTATGAATCAGGCAAAAAACACCTATCCCGTAATGCTATGGAGCGAGACTGCATCCGCGGTAAACAGCCGTGGCATTTACACATCACAGGCGAGCCAGGCAAATGCAGACGGCAAATATCACCTGACTTCGTATGATACATCTTCTGTAGGCTGGGGCAAAACAGCCCACGCATCCATGTATCCAACTTTAAGCAATGATTTCATTGCAGGCGAATGTGTCTGGACAGGGTTTGACTATATTGGAGAGCCAACCCCATGGAACGGAACAGGAACAGGCGACGGAGGCCGTGGAGCGATACCAAATAGCAGTTATTTTGGAATCGTAGATACCGCCGGGTTCCCAAAAGATAATTATTATCTTTACCGCAGCCAATGGAACCATGATGCAAACACACTGCATCTCGTAACCGCATGGGATCCAGACAATCAAATGAAAACGAATGGAAAAACACCTGTATGGGTTTATTCCAATGCAGCAAAAGTAGAATTATATCTTGATGATGAATTAATCGGCACAGCTACACGCAAAGATGTTTCCTCAACAACAACTGCCATGGGCCATGTCCGCTACGAATATACAACAACAAGCAATAAGACCGCTGTTTGTGAAACAACTTCCGGCACAGGCGATCAGTCCTTATATTCTGTATTTAACGTTACATATGCAGCAGGAACGATTTCAGCGAAAGCATTTGACGAAAATGGAGCTGACATTACAAGTCAATGCGCAGGAAAAACTTCTGTCACTACGCCAACAAAATCAGGTGGAAAACTTGTAGCTTCTACAGACAAAACCAGCATTGATGCAGATGGAAAAAGCCTTTCCTACATTACAATTGACGTAACAGATGCAGACGGAAATCCAAAAACAACCGCTACAAATGATATCCGTTTTACACTGACAGGAGAAGGTGAAATTTTAGGCGTAGACAATGGCGATCAGGCAACTGTAGATAAATATCAGCAAGCATCCGTTTTAACAAGCGGCTCATCTGCGCATATTAAAGCTTATGCAGGCAAAGCATTAGTTATTGTCCGTTCTACAAAAACAGCGGGAAGCTTTGAAATCAAAGCGGAAGCCGAAGGTCTGACGCCTGCGACTGCTTCTGTAAGCACAAAAGCAGTCGTCAGTGATTCAGAACCTAACCAGATCAAAAACTATACGTTATCGAAACATTGTTATGTTCCGGTAAACTCTGAAGATATTAAAAATAATCTGCCACAAAACATAACTGCTTCTTATACAAAAACAACAGGAACGAAAACTTTAAATATTACTTGGGCAGATTATGATTTAGAGAAACTAAACGAAAAAGGCACGTTTAAAATTTATGGTTATGCCGTAGATTCTGAACTAAACCAAACCATAAGCCTCTCCGTTACAGTCCATGTTTACAAATCCATCATTAATGTACAGAAACATTCTCTCTATACGGAGCCAAATACTGTTCCGACGCTCCCTGCCGTATCCATGACATACGATACAGACGGCGACGAATTTGAGGAATTCCCAATCGAATGGGACACTTCAAATATAACAAACGATTCTTTCGACACAAACGAAGAAATAATTACAATTTCCGGAAAAGTAAATGCGCTTGGAGTTGATTATCCAACACAAGCAGCCGTACGCGTTGCAACGCCTGTTGAAACGCGAATCAATGTGGCGCCAGACCGGGATCACTTAGCAGACAATGGCCCATACAATGATTCACTACCTGCAATTACTGATAAAAACCGCTCTGATACTGGCGGAAGCGCCGGCCGCTGGAGTACATGGGACAAAAAAGACAGTACAGAACGCAATACAAACATTCAAATTACAATGGACTGGGCAACTGCTACGACTACAGACGAAATAGATTTATTCTTCTTTAAACAAACAGATCGGACTGACAGCGTACTCCCAGATGTTGTAAAATTTGAATATGCCTTAAGTTCCAACTATGAAAATGGCAATATCACAGCAAATGAATGGATAGAAATCGAATATGACGATCCTACAAATATTGATGTAAATTCCTATAACGAAACATTAACCACCGTAGGCAAAGCGTATCATTTAAAAGAAATGATTAATCCGCAGGCAATACGCATTACCTTTGAACATCCTGCGAAAACATTTATCGGCTTAAACGAAGTTGAAGTACAGAAGCCAACATACGCCTATAATCCTAAAACCTCCGCTGCTCTCCCGGGAGTAACAATTGGAGAACAGACAGTTACCTTTAATAATACAACAGAATCTTATAATGTAACGATTGAGGCTGACGATTCAGATGAAATCCCGGAAATTACATTTGAAAATCCAGAGAATACCGCTGTTACAATTCTTCCTCTGAGTGATTCTCTGATAAAGATTCTGTCCGTCTCTGAAGACAAACAAAGCGCAAAAACATATACTTTAAATATCACGCGCGTTCATGAACCAGATTGCACATGCGAAATTACCGGAATCACAGTTCATCCGGCGAATCCGCAAATCAATATCAATGCAGATGGAACGAATAACACAGTCACGTTACAGCCATCAGCCACAATCAGCGAGTGCGAAGTAGAAGGACATCCGGATTCTGGCAGTGTAGAATACACTTACGCTGTAGAAAACGCAGGAACTACAAAAGCGACAGTCGACAGCAAGACAGGCGTAGTCACAGCGACAGAAGAAGGCGAAGCCGTAATTAGCGTGACAGCATCCCTTAACGGGAAAACGAAGACTCAAACGGTGACGGTAAACGTTACAAAATTGAATGCAAATTGTACCTGTGAAATTACCGGCCTTACCATTACGCCAGAAGAACCGAAAATTACAATGGATGTCGATGACGAAAGCGGCTCAGTCGATTTAAAGGCAACCGCTTCCAGAAATGACGCATGTCCGGTAGAAGGCCATCTGACAAACGAACCTGTAATTACCTATGAAGTATTAAACGCAGGGACAACAGAAGCCAGTGTAGACAATAAGGGAAAAGTAACGGCGAAGAAAGCAGGCATTGCGACAATCCGCGTAACGGCTTCCTTAAATGGCAAATCGCGTTACGAAGACATTTCTGTAACCGTCAGCAAGAGCGATCCAGACTGTTCCTGCAAAATTGATGGTCTTACTATCGATCCAGCAGAAACAAAAATTGCAATTCCGGCAAATGAAGAAGAAGGAAGCGTAACATTAAATCCGGTGCTTTCCCGCAATGACGATTGTTCTGTAAAGGGACATCCGAATTCCAACAAAGTCACCTATTCTTATCGAGTGGCAGATCCGGGAAGCACAAATGCAACAGTCAATAGCAAAACAGGCGCAGTTACGGCAACAGCGGCGGGATTCGCAAAAATCGAAGTGACTGCTTTATTAGAAAGCGGCGAACCTTATGTTACAATCGTAACGATTACTGTAACGAAACATGATCCGAACTGTACTTGCGAAATTGACGACATTACATTTGACCCTGCTGAACCAAAAATTTCAATTGAAAAAGATGCTACAGAAGGCTCTGTCCAATTAAAACCGACAGCCTCCCTCAAAAATGACGATTGCTCTGTAGAGGGACATCCGGATTCCAACCACATCACTTATACTTTTAAAGTGGAAGAATCAGGCGATACAGGCGCAGAAGTAGATGAAAACGGCAATGTAACGGCAACGGCGGAAGGAACGGCAACGATTAAAGTAACTGCCCTGCTATCCTCGGGCGAACCATACTCGAAAACGATTCAGGTAAAAGTTACAAAAGACACGACTTCCGGAGAAGATACAAAAAAGGGCCCATGGACAATTACTTTAAATGGAAATGGCGCAACGCTTACAAAGAAAAGCATTGCAAACATTAAAGACGGCGCAGCAGCGGCAAAACCGGCAAACCCGACCAGAGCGCACTATACATTTTTAGGCTGGAGCAAATCAGTAAACGGCGCTATCTATAACTGGCAAACTCCGGTTACTGGCAATTTTACGCTATATGCGAAATGGCAGCTTAAGAAATACTATGTAACATTTGATGCAAATGGCGGCACAGGCGCGCCTGCCCGCATTCAAGTCAATGCGCTTTCAAAAGTCAACCCGCCGAAAACAACGCCAACCAAAAAGGGATATAAATTCGTATGCTGGACGTCATCCAAAAACGGAGCCGCTTATAACTGGTCTTCACCCGTAACAAAAGATCTCACGTTATATGCAAAATGGACAGAAGACGCTCCGAAATTTGATGAAACCTCACAAACGACAGACCCGAAAACAAAAATCACGTACAAAGTATCCAATGCCGACAAAAAAACAGCAGTCGTTATGTCGTCAGGAAATAAGAACTTGAAAAAAGTTGAAATCAAAGAAAAAGTTGAAATTAACGGCGTAACCTGTACCATTGTGGAAATTGGTAAAAATGCGTTTAAAGGATGCTCCAGATTAACCGAAGTAAAAATCGGCAAAGGCGTGAAAAAAATCAATAAAAACGCGTTTAACGGCTGTAAAAAGCTAAAGAAAATTACTTTCCAAGGCACAAAAGCCCCATCTGTCAAATCAGGGGCATTCAAAAAGACATCCTCTAAAATGACTGTCAAAGTTCCTAAGAAAATGAAAAGCAGTCAGAAAAAGAAACTTTTAAATGCTCTGAAAAAAGCAGGAATCAACAAAAAAACAAAGATTAAATAATCTAAAAAAAAGGAGCTGGCTAAAAGCGCCAGCTCCTTTTCATTCAGATATAGACACAAGATCTATAACCGAAAACACATCTTCAATCTATTTCTTTTCTATTCTACTAACCTTCTAACACACGATCCAATACCGAAATCATTTCATCGACATGTTTCTCCTCTATTACAAGCGGTGGCAAAAACCGTAGAACATCTGAACCCGCCGTAATCAAAAGAACGCCTTCTTTTAACGCCCGTTTTGAAATTTCCCCAGCCGGAACTGTCATTTGCAATCCCTGAATAAGCCCCATTCCGCGATGATCTGTAATACAGTCATATTTCTCCTTCAGCTTCTCTAAAGCCGCCCAAAGATATTTCGAAATTTCCTGAACGTGATCTATGACACAATCCCGCTCCATAAGCTCAAGCGTTTTTAATACCGCCGCTCCGGCAAGCGGATTGCCGCCGTAAGTCGTCCCATGATCCCCCGGAGCCAAAGATCGTTTTGCCACACGTTCCGTCATTAGAAATGCCCCAACCGGAACGCCGCCCCCTAGCGCTTTTGCCGTCGTCATAATATCTGGCTTTATGCCATATTGCTGCCATGCAAACATTCTTCCGCTTCTGCCCATGCCGCATTGGATTTCGTCCAAAATCAAAAGAATGTCCTGTTCTTTGCAAAGTTTTGCAACGCCCTCCATAAATTCCTTTTCAGCCGGATAAATGCCGCCTTCCCCCTGAATAGTTTCAAAAAGAACCGCGCATGTCTTATCATTTACTAACGTCTCTACACTGTCTAACTGATTAAACTCGGCAAAACGGATTCCCTCCAGCAACGGAGCAAACGCTTCCTGATAATGCCGGTTTCCCGTGACAGACAGCGCGCCAAGGCTTCTGCCATGAAACGAATGATTCATAGCGATAATCTCATGCCCTGCATGTCCATCGCGCGTATAAGCATATTTTTTCGCCGCCTTTATCGCTCCTTCAACCGCTTCTGCCCCGCTGTTCGTAAAAAACACTCTGTCCATGCCGCTTACTTTTTTCAAACGTTCCGCCGCTTTTATGACCGGAAGATTATAATATAAATTTGACGTATGAATCAAAGCGTCTATCTGATTTTTCAATGCCTGATTATATTCCTCATTTCCATATCCAAGCGCGCATACCCCGATTCCTGCCGCAAAATCGAGATATTTGTTTCCATCTGTATCATACAAATAAACGCCATCGCCATCTTTTAATATAATTTCATACCGGTTGTATGTATGCAGTAAATCCCGCTCGGCCTGCTCCATATAAGCTATACTATTCATGGTAAAATTTCGTCTCCCTTTCTCCTAAGATCGCTGTTCCTATCCCTTTATTTGTAAAAATTTCCAATAACAGGCAATGCGCAATCCTGCCATCTAAAATATGCACTCTTGAAACCCCATTTTCTATTGCCTCAATACAGCTATGCAGTTTCGGAAGCATACCGCCCCCAATATTGCCACTGGCGAGAAGTTCTTCCGCTTCCGCAATCGTCAGCTCGGAAATTAACGTAGATTTGTCAGACGGATCTTTATATACCCCTTCAATGTCTGTCAAAAATGCCAGTTTCTCCGCTTCCACTGCCCGAGCAATCGCGCACGCCGCATCGTCCGCATTGATGTTATACGTCTGAAAGGAATCGTCCATTCCAATCGGGCAGACAATCGGAAGAAAATCTTTTTCCAATAAATCATAGAGGATTTTCGGGTTGACTTCTTTTATCTCTCCTACAAACCCGATGTCTTTGCCTTGTGAATACTTCTTGTCCACACGCAAAAGCCCGCCGTCTTTGCCGCTTATGCCAACTGCAAGCACGCCTAACTCCTCCACATACTGCACCAGAGATTTGTTTATCTTTCCAAGCGCCATCTCCGCAATTTCCATCATTGCAGCATCTGTTTTCCGCAGGCCGCCTATAAATTCCGGCTCAATCCCCATTTTTCCCGCCCATCTGCTGATTTCCTTCCCGCCGCCATGGACGATAATCGGTTTAAACCCAACAAGCTTTAAAAGCGTCACGTCCTGTATGACCTGATGTTTTAACGCTTCATCCACCATCGCGCTCCCGCCGTATTTTACAACAATAATCTTCCGGTTAAACCGCTGGATATAAGGCAGCGCCTCAATCAGCACCTCCGCCTTGCGGAGTACTTCCTTCATACTATCTTCGTTCATTTTTTCCTCTTTTCCGCACCGACATTTGTGCACCTTTAAGAGCGGTAATCCGCATTGATTTTCACATAGTCGTATGTCAGATCGCATCCCCAGGCGGCGGCGCTTTCAGTTCCCAGTTTCAGATCCGCGATGGCCGTCACGGCGGATTCTGAAAGGATTTTCGTGGCCTCCTCCTCGCTGTAGTCTGCGGCCACGCCCTCCTTCATAATCTGAATCTTTCCCGCGGCACTCTCAAAATACAGATCCACTTTCTCCGGGTCAAACTGCGCGCCGGAGTATCCCATTGCGCACAGGATTCTCCCCCAGTTCGCATCGTGGCCATATATCGCGGCTTTTGTGAGACTGGAGGAAACCACGGACTTCGCGAGTATTCTGGCCTGCTCCCTGGTCTGTGCCCCGGTAATTTTCACCTCAAAGAGTGCGGTTGCACCCTCCCCGTCGCCCGCCATCTGTTTTGCGAGCGCCTCGTTCACGGCATTGAGCGCCGCGCAGAACCGGTCATAGTCCTCGTCCGGCTCCGTGATTACGGGATTGCCGGCCATCCCGTTCGCCAGAAGAAGACAGGTGTCGTTTGTAGAAGTGTCACCGTCCACCGAAATCATATTGTACGTATTCTCCACATCTTCTCTCAGGGCGCGAAGCAGCAGTTCCTGTGAGATCGCCGCGTCGGTCGTCACAAAGCTTAACATCGTACACATATCCGGGTGGATCATACCGGAACCCTTGCACATCCCGCCGACTGTCACAGTCCTGCCGCCGAGAACCGTTTCCACCGCCGCCTCCTTTTTGTGTGTATCGGTCGTCATAATCGCGCGCGCCGCGCCGCTGCCCGCTTCCGCCGTCGCCGATGCCTCACTGCCC
>OFGG01001296.1_pt1 | contig 16945 bp, 15 predicted proteins | sample 1521701 | NCBI WGS metagenome assembly OFGG01 (sample SAMEA3504081, study PRJEB24116) | mouse gut metagenome | biome: mouse gut; feature: mouse-associated habitat; material: faeces | place: Denmark | collected 2011
AGCTTTCGGCAGACTACGAAGCCGAGCAAAAGGAACTGAAAGAGAAAGCCGCCGCTTTGCAGAGCGAACTTTCTAAAACGCTGGAAGCCACGGCAAACGCTGAAAAGTTTATGAAAGTGGTACGCAAGTACACCAGCTTTGAGGAACTCACCCCTACCCTGTTACGGGAGTTTGTGGAGAAAATCGTAATCCACGAATCGGAAGCCCTTGACGGGAAACGCCGGGGGAAGCTCCGCAGACAGGAAATCGAAATCTATTACTCTTTTGTCGGCAAGGTAGAATTGCCCGACTAAAGCCCGACCCGTCCGGCAGTCAGCCGGACAGGGAACGGCAAAATTTTTTACACTTCTTTTACTTCTTTATCTCACATGAGCAAATGGCCTGGTATTCTTGCAAGCCGGACAAGCTGATTCATCCGGTACACCTTCCATAATTGCGTCATAATCGGAGGTGAGTCCCGTGCAGAAGTAGAATAGGCGCAAACAAGCGAAAACTCAGCACTGAAATTTTTGATGTAAGAAAAGGTTTGTGGCTAAAAAAGGAGAATAAAATGAAAAAGACTATCAAGTCCGTAATGGCCATGGCTCTGGCCCTCGTCCTTACCGCGTCCAGTCTGGGAGGCACCGCGCTTGCGGCGTCGTCTGAATCCGGCTCCATTGATGGATGCAGTTGGTCGGCACGTGTTACCAAAACAACCAGCAGTGCAACAGCGACAACAAAAATCACGGGCGCTACAAATGCGTATGTTGACGCAGCGGTTGAAGTGTATTATTGGTTGGGCCGAGTCCATTATTACACACCTGCATCCGACTCACAGACAAATGGTTATGCGGTTGCAACAGCGTCCAAGCAGCTTGGCGGGGCCGAGGTAGAAGGTGGAATGGGGGAACACACCATTTTCTATCACAATACTACAAAGTCATGCGCTACATTCATTGGTGATATCCCATCTAATCCCACAAGGGCATAATTTATCACACCTCCGGTCTTTTCATACTATAAATAGACAAAGAATGTCGCTGAAACTTTTGGTTTTTGTACAGTAATCCAAAAATAAATCCAAGCTGTTTATAAAGCCACCTCCCTGCCCACACATTATTGTGTGGGCAGGGAGGTAAACTAGACATTTACAGAAAGTTGCTTAATCGCGGAGGACAAGATATGGAGAAAAAAGTTGTCAGCCTTTGCATTGCGCTCTTGCTCGTTGCGCTCTGCGCCGCCTGCAAGGCAAAGGAACTGCCGGATACCTATGTGGAGGGCAGCGACTACCAGTATATGCAGATGGAAGACGGGCTGCGCTTCACCCTGACAAGAGCGCAGGGCGGCAAAGGCATGTATTTTCTGCATGGGGATTATATTTATTTCCTTGATAAGGAGACGAACACCATTTTACCGCTGTGCAACAAAGCGGATTGTCTTCATGATCAGGAAACCGATTCCGAAAAATATGTCTACTGCAACGCCTGTATGCTTCCGTCCAATGGCTTTCCAACAGGCGAACTAGGCATTTCTTATTGTAATGGTGTTCTCTATTGTTTGGACCGAGGATTTGGCAGTCGATCCCCAATTCTCTATCGCATATCTGAAGACGGCTCAAATCGGGAAGAAATCTATGAATGGGAAAATTGCCAAGTTAACGAATGGCTGATCCATCGAAATGTTCTTTACTATACAAAACGCATTTATGAAAATACCGATGGAAAAGTAAAAGAATCTTATCAAATCTGCGCGCTCTCCTTGACAGACTCGGCAAAAAAGGAGAAAGTTGTTTTCACTGCGGACGCGGATCTGGAGGTTGTTACATTGGGTAAGCCAACAGCATACGGCAATCATCTATATTTTCAGATCGTTGCCTATATTCCTGCAGAGGAAGAGATCACCGACGACAATTTTTTGGAATATTTATACTACAAGACATTTGAATATAATATTGTGAGCGGTCAGATCTCGGAGCTTTTGCTCCCCGATATGCTGTCAAGTGAGTACGTGTCTGGTGTTGTGTTTTGGGACGATAAGCTGCTTTTCGATTCGTTTGACTTCGCGGCGGATGATACAGCCTCCTCTGATTGGTATATTGCAAAATTAGATGGCTCAAACCCAGAGATATTCATGACAGACATTCCAAAGTACAGTATGTTTACAAGTGACGGAGAGTATTTATACCTTACAAATGCGCACACCGTTTCGCGAGGCAAGGAAGATGAGGATGATCTTCTGTATGAGGTCTATGATCAGGACCTGGAAAAAATCGATACCTTTAAGCCAACTACACTATTGATATTTAACGGTGTTTTGCCCCTTGGCACCGACGCGATGTATCTGCAATACGACAGCGGCGATGAAAACGATCCAAGCTGGGGCGTCATGCGGTGGGACAAGCAGATCGGCACCTACCATGGTGAACCTATCGACAAGGATATCGTTGATATCCCAAGGTAAGCGTTCCCGCAGGAAGGGGCGGTTTTCCGTCCCGGACATGCGGCGGTCTTCTCTCTGAAGAAGCTTGTTGACACATGTCTACTCATATAGTACAATGTAGGTACACTCCAGCGTAATTATTTTAAAGGAGGCCGTACCGATGAGACAGACCGAACTTTCTCGCGAGTGGAAGATGATGCAGAAAATTGCCGCTGTCTTCTGCGCCGCTATCCTGCTTGCCGTGCTCTGCGCCGCCTGCAAGTCGAAGGAACTGCCGGATACCTACATCGAGGGCAGTGACTATCAGTACATGAATATGGAATCTCTGCGCTTTACATTGCGGCATGTACGGGGCAGCAAAGGGCCTTATGTGCTGCATGGAGATTATATCTATTTTATTGACGAGGGATCAAACCTGATCCTGCCGCTGTGCAACAAAGCGGACTGCCTGCATGACCAGGAAACAGACCCGGAAAAATACGCCTACTGTAACGCCTGTATGCTTCCGGCCGATGGATTTCCAACAGGCCAGCTGGGTATTTCTTATTGCAACGGAGTTCTTTATTGTTTGGATGACGGATTTAACGCCTCTCCTCCGACCCTCTACCGCCTGTCTGAAGACGGTTCAAAGAAGGAGCAGGTCTATCAATGGGACAACTGCTCGATCAATGAATGGCTGATCCATCGTGATGTCCTTTACTTCACGAAGCAAGTTCATGAGAATATTGATGGAAAGATCAAAGAGAATGTGCAATTGATGTCCCTTTCCCTGACTGACCCGGCTAAGAAGGAGAAACCTGTCTTTTCTGCGGATGCGGACCTGGATATTTTTACATTGGGCAAACCAAAAGCATATGGCAACCATTTATACTTTCAGATTCTGGCGTATACCCCTTCCGAGGAAGAAATCGATGATGACAATTTTCTAACCTATTTATACTACAAAACTTTTGTCTATGATATTTTGAATGATACGGTTACTGAGATTGTTCTTCCAGGCACATCACAGACGGAGTTTATTTCCTCTCTCGAACTTTGGAATGACAAGATACTTCTGTCTTCGTTTGACTTTGCACCGGGCGGCACAGCGGAGTCTGATTGGTATATTGCGGAGTTGGACGGCTCGAACCCGGAAATATTTATGCGGGATGTTCCAAAGTACAGCTCATTTGTAAGCGATGGAACATATCTATATCTGACCAATGCTCATAAAGTCGCGCGGGGAGAAGAAGATGAGGATAACCTCATATACGAGGTCTTCGACAACAATCTTGAGAAGATCGACACGTTCAAGCCGCCCACAACGATTATTTTTCATGAAATCCTGCCCCTTGGGACCGATGTGATGTATCTGCAATACAGCAGCGGCGATGAAAACAGCACGGCTTGGGGCGTTGTTCAGTGGGATAAGCAAATCGGTACCTATCATGGTGATCCGATCGATAAGGATGTTGTTAAAATCAAGAGGTAAACGCTTCCAGGGATAGGAGTCCGCCAAGATGAAACTTTTTGGATATGAATGGCTCAAACTGTGGCAGCGCCGCCTGTTTATGGTACTTGCTGTGCTGCTGCTGGCAGGCAATCTTCTAACGCTGTATATCTTGGAAAAGAATACCTCCGCCTTTTTCTATGTCTATGAAAACCGGGAATTGTACCAGGCCTTTCAAGCGGGAGACGCTTCTGTTGACGCTAACGGCTGGTATCAGGAAAAGCTGGACGCGCAGAACTCCTACCGGCAGTCCTACGCCGTATTTACAGGTGAGATGGCGTCCCGCGCGGAGCAGATGAGATCAACAGCGTTTTTCTCTGATCAGGACAGCTTCGTTTATCGCAATCTGCGGCAGACCTGTGCGGACTTTGCACCCTTTACCGGACTGGAAATAAAAGCAGACAACGACTTTGGTCTCCAGGCGCTTTCCAGCTACAACAGCGGCGTACTGTTCCTGTTGGTCTTTCTGGCTGTACTTTCATATTTTGTGATCTTTCATGAACGTGACGCGGGACTGACGCTGCTCCTGAAGGGTAATCGCCGGGGACATACACCGCTGGCCCTGTCCAAGCTGGCGGCGATGCTCTCTGCCGCCATGCTGTACGTTCTGCTCCAGGAAACGGGGACGATCCTGTTCCTGGGGGGGATATACGGCTATGGCGATTTGAGCCGCCCCCTCCAATCCATGTCCCGGTTCCGAAACTGTGCCCATTTCCTGACGGTCGGACAGGGGCTGGTCACAATTATCCTGCTCCGCATTGCTGCCGCCGTATTTTTTGCCTGCCTGCTGTTCTGTATCGGGATGTGCATAAGGAACGGGGCGGCGGCGATCACGGTCTCCGCCGCTGTGCTGGGCGGTGGATACATGCTCTATCAGACGATCCCTCTCAGCGGCGGACTGAACTGGCTGAAATGTGTGAACCCCTTCTATTGCTGGAGCATGGCGGCTTCCCTGGGAGAATACCTCAACTTGAATCTGTTCGGGAAACCGGTCAACAAGGGCTCTTGCGCGCTGGCGATACTGGGGAGCCTTGCCGTGCTGATGCCGGCAGCGGGGGTACTCGTTTTCAACCGGATGTATCAGGTCAAGTCGAACAGCCGTCTGGAGAAGCTTCTGTACTGGCTCAGAGGGAAGCTGAGCCGTCTGAGCCATAAGACCAGCCTGCTGTACTATGAATTTTACAAGATGATGGTACAGCAGAAAAAGGGGATCGTCCTGCTCCTCTTACTATCCTGGGGGATCTATGAAACCGTCAACGTCTTCGGCCCCGCCTACTATGCGTTCGCCAGGGACGCCGCCTATCAACACTATATAGACCTTCTCCATGGGCCGGTCACGGAAGAGACTCTGGAGTTCGTGGCGGAGGAGGAGCAGCGCCTGAACGCCCTCTGGCTGGAGCTGATGGAGATCGGCAGCGAGCCCAGCGGCAGTGACTTTCTCCGGCAGCTCCAGATCCAGTCGGAACTGGAATATCTGGAGGACGGGTTCTATCTGGTGCGGCAGCAGCTGGAGGATCTGAAGGGAAAAGAGGGACCGCTTGATGAGAAGCTTCTGATGGACGAACGCTCTTATGCCGCTCTCTGGTGGGATACGGAGCGGGACCTGGGGCTGTTTTTCACAGGCTCGGTCGCATTGCTGTTTTTTATCAGCAGCATCCGCACCATGGACGAGCGGAAGAAAATGCTTCCCCTGCTGCGGTCCACCAGAAATGGGCACAGAAAGCTGGATCAGAGCCGGTCCATCTGCGCTCTTCTGTGTACGCTGCTTGTGTTCGTTGTTACGGAGCTGCCGCTGTTTCTGCGCTACTACAGGATCGACCGTTTTGCCACTGTGGGACAGCGTCTGTGCGACTTTACGCGGGTCCCATTTGCCAGCAGCGCGCCGCTCTGGGTGATGCTTGCGGGAGCGTTTTTGCTGAAGGCGCTGAGTTATACGGCGGTGTGTCTGAGCGGCCTGCGGCTGTCCTCGGCAACGAAAAACGAGACGGTCACGGTGCTGGCCGGGGTGGGGACCGTGGGGGCAGTCATGGTCATCCTGCGCTACCTGAACCTGGACGTAAATTTGCTGCTGATCCGATTTTTGCAATAGAACGAGAGGTGCTCTGGATGGAACTGTGCTTGAGCGGAATCAAAAAGAGCTATAACAACGGGAAAACGTATGCCGTGGACGGTGTTACGGCAACGTTTACCCCCGGCGTATATGGTCTGCTGGGTCCGAACGGGGCCGGTAAAAGCACGCTGATGAACATTATTACGCAAAATCTGAAGACCAACAGCGGAACCGTCACACTGGATGGCGTACCCATTGACCATATGGGCGCAGACTACCGCAGTCTGCTGGGCTATATGCCGCAGCAGCAGACGCTGTATGATGATTTTACAGGCGAGCGGTTTCTGTGGTACATGGCGGCGCTGAAGGGCCTGGATAAAAAGCAGGCAAAGGAGGCCGTCAGCCGGACCCTTGACGTTGTCAATCTCCGGGAGGAGCGGTATAAAAAGCTGAAAAGCTATTCCGGCGGGATGAAGCAGCGCGTCTTGATCGCCCAGGCCCTGCTGAACGACCCCAAGCTGCTGATCATGGACGAGCCGACTGCCGGACTTGACCCGAAGGAACGTATCCGGATACGCAATTTTATCAGCGAGGTATCCAAGGATAAGATCGTGCTGTTATCTACCCATGTAGTGTCCGATGTTGAGTTTATTTCCAAGGAGATCCTAGTCATGCGGTCCGGGCAGATCAGGGCCAGGGGGACACCACAGTCACTGCTGGACGGCATAAATGGCCGGGTATTCGAAGTATTGGTCACCTCGGAGGAGCAGGCCGCCTACGAGGGGGCGGGGTATAAGCTGTCCAATATCATGCTGACACAGGATCGGATATGCCTGCGCATCGTATCCGACATCCGCCCGCAGATCGGGCAGGTACGAACGGTTTACCCGAATCTGGAGGATGTGTACCTGTATCTGGCGGAGTAATAGCCCAGCTTCCGAAGGATCTCCATGATGTACTTCTGCTGAACGGACAAAAGCACCGGCGTCACCTCCCATCCGGCGGGGAGCGGAGGCTGTTCAGGTAGGGATCCACCATCAGGTCGCTCTCGCTCTCCGCGATGCAGTTGAAAATGGTCGCCATGGTGTAGGCCGTGGAGTTGCGTATGGGCCTGTCCAGATTGGCGTGAAGCTTGCTCTCCGCGTTCCGCAGGATCATCCCATCCAGGAGATGCAGCCGGGAACGCACCCGGCTCTGGGGCAGCACAGCCCCGCCGATGCGGAAGCTGTCGGAGTAAAACAACCGCTCAATGGCGTTTTCAAACACCCTGGCCGTCTCCGGCCCGAAATAAGAAAGCTCACAGGCATCCAGGATGCCCATGAGTTCCGCTTCATCGTCCGCCTGTCCACGGGGAATGGGCTGACTGACTTCAATATAACTCTTTTCTCTTTTTCTTGTATTATTATAACTTGGCCGCCAGTTTGACGGTTCTGCAACCGCAGATTCGATGGTTCTTGAACCGTCATTTTGGCGGTTCTGGACTGGTGGAAGTGGCGGTTCTTGCGGTTCTGACATTTTTCCGAAGCCCTCCCGCCATACCGGCGGTTCTTGAACCGTCATGCTCCGGCTCCTCCGATATAAATGGCGCACATGTGTAGGCAGGATCGTCCTCTGGCTGGACGCTGGCCAGATATATCTGGTTGGCGTCGCCCCTGCCGCAGCGTTTCTCCCATATCAGATCCAGCTCCGCCAGCTTCTGAAACGCCGCTGTAACGCGCTTCTCGCCAACGCGCAGTTCCCGGGCCAGCTCCCGGCGGGGGAAGATAACAAACACCTCGCCGTGGTCATTGACCCAGCCGTTCCTGCGGGAGAGCTGGAAGCGGTTGAGCAGGAAGGTATAGGCTACCTTGGCATCCAGGCTCATATCCGCATAGCGGGGATCGGAGAACAGCCAGCGGGGCATCTGCATGTGGTAGATACTCTGCACGTCGGTCTGCTTCATCAGGGTAAAGGTGGGGCGCTCTTTCATTTCCGCTGCCTTCATGGGAATACCTCCATCTTGACATTATAAAGAAATTCAGATATAATTTTAGTATCTTTGAAAAGGGGGAAGTTTTTATGCCGGAGATTCGTTCCAGCGCCGAATTGCGGAATCGGTACAATGAAATATCAACTTTCTGCCACGATTATGCGGAACCTGTTTTCATTACCAAAAACGGGAAAGGCGATCTGGCGGTTATGAGCATTGAGGCTTATGAGGCGCTGGCCGGGCGTCTCGAACTTTATGGACTTATTCAAGAGGGACTTGAGGATGCGGCGGAGGGGAAAGCACGTCCGCTTACAGATGCTATGGCGGACATCAGGAGCCGCCGGGGAAGATGAAGTCATACCATGTTCACATTACCGCTGCGGCTGAACGCGATTTGAACCGCGCGGCGGATCATATTGAGTTTTCGCTCAAGAATCCGCAGGCGGCTGACAAACTGATCGCTGAAGCGGAGGAAAGTCTGTCGGGCCTGGCGCATATGCCGGAACGGTTCGCTTTAGTTGATGATAAGCTGCTTTCTGCATGGGGAATACGCTTTGTCCAGGTTAAGAACTATCTTGCCTTTTACACCGTGTCACAAACGTCGGACATAGTGTATGTTCTGCGGTTCCTATACGGGAAAAGTGATTGGGCCTCCATCCTGCGCTCCAGCATGGCATCAGAATAAGATCCTTCAAACAGCCCGCTGGGAGTATCATCTTCCCGGCGGGCTGTCTTCATCTTCCCCACACACGCCGTCTATCGTAACCTCCACCATTCCAAGGCTGGAGCTGCCGGATCGCGCTGCCGTCTCTACCTGATATTCCAGGTCCTCCACCGGGTTGACTTTCACTGTCTCCAGAACAGTTTGCTCTGGAGACGGCTGTGCGGGTACAGACACAGGAACAGGCGCTTCCGAGCGCGGCGGTGTCTTTTCCTCCTGTTGTCTCCAGGCCGGAATGTAATCGATCACCCGGCAGGACTTTAGTTTGCCGTAGTCCGGAAATTCCTCCGGGGCCAGCTTATAGAGCAGGGCGGGCTTGTGACCCTGAAACAGGGCGATGCACTTCCGGCGGTCTAGGCGCAATACTTCATCCGGCTGCATGAGGTCCCGCTGGGTGTTGCTGCGGGTCTGGGAATAAGGACGGGTGCTGGTGTAGACCGGGGAAAACAGGGGCATGAGGGGCATCTGATTGTTGGTGACAGAGATCGTCACCTTGCCGCACTTCTCCGAGATATACTTGGCCGATGTGAGGTCATTGCACCCCATATACAATGTTTGGTCAAAGGTTGCCAGTTGGTTCTCCCACTCCTTCCCCGGGTACTTTTCCTGCCACTGGGAAAGGCTCTGCACTACGATCTGGCAGCTCATGTTGAAGCCACGGATACTGTTGAGGGCGTCCGCGATGCCATCCATATAGCCGATGTTGCAGTATTCATCCAGACAGAAATTCACCAGCACTGGCAGACGGCCATTCTTGCCATGGAGCCGGGCGTAGTCCGAGAGCCGGGGAAGCGCCAGGGAGAAGAACAGCGAGCTGAGGAACCGGTAGGCACTGTCCTGGGCAGAAATAATGACGAAATAGGCGCAGGGCTTTTGCCCGGGCAGCAGCAGGTCCACGTCGTGGTTCCGGGTGATGGCGTCTACCAGTTTGTTCTGGAAGATGGCCAGCCGGTTGCCCAGGCCAATGGCGATGTTGCCCCACAGATTTTCTCTCGCTTTCAGGAACAGGCCGTGGTGGCCCTTAGCAGGGTGTTCCGGCGGCAGTTCGGCCAGGGTGCGGTTGATCTCCTGGATGCTCTTGTTAGCCATGATCTGATACACGTCTCCCAGCCCCCGCTGCTCGATAGGCAGCAGATCCCCATTGGCGTCCTTCAGATTGCAGACGTAATGGATGAGCGCCATGAGCAGATTCAGCTCCGCCCGGCTCCAGAAGTCGTCCGCCTCTTTTGGGCCGGAGGTGTTCTTGATAATCGTGTTTGCCACCGTCTGCACCAGATGAGTTTCCTTCTCCAAAGAGTACAGGCAGTTCCAGCCGTCCGAATGGGCCATATCCAGAAAGTTGACCGCCTTGACGTAGTGGCCCTTTTCCCGAAAGTAAGGCGAAAGCTTTTCAAAAAGCTCGCCCTTGGGATCTGTGACAAAAACGGACTCTCCCCGCTGGGCGCAACCCATGAGGAACGGGATGATGAAGCCTCGGGATTTCCCGCTGCCGGGCGCGCCGATGCACAAGTGCTGCTCCAGCGTTTTGGGCGGCAGATCGTCAACGGTAATAATCACATTTTTGGGCGGTACGCCCTTAAGCATATCGCGGATTTCCTTGGACTTGTCCTGTTCCATCTCGGCCTCCTTTCTTGCAGCATCCTCAGCGGCAAAACGATGTTCCAACTGCTCCACATTCCAGTTATCCTTGAAACGGCCTAATGCGCTGTGTCCGAATTGGTCTAAAGCCCGCTTGTCCAGTTCACGCAGTCTGGCCCACAACTCCGGGTGATAACAGCGCAGATTTTTTAGTTCGCCTATCCGCTGAAACGGACAGCACCAGCAGGAACAGCGGTGATAAATCTCATAGAGGCCGTTCCAGTCAAAGCCCCGGTCATAGCAGATTTTCAATGCCTGGGCCTCGGTGATGCCCCATTCAACAAGGGGGTAAATCTCATCTTTTATGCGGGCCGGTTCATCTGCCGCGATGCCAACATAGTGCAGGGCGTTCTTTTCCTTTTTCAGCCGGTTGACCTCTTTGGCGATCAGATGGGTCTTGAGCTGGCCGGTACACCAGCGCACACGAATACCCGGCCAGCCGTTCCCGTAGGGAGGTACACCCAGCTTTGCCCGGTTTTCAAGTGTTTTCGGTTTTTCTTTCGGCTGGTCGAACATAAGCCATTCAAAACCCTTGGGGTGGCGCAGGATCGTCAGGTGGATGCCGCGCTCCTGATACAATACCTGGTCGATTTTGTCCCAATGGCGGTACATTTCGGGAAATTCCATGCCTGTGTCCGCCGTGAGAACGCAGTCAATGGGCATCCCGGCCTCCAGCATAAGCAGGAGCATGGCCGTCGAGTCCTTGCCCCCTGAGCAGGAGACGGCGTGGTAGTATTTGTCAGCTACGGGCCGTCACCTGCTTTCGGGCAGAAAAAAAGCGCCCCTTTGGGCGCACGTTGCGGGGGCGATCCGGCTGCTGGTCGGGCTGATAATCACCGGGTCGGGCCGCTTTTCTTGAAAATCGCCGCTTTCTGCTGCTCTTTCATCTGCCGCTGGCGGCGTTCCTCCAGCGCCGAGTACACGCTTTCCTCAATCTCACGGGGGGTCATGGACACATCGGGGAAATACTTGCGGAGGCGGTCCCCGGTCAAAATCACCTTGGTCACTTCGGGCCGCTCCTGCGTCCCCTTGAACGGGTCGTCATCCCTCTCCAGGGTGGGAGCATCATGGGCGGACGGTTCAGCGCCCTGTTCCGGGGCGGGAGCTTTTTCCGGCTCCTCCCACGGGGGAATGTCTGCGGCGGGGGGCGTGTCCGGGGTCTGGGGAACATCGGGAGAGGCGGGAATGGGCGGCTGGGGGGCCAGCTCGCCAGCGGGGTCCGGGGCCGCGCCGGTGGTGGGGGCCTCCGGCTGCTGTACCGGCTCCGGCTGCTTGGGTGCGATGTCCTTATCGTCCAAAATCTTCCGCAATTCCATTTCATCCAGCTTCTTGCCCTCGCCCTCGGCTTTCTTCATGCGGATAATGCGGTCAGTGGTGGTCTTATAGCCCAGGTCAAGCAGGTGCAGAACGGATTCCTGAGTTTTGGGCTTCAGCGCGGACATTTCGGCTGCGGTGGAAATGGAGAGCTTGCCCTCGTCAACCAGGTCGCACACGCCCTTGATTGCCTCCGACATACGGATCAGGCGGTTGAGCTTGGAGACGGTCATGCCCATTTCCTGCGCCAGCTTCGCGTCGCTTTGCAGCTCATTTGCGGAAAAGCCTTTCTTTCTGCGGCCCGCCTTCTGCTTCATGCCCTCCATCTTCATCCGCAGGGCGCGGGACAGGTCATAGCTGGAAATTTTGTCCCGGTGCAGGTTGCCGTCCGCCACGATGATCTTGGCGTCCGCGTCGCCAATTTTCTGGATAATGGTGGGAACGGCCTGGTTGAGCATGGTGGCGGCAATATGGCGGCGCTGGCCGGACAGGATTTCCAGCCCGCCCTTTTCGTTGAACCGGGCCAGCACCGGGTCTTTGATGCCCACCAATTCAATGGATTTCAAAAGCTCCTTGAAGTTCTCGCTTTCAACATCCACGGAAAAATTGTTGTAGCTGGATTTCTCCAGATAGGCCGGGTGGAGGGTGATAAAATAGGACTCGCCCTCTTTCGGGGTGGGCAGAGTTTTCCGCGCCGCCTCGTCAGGGGCCGTGAGGCGCTTCTCAAAAATCTGCGTGATAGCAGTCCCGGCAGGTCCCTCCTTGGCGGCGGTCAGGGCTTCGCCCTTATCCTGACCGGGAGGGTCTGTCTCTGCCGTACCGCCTTTTTGGGCCTCTCGCTCCGCTTTGTCAGCATTGGCGAGGTCAGTCAGGGAAATGGGTTGGCCGGACTTCGCTTGGGCCTCCAGCTCGGCAACGGTAGGTGTATCCTTTTCACCGGGGGCGGCAGGAGTCTTGTCCTCCTTGGGCGTATCGCCGGGGGCGGCAGGAGCCTTGTCCTCCTTGGGTTTCTCGCCGGGGGCGGCAGGGGCCTTGTCCTCCTTGGGCTTCTCGCCGGGGGCGGCGGGGGCCTTGTCCTCCTTGGGCTTCTCGCCGGGGGCGGCGGGGGCCTCTGCACTCTTGGTCATATCCTTATCGGGGACAGGCTCAAGGAGCTTGCCGGGGATGGGAGCGTTGGGGTTGTTCTTCACCGCCTTGCGGTAGGCGATGGCCTCCTGCATGGTCATCTCATAGACATGGGCGGGGATGTCCGGCTTCTTCGCCAGCTCACTGGCCCTGCGGCGGCGGTAGCCGGACAAGAGCTGATACTCGCCGTCGTCCCGCTGGCGCAGAATGACAGGCTCCTTGATGCCGCTGCTCTCAATGCTGAGTACCATACTGCCCAGCGATTTGTCCTGGGGCTTTGCGATGAACACGTTGGGCAGGTCATGGATTTTGGACAGCGGGATCACCTGGGGCTTCGCCTGGGTCGGGGTTTTGCTGATTTCATTTGCCATTTATAGTCCTCCTGATTAAAAATATTTGCTAAAAAATACGTCTCATGGTGAGACGCATTTCTCAACACAAGGTTGGGTTTTCCCCGCCTGCCTGGATGTGCCAGTCATCCGCTGGGGGGAGCGTGGCGCAGTAGGCGATCAGGGCATCCATGCTGGCCTCTTGTTTGCCAGTCGGATAGATTGACCAGCCGCGCTCATAGGCGGCGAGTTCCTGTTCGCCGTCCTCCGTGTACAGAAACAATTTGAGGACGCGCCCATTGTCGATGCCGTCCGGGGAATTGATGTCGCAGATTTTCGCGGCAAAGGGCAGGCTGTCCACAGTCCCGCCCAGCCAATTTCTCCAGACGCAATCTGTCGTTATCGTGTGTTCGGGCATCTTCTTTCCCTCCACAAAAAATAGAAAAATTTGTATCATTTTCAGCGATCAAAAAAAGACCACCATTCTTTTTCCCGCACTTGGAAAGCATCGCCTAACTGGACGGTATCCGGGAAATTTGTTTGGGTGGTCTTGATTGCGAATTTATCTATTTCACTTGAACAGTATTGGAAAATATTCGCACCCAGCTTGTTCAAGGCCAGATGGCCGCAGCTCATGCCGTCATACATGGACAGCACTTTCAGCGGTTCCACGGTGATTCCGGGGCAATAGGAGAGGATATGGGCTATCACGTCCACTGTCCAGCCGTTGCCCAGCATTTTATATGCCTGAGTGTCGGATACAGGGAATATGTATTCTTCCGGCACTGTCTGGAGACGCATACATTCCCGTACTGATAACTTGCGGATGATGTAATATCCGTCTGCCAGCTTGACGGGGTATTGCGTTCCCTTTATCGTGATCTGGCCAGATAAAACTTCATAGACTGAATGGGGTTTGCCGTCCCAATCCACAATGATCTGCGGTATATGTGAGGGCGAGAGCGTCTGGCTCTTTCCATCCACAAAGTTTACATGACTGCCTTGCACCGTGCTGTGCTTCTTGTCCCGCCGTTGGCGTCGGATAGAATTTTCTGTTATAATTACATCGCAGTCACATGGCACCGCATACAGGCCGGTTTGTACCCCCAACCCACCAGGGCCAGCGTTCAACACCCGGCCTTTGGCATCTACGGAATAAATACGTTTACTCTGGCATTGTGTCAATGCCCCTGCTCCATTTGGCAAGACACCAACCTTTTCTTCTTTCAGAGGTGCTTCACAGGTGGAACGGACTCTGTCCGCTATGGCACCGATATAGACGGGGTGTGCCACGCAGGTTTTTCGGTCAACGGTATTGCCCACCATGTTACGGATGCCGTCTTTGTAGTAGGTAGCCCGGAGACATTGGGCTTTCCCGTCAATAGTGATATTCACCGGCTCTATTGCCATTGGCGCAGGGTAGTGCCCGCTGTCTAGGGCGTTCGCGGCGCTGGCTTTAGCGTAGTTCGCTTTCAGCGTACAGCCCTTTTCACGAAACATCATCCCACTGTCCAAAACATCCAGCAGAATAAGCCCCCGATCCTGTGGCTGTTCTACACCGGGGATGTTCGTCCAATAAAGGCGCTGGCGGTTTTGCGCGGAAACAAGAGCGGAGTTTATCAAAATAGGCTCTACACCCAGCTCCTTTGTGATCTGCGCCCGTATCGCCGGGGCCATGCTTTTGTTGTTTTCGTAAAGAAAAAAGTGTGGCTGATAGTGTTCTTTGGCAATCAGATAGTTGCGGAACAACTCCCATCCCAGGCCCTCCGGCTTTGTTTCCCGGCTTCGGGTCTGTGCGATGCTCCAATGGGTGCATGGGGAGCCACCGAATAGAAGTCTCATCCGCTGTCACGCTCCCTGACGGACATTCCCTTATTGCGGTGATAGCGGGGGTTATTTGCCATCTGGATTCCTCCTCGTAATATTTCTTCAAGGAAAAATGCGTCTCACGGTGAGACGCATTAACCAAAATCATGCCGGACGGCGGCGGAATAGTAAGGGCCTATCGTGATAGGCGCGTTGTAAAGCGCCGTCAGCAGATAGGCCCGGATGTTATTGATTTTTGTGGTTGTCTGGCTCATGGAGTCGATGATGTACTTGATATGTTCGCTGTCAAGCTGGCGAAAGCGCCGCCTGACAGCATCCACAGGTAAGACTTCACCGCCAATCCGTATGGTGGAGGCCGTGCTGCTCAACACGTCCACAATCAGCTCCAAAAGGCTCTCCACATCGTCGTAGGGAAGCTCCTGCCGTAAATGCTCATATTCGATATTTTCTTTGACTTCCTCTCTCACCTCGCATCGATCAATCCCCATTTGCCGCCCGCTGGGGGCTGGGGGATAGATGGATGGATCAGGCTGGATAAAATCAAGTTGATTTCTTTTAGTTTGATTAGGGTCGGTTTCCTCGACTTCTTGAGGTGGATTTTTGCGGCCTCTTGAGGTCGGAAAATCCGACTTCTGCACGTCGGCAAACTCGACGCCAGGAGGTGGCGCGGGAGGCTCCGGCTTCTTCTCAGGCTGGGGAGGTATCTCCTGTGTGGTGAAACGCTTGACATATATCCGGGTGGGCTTGCCCTGGCCCTGCTTCTTCCGCTCGATCAGACCGACGCCCTTGCCGGTGTCCAGCTCGGCCAGCAGCCTCATGGCCTTGTCCCGTCCGCAGTTCAGATTGCTGCATACCTCGTCTACAGTGTAGTAAATGTAGACGCGCCCGGTATCGTCGTACCATTCGTTTTTGATGGACAGGCTCATACGGTCAAGCAGCATCCCATAGAGCAGCTTGGAGTCCGTGGAAAGGTGCTTAAAGCGGGGGTGGGTGATAAGCTGGCAGGGGATGCGGAAGTAGGTAAACTGCATCGCCTCGTCGCCGTAAAAATAGCTCGAAAATTTCATATCCGGCATGGCCGTTGCCTCCTTTTGGGCATGAAAAAAACACGATTGTCAAATCGTGTTTTTTTCTGGATGTTCGATTTTGTCACAAAGGAAAGAATTTAGGGTAACTGCACAATAAAATGTTGTTTTCAGTCTTGTCCTTTATCGGTAACGTCCTTATGCAGTCCGCACATATTGCACGGGATTTCCAAAGGTGATATACTATATTCCATACATAACAAACCTCCGTGCCAGCGGGCATACGAAAAGACCTGAATTGCAGCGAAAAACTTTTTGCTTCATAGGAAAAGCCAAGGAAAAAGAAACTTGCCCTATAGACAACAGAAAAGATACTGCAGCCGCCGGAGCAGATCCATGCGGGCAAAACCAGGGCCGGAGAATCCCCTCATAGCAAGCGTCATTCAGCTCAAACACACAAACCCACACAGACAGAAAACAATTCCAGACAGCCTATGACTTTGACAGGAGGATCCCCCCATGGAAAACGACACGGAACCCCTGCGCCGGGAGCTTTTGGCCGAGCCCTGCGCCGGGGCCGCCTCCGGCCTGGAGGCCATGCTTCTGGACACAGACGAAATTCAAACCGCCGGCGAGGCCAAGCTGAAGGAGCTTGCCCGCCGGTACGGGCACTGAGGAGGAATCCACCATGAAGCTGATCCATCTCTCCGACCTCCACCTGGGGAAGCGGGTGAACAACTTCCCCATGCTGGAGGATCAGGCGTACATCCTGGACCGCATCCTGGAGATCATCGACGGCGAGCAGCCCGACGCGGTGCTCATCGCCGGGGACGTCTACGACAAAACCGTCCCCTCCGCCGAGGCGGTGGCCCTGCTGGACGACTTCCTGGTGAAGCTGGCGGACCGCTCCCTGCCGGTGCTGCTCATCAGCGGCAACCACGACTCCCCGGAGCGTCTTTCCTTCGGCGGCCGCCTCATGGAGACCCGGGGGGTATACATCGCCCCGGCCTACTGCGGCGGGGTGACGCCTGTGACGTTGG
>OFGG01001297.1_pt1 | contig 16944 bp, 16 predicted proteins | sample 1521701 | NCBI WGS metagenome assembly OFGG01 (sample SAMEA3504081, study PRJEB24116) | mouse gut metagenome | biome: mouse gut; feature: mouse-associated habitat; material: faeces | place: Denmark | collected 2011
GACGCAGCTGCCGCTGATACAACCGCATACGTGGATCAATTGCTGTCCCTGCCACCGGAGCAGCGCCCTTACCTGAATGTCACCGTCCCCTCGCTGCTGCTGAACACCCCATCCGTATCCCCGGTTTCCGTCGAAAACGCCGGAATCTGTCTGGAGACCCCTGTCTGGCAGGAAACCCTGAAACAGACGAAGCGGATTGTGGAAGAAAGCGGCGGTTCGGAAGATGATTTTCCGGCGGCCATGGATTTTGAATCGTGCATCCGCAACGGAGCATCAATCCTGGCAGGTGCTCCCGTCAATCCGGCTCACTCCCTAAGGCTTCTGGAAGACGGCGGTCATACCGCCAGGCTCCTGCCGGTTCCAAACGAAAACGGCAGCCTGACCGTTATGCCCTGCATCACCGCTGCCGTCTCAGCCGGCTGTGAAAACACCGGCGCCGCCGCCAGGCTTCTGCTCTTTCTGTTAAGCGACACGATTCAGGGCTGCGGGACACTGGAACACAGCGGAAACAGTGCCAGTCTGATCGTTGGCGGCACGAGCTGGCCGGTACGGCGCGGATGTGCGGCAAAAATGACCGAAAAACTAAGTTTACAGCCGGTACAGCCCGGTGAAATCAGCGAAACCCTGCGCGCCGATCTGACTGATATGGAAAACCGTGCAGATACCTGTCGTCTTGCCACCATCTATGACGGAGAGCTTTATTCCCTGATACAGCCGTATCTGGAAGGAACCGCAGACTGGGAGGAATGTTATGCAGCAATCGAAAAAGAATGGTCCTATCTGGACGAATAAAACCAGATCTCTGAAGCGCCTGTCTCTCTTAAGACGCAGACTGCTGACCGGCGGACTGCTGATTCTGCCCATCCTGCTGGGCACCCTGATTTTCTTTGTCCTCCCGTCCGCCATGGTCATCGGCTATTCCTTCGGACTGGGCGGCGGCAGGGTGCGTTTTGCCGGATTTTCCATCTATCAAAAAGTACTGCAGTCCGGATCATTTCTGCTGGCGGCGGGAAATACCATAAAATTTCTCGCACTGGGCGTGCCGTTGCTGCTGGCGATGGGACTGGCACTGGCGCTGCTGCTGCACGGCGCCTTTCCCGGTACCCGCCTGTGCGGCCGCACCATTCTTCTTCCGCTGGTTCTTCCGATCGCAAGCATCGTGATGGTGGTTGAATGGCTCATTCCTGCCCGCGTTCTGGAGAGCTCGTCTGCATTTCCGGTTCTCCTGGCACTGTATCTCTGGAAAAACTGTGGTTACATCACCGTACTGTTTCTGGCGGGTCTGGCCATGATTCCCAGTGAACTGTATGCCGCAGCCGCCATGGAAGGAGCTGACCGGCCCCGGCAGCTCTGGTACATCACCCTGCCGCTACTTGCGCCGTCATTCGCTTTTTCGGCTGTGCTCGGCGTCATTAATAGTTTTAAATCGTATCGGGAAGCTTTTCTGCTGGGCGGAAAGTATCCGCATGAGAGCATTTATCTGCTGCAGCATTTTCTGAACAACAATTTTGAAAATCTGAATTATGCCCGCCTGGCGGCAGCCTCAGTACTGACCGCCCTGCCCATTGTTCTGGTAACTGTCTGTATCCTGCTGTTTCAAAGGAGGCACACATGAAAAAAACGATCCGTAAATGCGCCGGCTCACTGACGCTTCTTTCTGCCGCCGCAGCCGCCCTGGGGCCTGTGTTCTATCTGCTGTGGGGCTGTATCGCCCGCCCGCAGGGATTCTTTCTTACTTTTCTGCGCACACCGGAATATCTTTACAAATTCTGGAACAGTCTGGGAATCTGCGCCGCGATCACGGCCGGACAGCTGGTGGTCAGCTGTATGGGCGGACTTGCCCTGGCAAAATATCCTCTTCCGTGCAGGCGCTTCCTGCTCGGAATCCTTGTGGTCGTCCTGCTGCTTCCGCTGCAGGTCACTCTGACGCCATCCTATCTGATCCTGGACCGGATGGGGCTGCTTGACACCGTCTGGGCACTGATCCTGCCTGCAGTGTTCTCTCCGTTCGGAACAATTATTATGTGGATGACATTTCGCGGCATCCCGGATGAACTCATGGATTCCGCTCAGATGGACGGCGCCGGCCCCATGAAACTGCTCTGGGAAATTATGGTTCCGGCTGGGCGCACCGGAGCCGCAAGCGTGCTCCTGCTGACCTTTGTGGACGCATGGAACATGGCGGAACAGCCGATGGTATTTCTGCGGGATGTATCAAAGTATCCCTTAAGTGTATTTCTGGCTTCGCTGGACCGGAACAATTTCCCGCTCAGCTTTCACAGCGGTCTGCTTTCCATGCTCCCTGCGGTTCTTCTGCTTCTGAACTTCCGCGAGGAACTGATGGAAGGCGGCGGACTTATGCTGGAAAAATAAAACCATATCACCTGCACCCGCAGGAAAGGAGTATTTCATATGAGTCGTGAAAAACATCTCGCAAAAGTCCTGTCTGTCTGGACCGGCATAATTCTTCTGATCTGTACGATCGCCTCACAGATCATCTACCGGCAGATGCTCCCCGTCGTCCGGGCCGTGGAACCGCACTGGCAGAAAAACGGATTTGTTCTTCCACGGGAAGCTCTCTTTACCAGCCCGGAAGGAACCTGCGTTTATTATATTGAAGAACAACAGAACCGCTCTGGCCCCGGATACCTGATCCGGGCAGTCCTTGTAACCGTACAGTCCGAAAACCCTGCAGACGGGACTGTCATTGTCCGTGGAATCTACGACCCCGGAAAGCAGTATGCCGCCAGCACAGACATTACACCTGTCGACGGAATGGAAGTGAAAATTGCGCCATGATTTCCGGCGGTCTGATCATTCTCTATTCCGATTCTGTCCGCAACGCGGGAATATAATATCCTGATAAATGCCCTGTTTTCTGCCATAACAAAGAAATACCTATTACAGCTGTCTGTTGTTCTCCACCGAAACCAGACAGCGGAACAGTCTGTCATCACACTCTGCGGTACTCCATTCCAGACACATTACAATCAGACACACTCATCCCTGCCACTATCACGGCTGCAATCTCCTGATTGTCGTCAAGCAGTACCAGATCTGCATCTTTTCCATCTGCGATAAACCCCTTCCGATCCGATATCCCAAGCAGATTCGCCGGATTCTCCGTCAGCATCGGCAGAATGTCCTCAAGCGGAAGCCCTGTCCAGGACAATAGGTTTTTCAGCGCAAGCTTCTGCGTCAGTGTACTTCCCGCCCTGACTCCGTCTGACGCCAGCTTTGCGTCTCCCGCCTCCACAATCACCTCGTTCACACCCAGGTGATACTTTCCGTCCGGCAGCCCTGCCGCCATAATCGAGTCTGTGACAGCAATGACCCGGTCCGTTCCTTTTGTCTTAATAATCAGCCGTACTGTCCCGGGATGCAGATGCCTTCCATCGCATATCACTTCACAGTATGCATCCGATTCCAGCGCTGCTCCCAGAACTGCAGGCTCATGCTGATGCAGCAGCCGCATGGCATTCCCTGTGTGTGTAACTGCGCGCACGCCCTGCCTCACCGCCCTCATGGCCGTGGCATAATCCGCGCCGGAATGTCCCATTGCCGCCACAATTCCGATCCCTTCCAGCAGCGGAATCATTTCCAGCACCCCCGGAACTTCGGGAGACACGGTCATATAACGGATACCGCCCTCCGCCAGCTTCTGGTAGTGTTCTGCCAGACTTATATCCCCCTCCCGCAGAAGCTCCTCCGGCATTGCTCCCTTGTAAGCAGATGCCAGAAACGGACCTTCCAGATGAATTCCCAGAAGCTCCGCTCCCCTGCGCTCCCCTCTCCGGTACAAATGGTACTGTCTGATACACCACTCTGTCTGCTCTTTCGTATCCGTCAGCACAGACGCCAGCCAGGAAGTTGTCCCGTTTTTCGCAAAAAAACAGCCTGTCTTCTCCAGATCATTTGCGGATGCACAGTTCACATCGATCCCCGTCGCTCCGTGTGTGTGAATATCAATAAATCCCGGAACCACTTTTAATCCAGCCGCATCCAGGACCCGCGCTCCGGCCGGAACCGTTTCCTCCGCAGCCATACAGCGGAGCTTTCCCCCGCGGATCTCAAGATTCCCCCTTCGAAACTGATGTCCCCTGTAAATCTCCCCGTTCACTATATAGATATCTTCCATTCTCTTCTCCCTGATACCCCTGTATATTCTCCTGCTCCTGTTATGTATTTTACACGGACCTCATTATGTCTGCCATCCGTTCAGAGGTGTCTGCCTTATATCTCATCCGGCAGTTTTGCCACAGCTTCCGTGATGCGCAGCAGCACATCCGGATGATTCTGCATCAGCGTAACCGGAAAGTGTGCGGAAACCTCCCCATAGGCTGCGTGACGGACCACGCTGCGGTGCCAGTCCCGGAAGCATCCCAGCCGTACCTTTCGGGCATGAAAAATCTCACGCATACCGATAGTAACTGCAAAACGCGGCATATCATCCACCGCCCCGTTCAGATCACCGATCGCATTGGCTGTCCTGGTTTCCCTGCTGATCTCAAGTACTCTGGTGCGAAGATTACAAAACGCTTCCGCGGACAGATTATCATCCGCCTCATTGAACGCGAGATGTCCGTTAATCCCGATTCCTCCAAAACAGATATCCACACCTCCCAGCTCTGCGATCAGCTCCTCCATCGCCTCAGGTCTGTGCGGATCCGGAAAAACCCTCTGATCCTCCGGCATCAGAAGATCCGGACAAATCTTCGAATACACGGTCCTGTTCATAAATCCACGGAAACTTAAGGAATCCTCCTCCGGAATCCACTCTTTCTCATCCGTGAGATACTCATCCATATTCAGGAACCATACATTTTTCAGACTGATTCCCTCCGCGTTCACAAGCTCCACAAAATAAGGATACTGACCCACGGGCCCCACTGGGCAGATCAGCACCGTCTTCTCCCCGAGTGCATTTTTTTGTCTGATCTCCTGCGCCATCTCCTCCGCGATAGCGCGAAATACCTCGTCATTATCCCCCATCACCACAACCGGAAGCTTTGGTTTCCGTAAAAATTCTTCTTTTCCATAGTAATAATATGCGTGCCTCATATCTCTTCCTTTCCCTGCTGCCTGTGCAGTCCTGTATACCTCTGTGTAACTTCCAGAACACGGTAAACATCCAGAAACGGCTGGTATTTCCGTTCATTTTTACAGATCAGCTCCCGCAGCGTCTCCCATTCTGCGCCTGCCGCTTCCTCCTCCCCGGACGAAAACAGACGCAGCGTCTCTGAAAACAGCTCCACATACCTTTTGTGATATGCGAGAACTTCCCAGAAAATAGTTTCCCAGCCGCCGGAGGAAGTGCGATGGCGCGCAAGACATGAGCCGAAATCCACACAGCACTGTTTCACACGCTCCATCTGTACTGCAATCTCCGCATTCCTGCGAGGCCCCTTTCCATTTACATAGTCACAGCCCCCCGGAACATAGAGATTTTCAAGATACTCAGTCACCTTCTCCCAGTCTTCCCCGTAACACGCCATCGAATATTCCCTGATAATCTCATCCACCGGACACCTGCTGTCAAAGAGTGCGCGCGCCATCACATAATCCGGCAGTGCATTTGGAAACGCTGCCCGCAGCTCCTGACAGCTGATATACCCGTCAGCTCCCATCTGACGCAGCTTCTGAATATCCCCGTATATCACCCTGGCCATATGAATATACCCGAAATCACCATAATGCGCCCGTCCGAGAGGGTAATCGTACACAAAACCATCTCCCCCGAAAACAGTCTGCCACCCCTTCAGAAACGCCATATTCTCTGCCAGCTTCGTCGGAAGTACAATCTGATTCCTCTGAAAAACCGGTATCCTGCCCGCTACTTCTTCCCCGGACTCCTCCGACATATAGCTCACTTCAAAGGTCCGGCTGATCGGGGCGAACATCAGCACAAAACGGTCCTCATTCTTCAGTCTCTCCGCCACCGGAGGCCATAACAGCTCCTGGTAAAGCAGAAATACAATACGTGTCCTTATCCCCTCCTCCGACAGCCTCCGGTCAATCTCATTCAAAAGCGATACATACTGGTCAGAAAGGGTTGTCCGCCTGCATTCCGGACATTCACAGAGATTATTGTAGTCATCGGCGAGCCACACATGCACATAATCAGTCTGCGGATTCTGCCTGGCATATGCAGTCACAAGCTCCGCAAACGCATCCACCGCGTCGGCATTGTGATAGCAGAGATTGGTATTTGCCGGCACTCCCTTATACAGGGATCTTCTGCCATTTATCATTGCCATCCTGTGAACCACACCGGCATCCGGAACCGCATCCTGCAGATCCCACGACACCGTGTGATACCCCAGCGCTTCCCCCGTCCAGCCGTGTCCGGCTTCATGAAGCAGCAGCCCTCGTTTTTTTACCGCCCTCTCCAGCAGCCGAAGATCCCTCTGTGCATCCCCGGGCGTATACTGCTCCTCTTCCTCATAAGGATTTTCCAGATGGCCGTACCAGCGCGCCAGAAACGCATAAGGCGTCTGAAACTGAAGGAAAAAACTGTTAAACCCGATTTTGGGAAGCCATTCGATATAATTCAGGATATTCTCAAAAGAATCCGCTCCCTCGATACATACACCGCGATGATAAAAAGATGCCTGTTTTTCATAAGCCGCCCGAAGCTTCTCCCTTCCAATGCAGGGTACAATCTCATACTCCGCAAGCGGAAGCGGAAAACGGCATCCAATAAAATGAAGATAATCATAAACCGCGAGAAGCAGACTCCTCTCATTATTTCCTGTAATACGTCCCCCTGTTTCCTCCATTTGTACCCGGTAACCATCGTTTTGCCCTTCCGGAAACAGATTTTCATCCACAGAAAATACTACATGATAATTTTCCGGCAGATCTTTCACCATGCGCTGCAGATATCCGAACAGTTCCTCTTCTGCAAAGCCTGCCGTCTCTGTCAGATTTTCTCCACAAACCATTTTACGGCTCCTTCCCGGCAACGGCCTCTCAGTGCTTCTTTTCTTCCGCGCTGCGCCATACATTTCCACAGTATGACCGCCTCCCGGTAAAAAACCCTGTGGAACAGACATTCAGGCTGCTCCACAGGGTCTGTTTTCCCTGCTCTCCGCGACAGACTATCTGCCGCAGTTACCAGATCGTGCGTCAGTTCCCCAGCGCTTCCTTCATCACATCAAACAGCACATAATTCTCCAGCGGCACCTCTCCCTCTACGTCTCCGCTGCTGATAAACATCTGCTGCTGCTTTGTGTAATAAGACTCCATGGTTCCGTCTTCAATCCCGCTCTTTACCGCGTCTGCACTGAACCATGTCGCATCGTTCGTCTCCACCAGACATGCCTCTTTATCCTTCGCACACTGCGTCGCATACAGGCCGACCGCATAATCCCAGTTTTCTTCCTGTGCAGCATACTGCATGGATTTGTAAAGGGCGCGGCTGAAGCGGACCAGAATATCACGGTTCTCCTCCGCATAACCCGGCAGACAGATCCAGCTGGAAAGGTTCACGGCGTCAGTCGCAAACTCAATCTCCACCGCATCCTCGACGTTATCCATAATCTGGCTGCTGTACGGATTCCATGCCGTGCAGGCATCCACATCGCCGGAAGTCATGGCTGCTACCATATTTGTCGGATCCATCTCATATGCCTCGATATCATCCATAGTCAGGCCGGAAACCGTCAGTGCACTGTTTAACGCGGTCTCGGAAGAGGAACCTGCATTATACGCGATCTTTTTGCCTTTCAGATCATTCACGGATTCAATCCCGTGAGAAGTGAGCACCACAATTTTATCTGTGCTATGCACTGAGCTCGGAGCAAAAATTGTCGCCTGGCCGTTAATACAAAGCCTGTGCGCACCGTGTCCGATGTATGCGAGATCAATACTTCCGCCCTCCATCGCTGCGATCTCGGAAGGTCCGTCCGCAAATTCCCAGAGCTTAATGCTAAGCCCCTCCTCCTCAAAATAACCCTGGTCCATTCCGGTCAGAACCGACCACAGGGACGCATAATTTGGCATGTAAGCGATATTCAGCTCCACTAACTCTCCCGGAGCACCTGCATTCTCCGTCCCGGCGTCCGCCACATTCTCATCCGCATCATCGCCTGCGGACGCGTCGTCTCCCGCCGCATCGCTTCCTGTAGACGCATCGTCTCCGTTCTTCGCGCTGCCGCCGTCATCGCCACCGCATGCTGTCATGGAAACCGTCACAGCTGCCGCCAGTAACAGGGCATAAAACTTTTTCTTCATAATAGAAATCCTCCTTTAAAAATATTTCAGCCGCAGTGCCGGCATCCCCGTCCCTTCACAGGTATCCCGGGATTGCGAAGCATCTGTAACCTCACGCCGCCGCATGCCTCACTGCAGTCAGATACCCTATTTTACTTTCTCACTTCCAGAAATTCATGGTAAACCTCATTCCAGATCTCCGCCTTCAGCTCCAGAAACCGCTTATCCGACTTGGTCTCCTGTGTTCTCGGATATGGTATATCAATATCCACAATCCTCTTAATCCTTCCAGGACGCGCGCTCATGATAATGACACGCTGGGCCAGAATAATCGCCTCATCCACATCGTGTGTGATAAAAAAACAGGTCTTCTTCTCCTGTTCCCAGGTATTGAGCAGCTCTGTCTGAAGCTGGACACGGGTCTGCGCGTCCAGCGCGCCGAACGGCTCATCCGGAAGGAGCACCTCCGGATTTGCCGCATATGCGCGGGCAATTGCCACACGCTGCTTCATTCCGCCGGAGAGTTCTTTCGGATAGGAATTCTCAAACCCTTTCAGCCCCACCGCCTCAATATACTTCTGCGCGATGGCCTTCGCCTCCTCCTTCGGAACCTTCTTCATCTCGAGACCGAACATCACATTTTTCAGCACGGTCCTCCACGGAAACAGCGCATACTGCTGAAACACAACACCGCGCTCCACACCTGTGCCCTCAATCTTTCTGCCGTCGAGATATACGGCTCCGCTGGTCGGCTCCAGAAGACCCGCAATGATATTGAGCAGCGTGGACTTCCCACAGCCGGAAGGGCCTACGACACAGATAAATTCGTTCTCCTTAATATCCAGGCTGGCCCCGTTAAGCGCGACGGTCTTTCCATTGCGCCCCTGATACTCCTTGACGACATTGTCTATTTTTAATTTTACTAATTTATCGTTTCCTGCCATCCTGTTAATTTCCTTTCGATAATGTCAACAATCTTCACCAGAATTAATCCTATAATTCCCAGCAGAATAACGTACATCAGCATCGGCGCCGACTCAAAGGAATTGGCCAGCGAACGGATCCTCATTCCGATTCCCGCCTGCGCACCGGTGGATTCTGCCGCCAGCAGAGTGGTCAGTGCCGCGCTTAAGCCAAGACGGACCGCCGTGATAATAAACGGAACCGTGGCGGGACATATAATTTTAAGAAAGATATCAAAATCGTTCGCCCCGAGTACCCTCGCTGCCTTGATCAGGGTCACGTCAATATTTTTAATCCCCTGATAGATCGTAATACTCATCGTCATGAACGAACAGATCCAGATCAGTATGATCGCCGGCCTCTGACCGATACCGAATACCAGAACCAGCAGAGGTGCATATCCCAGCGCCGGTATATTGCGGATAAAATTGATCCACGGCTCTATAATTTTCTGGACCGGTGTATACCATGCCATCAGAAACGCAACCGGAAGCGACGTGACAAACCCCAGACCAAACCCGGCCGCCACACAGAGCATACTGCTCTGAATATCCTTCCAGAATGCCCCTCTCTCAATCATCGTTCCGACAGCGGGAATCACTTTGTCCACAAACGGAAAACTTCTTCCTGTTGTACTGCCCCTGGAGAGCAGCAGCCATACCAGCATGGCTGCACAGAAGGAGAGCAGCAGCCATATTTTATCGCTGATTGCCATTTTTTTCTTTTTCGTCGTATCCTCGCTCATATTACCCCCGTTTCCGCGCCAGACCCGCGCCTGATTCCATACTCCCGGACTTTCCTCTCACACATTCTCCCGTATCTTTTTTCGTCCCGGACCATCAGCGTGTGTGCTCCGGAATTTCCATCTCCGCATCCCCTGCACATTCAGGGAACACTCCTCACATTTCAGCCACAGCACGGATGCCCGTATCCGTCTCTCGTATGGCTGTTCTGCGCCGGATCCTTCATGCACAGATGAACGGCTGCGGTCGTAAACGTCTGCGGCAGCGCCAGGATACTGGCATCAGGTCCCACATATTTTCTCATGGCATCCGCCAGTGCCTCCTCAACCGTGGCTCTGGTCTTAAGCCCCATTCCCCTGGCGATTCCGGGCTCCCGCGCTCCCACGATATAGATGGCGCTCGTGTGCTCTTCCGCCAGATGCCCGCAGCTCATCATCGAAAAACCATGGAACGGGTGAAACGCATTCGCAAAACGGTATCTGCGTATGTACTCTTCCTTTGTGGCAAAATATTCTCCGTAGCGATTCATATCCGGCAGTATATTCATTGAGTCATGCTGGAACATTTCATAGAGCTCCCTCAGATACGGCCAGCGCTCCTCGTGGAACCATCCGTCACAGATGGACGGCACTATAAATACACAGTGATCACTCAGGATTCTCTTGTGGCGGATTACCTGCGCGGATAGCGCCTGCATCATCTGTACAGGGTTCGTGCCCATCCCGTCCCCGTAGTGAAAATTAGTGGGCATCCCGAAAACGACGATATCATACTTCTTCTCCGCCCAGTGCACGTATGTGCGCCTGTCCGCCATCTTCCAGCTCACCGGCTGCATCTTTAGCGCATATCCCGAATGAATCTCAATCTGCCGCGACTTTGTGTCAAGCACCGCATCACAGCAGAAAAATTTCTTTCCCATCTTTTCTTCCATAAACATGCCCTGCCGGTCAAACTTCTCCCGCATCACACTGTTCGTGGACACCGGCACAAAATCATCCCGGTGCATTACTTCCGGTACGTGATGAGCCGCAATGCTTCTCCAGTGGGTAATACCGGTCGCACAGTGCTTATATCCTCCCGAATACCCGCCGTAAGGATTGCCCTGGGTATGACCGATCAGAATCGCAACATCCGCATCATACACATATTTATTCATAATGACATGATCCCCGGCTTCCGTGTACCCGAGATCCTCAAGATGTGCATAATCCTCGCTGTCGTGGCTTGTGATGCGCCCGATCGGATAAAACTCTTCAAAAAGTGCATCCCCGAGTATCATGCGCATCTCTTTTACAGTCGCCCGCGGGTGGAGCCCGTTTGAAAACAGCAGAAGAATATCGCTGCGCTTTACCCCCACGCTGTAAAGCTCATCCAGACAGGCGCGGATCGCCACTTTCCGGTGCGACGTCGGCTGACAGCCTCCCTTGACGATATCCGGAATGACAATCACGACCTGATCCCCCTCTTTTGCGAGCTCCGTGAGCGTCGGCATTCCGATGGGATTGCGGATACTCTTCAGCGTCGCCTCATACAGACTGTCCCAGTCCTGCGGCAGACATTCCGGATCACTGACCGTCTCCCCGGGAATAAAAATATCCGTTGTGTCCGGCAGATCTGCTCCCATCATCCCGTGTCCGTACTCAAATTCCAGTCTCATAACCTTCTCCTCCCTTATCTGCCCAGGTACAGCCGGATGATCTCCAGATACTCTTCCGGATAAAAACCGATCTCCCCCTGAAAACGGGTCAGGGCGATCAGCCCTCCGTCTATCTCCGGGATTGCCGCGAGCATCGCGGCATTCTCCGCCTTCAGGCCTCCGCCATACACAATGTCCATCCCGCCTGTCCGCTCCTTCACAAAGCGCGCAATCTTCGCTATATACTCAGAATCCGCGGGCACTTTCCCCGGACCGATACTCCACACCGGCTCGTAAGCGATCACAACGCGGCTCTTATCCACTCCCAGGAGACCCGTGTCAAGCTGCCCGCCCAGCACCGCTTCCCACTGCGGCTGCTCTTCCGCCGTCTCCCCGATGCAGTAGACCACATCAAGCCCTTCCGCAAGCGCGCATTTTATCTCCCGGTTCAGAATACGGTTCACCGCAGCCGCATCCGCGACACCGGCCTCGGCGAGAATCCCCTTTAAATCATTCCGTTCCTCACAGAGTCTGGGCAGAACCGCCTCACAGCCGAGCGCCCTCGCCGCGGATGCCGGTCTGTTCGTGGTAAAAGCGCCAAAATTCCCGCCCAGAGACGTATTTTCACGGTACACGCCCTGACAGCCAAGCCGGACGGGACTGTTCTCCTCCTTCGCGGCAGCCGCGCGCAGAAGATGTGCCTCCGGCAGAAACTGTACAAACTCCGCCTCACCGCGGTCATATTTTTTCAGCCCTTCCTGTGTCTGTTCCACAATAAAAGAACCCCAGTCCTGCACCGGTGCCAGCCGGTTCACCCCGCCGGACTCCGCAGGTACGTCAAAACGCTTCAGATTCAGATATATATGCTTCATTCCCTCTCCTTCCGGTATCACGGATCTGCCACAGGGCGCTGTACACTCCCCGCAGCACCCCTATTCCGTCGCGGTGTGATCCCATGCGTCCGTAAATGTTCCGATCCCCTGCGTGGTGTAAGCGTGCTTCATGCTGTCCTTATACACATCCAGCCCCGTTGTCACGATATCCGCTCCCGCAACGGCGCAGTCTGCGATCTGCTTTGGCGTGCGGATCGCCGCGCAGATAATCTCTGTCTTTCCGAAAAATCCGTAATTCTTATAGATCTCAACGATATTCCGGATATATTCCCTGCAGTCCTCTCCGTTTGCCTCTTTCCATCCGATGAACGGCGAGACAAATTTTGAACCGTTTTTCGCCGGAAGAATCGCCTGTGCCGCTGAAAATATCAGTGTCACATTGGTCCGGATCCCCATCTGCTCCAGCTTTCTTGCCGCAGTCACCCCCGCCTCCGTGGCAGGGATCTTGATCACAAAATTCGGGCTTACCGCTGAAATCTTCTTCCCCTCGGCAATCATCTCCCCGGCATCTTCGATATGCGGATTAATCTCCACGGACACCGGAAATACATCACAGCCCGTAATCCCTTCCCTCTCAATCCAGCCGGCAATATCCGTAATGGCTTTCATAAAAGGCTTGCCGCTTGTCATAATATGCCTTGGATTCGTCGTCACCCCGTCAATCCCGAACGTCTCATAGGCATACTGAATCTCGTCCATTTTTGCACTGTCCAAAAAATATTTCATTTCAGTCCCCCTCTTGTGCTATTTGCGCCCTGCAATAAATTAATAATTTTAATTAATTATATAATACCACAGAAATATCCCCCGCACAATAGGACTTTGTATATATTTCTCACAACTCTCCTGATATATGCTGCCCTGCTATTTTTTCCGTTGCCATAATAACATCACATAACTTCCGCATACCATCCTGACATTTTCACATGCAGCTGCAGACAGACCTCATCCTTCCGGTTTACGACAGGCTGCACACCGGTTTACGCGACAGATTATACAGGATAAAAGATCTGCATTTTATAAAACCTGTATGGGTGCACCCGCGTGCGTCGGCACAATCGGGGGACAGCCCGGCAGAAATAAAAACAGATAACCATATTGTATCTGGCTTCTTATCATTACGCACCGGCGTCTGATGATATTACTGTAAAAAATCAGGACATTGTCGCAGAGTTTGTGCGCGAAAACAGAATCCCTTATGTAACGGGCAGGACGTGGACGGCGGATTCCTTCTATCGGGAAACCGTTTATAATTTTAAACAACAAAAAACGGACGGCTGCATTTCCGTGGAGATGAAATGCGCCGCCCTGCAGGCAATGTGTGATTTTCGCGGGCTGAATCTCTATGGTTCTTTACAGGTGACGATCTGCCGGACGCACCGGAACGGCACACCCGGCACACGGAAGGTGAGATGAAAGGCACGCAGCACGATACCCGCTATTTCGAAATCGCGCTCAGGCCGGCCCGCTGTATAGCGGACCGGCAGGCACGCCCCTTTTCGCGTCCGCTATACCGAAATCTCCAGATTCTCATCGATTGCCACCGCGACCGCACCGAGCGCACCGTTAAACTTGTCCGCCCGCACAAACTCAATCACCGTTCCCGGATACGTCGGACTGTACAGACTGCTCTCCGCCCTCTCCAGCAGAAACTCCCGGTTATGCTCATTTCCGAACAGCTGGCAGTCAATCAGCATAATATCCGGCCTTGTAAAATTAATAATGTTCGTCACTGCAGTCGCCAGCCTGTAAACAGCCTCCTCAATAATGCGGCAGACATCGGGATCCCCGGCCTCCTGCGCGCGCAGTATGGCTGACAGCGTGAGCTCTCCGGCCGGAGCGCAGAGCTTTGCCAGAAGCTTCGCCCTTCCCTTCCGCAGCTCTTTTTTACAATCATCGATAATGGCCTGTTCGCTGGCATATGCCTCCAGGCAGCCGCGGTTACCGCAGCTGCACATTCTTCCGCGCGGCTCTATCACCATGTGTCCGGCCTCCCCGGCCCCCAGCACCGCCCCCTGAAAACCGGACTTGTTCAGAAACAGCGGACAGGCAATGCCGGAGGCAACCACCATGTAGGCAAACGACTGTGTATTCTCCACCTCCTCCCAGTGGAACAGCTGCATACTGACGCCGCGCGCCGTAGCGCTGTTCTCCACGGTAATTCTGCCTCCGTATCCCGTTATCCGTGCGAAATCTTTCCTCACATCTTTATTAAACCACTGATAACGTGCATTCACTTTCAGCAGGCCGTTTTCACGGTCCACAAGTCCCGGAAGACAGAATCCGATCCCACTTAAATCTTCCAGCGCTCTTCCGCTCTCCAGAAGACAGCCGGCAAAATCTTTGCCGAGCTGCTCCATAACGCCGCCGTAATCCGTATTTCTCTGCACGCCGCTGCACGACGCCAGCATCCTCCCGCAAAAATCAGTGATACAGATATTCCACTGCTCACCTCTCAACTCCACGCCTGCAAAATAACAGGCCTCCGCATTGATCTCCAGACATTTTGCCCTTCTGCCTGAGGAACCGGAAGCCGTTCGGCGGACGCCCTTTTCTTTCACAAGGCCGTCCGCGAGCATTTTATTGATATTGGTCGTTATCGTCGGAAGCGTGAGCCCGAGCCGTTCGGCGATTTCCATTCTCTGAACGGCGCCGTAATAATAGATCATGCGCAGGATGGCTGACTGATTCGACGCCTTTACCCCCGGCAGATTATTTCCCTGTAAAAAACGCATGTCCGCACACCCCTGATCGTCTGTTCTGTTTAATCCATCATATTTCCTGATTTCTCTTAATATGCTGATGTGTGAAGAGGTGATCCTGACAGTATTCGTAATTCCCCTCACAGCGCGAACAGAAACGGAAGTCCAGTGTCGGATCGTCGAGTTCCGTCCTGCCGCAGACAGCACATTTATGCTTCGTCACACCCGTTCCACGCCGCGGCTCGCGCATCTGTGTCTTAAACTTCTGCCGGCGGTGTATCTCGTGCGGCGTATAGCGCTGAAAATTCCTGGTAGAGAGGAAAAACAGGATAAAATTAAGCAGCGACATAAATATGGAAATCCTCCCTGCCCAGCTGCTCATCACAAACTGGAACACGGTGAGTGCACCGTATACCACCGCCATCCACTTCATCTTAATCGGAATGATAAAATAGAGCATCACCTGCATCTCCGGAAACATCACCGCAAACGCAAGAAAAATGGACATATTTATATAACCGGTACCGATACCGGACGCAACCATATACGAGACTTCCGGCCCCGGAAGAGAACCCATGGTAAGCCCCAGAATCCCGTACAGAAGAAAAGCACCCAGCATGGTAAAGAACAACCCTCCGAAAATATATACATTAAAGCGGAAGGTCCCCCAGTTGCGCTCAAGCGCCATGCCAAGCTGGTAATAAAACAGCGCCATAATCAGCAGGAAAATCAGATTGGTGTCCGTCGGCATAAAAATCCATGTGACGAGACGCCAGACCTGCCCGTGAAGAATATGCCACGGACTTAAAACCAGATACCGCAGCAGTCCCGGATTCACCATACTGATCACAAAACCAGTCGTGTATGCTCCGATCAGCCATACAATAAGATTGGGTACCGCGTACCTGCCGAACTTTCTCTCTAATTTATTCATCCAGTTCATACAGAAGAAACCTGACCTTTCCACATATTTTACGATCTGTTTTTAAGTATATCCGTCCCGGAAATCTTTGTCAATCCGCCCGGTTTACTTCATAAAAAGTTTATACATTTTCCTGCAATTGCACATTGTTTTTTGGAAAGTCCTGTCGTATAATGTACTTTGCTTAGCCTGGGCTAAGCCCTTTTAATATGAAGAAACCCGCTAAAATTCTGCTAAGATATTCAATAATCACGATCAGCTTCTGCAATGGAGGTTCTCTTATGGAAAATAATATACTGCATAAACTGGGAATCGACATCGGTTCCACAACTGTCAAAGTCGCAGTTCTGGACGCGCAGGATCATCTGCTTTTCTCCGATTATGAGAGACATTTTGCAAATATCCGCGAAACACTCATCTCCCTGATTCAGAAAGCAGCCTGCGCGCTCGGCGACAGAAACACCGTTCCGGTCATCACCGGTTCCGGCGGACTTGCGCTGGCAAAACACCTCGATGTCATGTTCGTGCAGGAAGTCATCTCCGTTACGACCGCTCTGCGGCACTATGCGCCGCAGGCAGATGTCGCGATCGAACTTGGCGGCGAGGACGCCAAAATCATTTATTTCGAGGGCGGGAATGCCGAACAGCGCATGAACGGAATCTGCGCGGGCGGGACGGGATCTTTTATCGACCAGATGGCTTCCCTGATTCAGACAGACGCCACGGGCCTGAACGAATATGCCAGAAATTACAAGGCCATTTACCCCATTGCGGCCCGCTGCGGCGTATTTGCCAAGACAGATATCCAGCCGCTGATCAACGAAGGCGCTACCAAGGAGGATTTGTCGGCTTCGATTTTTCAGGCGGTGGT
>OFGG01001300.1_pt1 | contig 16888 bp, 21 predicted proteins | sample 1521701 | NCBI WGS metagenome assembly OFGG01 (sample SAMEA3504081, study PRJEB24116) | mouse gut metagenome | biome: mouse gut; feature: mouse-associated habitat; material: faeces | place: Denmark | collected 2011
GAGCCAGCCGTGCGGCGGTCATCAGCCGCCGTTGTTCTTCTCTGGTCAACACCCGCATCTCGGTTTTGGAGGCTTTGGGCAGGCGAATGCCTTCAATCAGATTCTCCTGTATGAGATGATTCTTCACCGCCTGCCCAAAGGCCATGTGCATCATGTTGCGCATATTGGTCAGCGTTTTAGGCGCGAGTCCGCCCTTCTTGGTCAAGTTCCCCTCCTTCCCGCGTTCATTGAAGAAACTCTGCAAATCGTCTGCCCGGAGGGTGTTCATGTACAAGCCGCCGATCTGGGGCTTGATGTGGGCACGGACATAGAGCTCATAGCTGCAATAGGTGGAGTGCTTGATAGTGGGCCGGGCGTAGTCCTCCAGCCAGCGGTCCATCCACTCGCCGAGGGTGATCACTTCCGCCGTGGCAGCGACCCGCTGCCCGCCGATCTTCACTTCCACGGCGGGCGTGGAAGCCGCAGTCAGAGCCTCCATGTAGGCTTTCGCGTCGGCCTTGCGCTGGAAGCGCTTGGTCTTTCTCTGCCCGTCCACCTTGTACTGGTAGACCCAGCTTTTGTCCTTGGCCTGGTACAGCGTACCCTCACCCTTGGTGCGTCTCGCCATGTTCAATGACCTCCTTGTTGCTCTCAAATCCCACTTCGTGGTCGATCCACTGCTCCAAATGGTTTTTGGAAAGGACGATCCGCCGTCCTAACCGGATGCAGGGGATACGGCCCTGCTCCGCCATGCGGTAGGCGGTGGCTTTGGAAATGCCCAGCACAGGGGCAAGGTCTGCCAATGTACAGAAGTCCGGCAGTTCCGCCAGACTGTTATGCTGAGTGACTGTGGTAAGCATATTTTTCCTCCCATCCTTGGTCCTGTTATGTAGGTTCTCTGCTTACCTCCAGTCCGACGCTGATCTTCAGCGCCGCATCGACCTCGTCCATTTTCATCGTCCCGATATGACCAACTTGGAAACGCAGCCGGCTTTTATCCAGGGTACGAAGCTGCTCGAGCATGACCATTGATTTTTTGAGGAGCCCGCATCCGGGAGCGTTCAGCAGCACATGGGTGGGCAGATGCCGGTGCTTGATCTGCCCCGTGATGACGGCAGTAATGACCGTCGGACTGTGCTGGTTGCCGATGTCGTTCTGGATGATCAGCACCGGACGGATGCCGCCCTGCTCCGAGCCCACCACCGGGGCTAGGTCGGCCAAATAGATGTCTCCACGATGGATCGTGGTTCGATGGTTGACCATTTTCTTTTCTCCTGTCTTTCTCTACAAACGGGAGCCGCTCACGCAAAATTACTGGTTCTGCTACGGGAGCGGCTCCCGCCACTTCTGAATTTGAAATCTTGACTTTCCTATAAAGCCATCATACTGCCTGTATTCGACACTACTTCCCCAGGCATGGGCGGCAGGACTGGACCGCAGTTGGCACTGCGCTCCGGGAATTTCACCCCTCCGAGGATCTCTCCGAGCTGCCCCCATTGCTTGAGACTGTGGCTGGGCAGGGGTACCATTGTAGGCGGACGAGGGCATTGCAAGACAGCCTGCCACGGCTGCTTTTGGATGGACGGGTACCGCTGAGCACCTTCTCTTTAGGCCCTTTGATAGAAGCCTCCAGGGAGAAATGTTCCCCCTTCCTGATTCCCTGGCTTCTACAGGTGGTCCTGGCGCGTCCTCCGCATCGCTTTCCTCTCTCCAAGGCTCGTCCGCTGACGTTATCCAGTTGCCGGGTATGACCGCCAGATTGGTGGTGTTTTTCAAGGTGCATGGATCAGGTGCATGGATCAGGGGGAACCGCTTATTCTCCCCTACACTTTTCTATTGCGAACTTTCTGAGATTTTGTACGGAGTTTTTTTAAAATTTTTTTGAAAAACATTTTTGGGAGCTATCGCGGCCTGCAATGTAGCAAGTATTTTCGCTTTTCGATCCTGAAGTGTCATTACCGGAATTTTGCTTACCGCACTAAGCTGACGCAGAGTTTTATGCGGTTCAGCAAGGTACAGCTCCTCAATGATCCAAGCATCTTGTTGCGACAGGCTTTGGAGCGCCTTGCGCAGTTCTTGCTTCATAATATTTTGAATCGCATGCTCCTCCACGTCTATGTCTGTGTCGGCAAGCATATTGATTGCGTTCAAAAGGTCTGGCTGGTCCCAGGCATCCAGGGATAAAATGGTTACGCCTTCCTCCTGCTCTAATATGTAGCTGCTGTGGTCATCCTCTACCTTGAATTCTTTGTACTCTGCTTCAGTACACTCCAAGACCACATCGCCCATATTGTGGAAGTAACGGTTCTTATTTTGGGGATCCATGACAAAGCGGTAAAATTCCTGCCCGCTCATTTCGATCCATTCAATAGTGTCTGGACTGCCCGTCGGATCTTTTTTGCGAAAATATCTGGTAATCAAGATTATTTCCTCACTTTTTCTGAAATTTGAGATGTGCTGGTTTTCAATCTCAAATTCAGAAGAGGAGGAGCGCGGCATCTGGTACGCCCTCGACGTCGTGCAGAAGAGCAGATGCAACTTGTTTGCCTTTTTGCCAGATTCGGCTTCAGGATGCAGATGAAGCAACGCATCCTGCCATTTCCCGCATTCTGCCCTATTGAATCGTGTCGAAAAATGTCGAAAATAAAGAAAGCCAAAAGCACCCGCAAAGGTGCCTTTGGCTTTTCGGAAAAAGGGAAGCATTTAAGTGTGGTTTCGGTGTCTCTTTGCCTAAAAGGGCCTCACGATTTCTCACCTACCACAAAATCAGAGGTAAAAAGCAAAAGTCGGCCCTCTTCGAAGGAGGTACCGGCACAAGATTGAGGGAATCTGTCCAGACAAAACGATTGATTTGGTTATCCTCAACAGGATCGGCATTCTTGCTGTTCCTATTAATATATGTCTGTATTATCTAATATGTGACATCCTCCAACATTTTCTACGAATCCACAGGATAAGAGATCGTAACTGTGGGAAGGCTAATCAAACAATTCTTGCCTATTTTTACAATATTCCGGCGTTTACACATAAAATCAAGAATATATCACAAATTATACTTGACTCAATGCAGGGCACTTGCTATACTGAAGCGGTATCCAGTAAACCGGACAGCATTTTGGATTTTTGTCTGGGAGCTACCCTGCTGACTATTAGATAAGGAGCTATTCCGTAATGAAACTAAAAATGGACCGTTCGCTAGGCGTTGTGGTGTTGCTTTCTCTCGTGCTTGTTTTCCTGCTCAGTGCCTGTTCAAGAGATGAAGATATAGTTCCCGCTAACTCGGAGTCAAACATAGGAGTCGACGTGTCTGACAGCGCCCCCGAAAGTCTGCTTACACCTTCAAGCGATAAAAAGGCCGATGCTACCGGCCAAGATCAGCAGTCAAGTGCGCTGAAGCCAACCACTGGGGCAAGCGGCCAGCAGTCCTCCGGCAGCGAAAACGGAGCAGGGATTGAAGATTCACCAGTTACGCAAAAGTTCAAAGCTATTTTGCAAGATGAAGCGACTTTTTATAGCACAGGTGCCGTAAAAGATATCAAAATTAGTCAGATAAACCAAGCAGTCAGCAGTGATGACAGCGTCGTTGCGGAGGTCTCCCGGTTTACAGTTCTGGACTTAGATGGCGATGGAACAATGGAAATGGTGCTTCAACTAACGGTAAACGGAAATGAATACTATGGGTTTGAGGCCCTACATGAACATGATGACATCATATATGGATATACGTTATGGTATAGAGGATTTCAGGATTTGAAGACAGATGGAGCATTTTACTTCTCAAGTAGCGCAGCGAATCATGGCTGGGGTGTCCTTCGATTCGATGGTAAGGAGCTAGTTGAAATCAGGAAAGCTGAGCAAGCATCCGTATATGATGAGGATGACACCCAAGCTATGGAATATTTTGTTGATGGAGAAAAAGCAACGAAAGATGATTATTCTAAGGCAATGAGCCCCTTCTATGGGAAACCACTTGCTAGTTGGTATGAGTTTAATAATGATAATTTTGAAAAACTGCTTCCTTAATAATTGATAGAACAATATCCGGAGGACTCTGCCGAATCCCCCGGATATTGTTCTATTCCGATAGCTGGATTAACCTGGTGCTTTCCTTTACAGGAGATTATACCAGTTGAGTGCGAACTGACGGCGTTTTTCCAGTCCCGGATTGTCATTTGACCTTTCAAAGTGATCGTTAAAGACGATTGCCAAGGTTCCGGCATCCAACTTGGATGTTTTGTATTCGTTAAAGGTCAAACTATATCCAGTGTGGTTTTCATAATGTGCGACTTCGGGCTTGAGGTATTCCGTACCAGACTCGCACCCCCAAATCAAACAGTTTAATTCAGCTTGCATAAGTTGCACGGGGTCTCTAACGGTCAGCGCATTAACAGTCTCTGGCAATACATTGCGCAATGTGCCATTATCCTTTGCCCAGTTAAGGAATTTTGTGGCTCCGGTCCATTGGACCAGACCATAACCTTTTGCAGTGCTGGGAAGTATTTCCCATATGCCCGGGTTTATCTTACTCTCTTGCTGCATATTTCCCAGCACCCCGCAGGCAGCCTGCTTTGTGAAACCGCCGGAGCCAGTCAAGAAATCATATACATACTTTGCGTTTTTGTCCATCTGAGCAGTCGAAAGAGTCGATGTTGTTCCTGCACAGACAGATGCATATACAACTGATGAAGGCGGGGGAACCTCCGCAAGAGGGTAAGAATTATATCCAAACATATATTGCCAGGTCAAAGAATCAGCAATACCTGTAATGGGAATTCTCATCCGTACCTGGAAAGCTGCGAGGGCATTTGCAGAACCAGAGCCAAAGTCGCCATCAACCGTGAGTGCTTGAAATTTGCTCAGCAGGTACTGAGCTGCTCTTGCAGGGTACTGCTTCACAGTCTGCTTAACCGGAAAGACCAGCCTCGACAAGGTATCCTTTCCAGCAATCCCGTCAGAAGGCAGGTTATTTGCAATTTGAAATGCTCTCACGGCATTTTCTGTCTGCGCATCAAAAGTGCCATTTGCCGGTGCAGAAAAGTTTTTGAACATCAGCAGGAACTGCAACGCAAACACGTTTTTACCGGAGCTTCCGGTGCGCAAATTAGGCCAGGAGGGAAGCGGTGCTGCCATACTTAAATGTCTCCTTTTTGTATAATAGTAGTAGTTTTTATTGCCCCTCTCCAAGGGCGCTGGGGAGGAAATACATATGAATTCATCTTCCGCAATCTGGAAGGATACATCTACCTGTTGAGCAGAAAGAAATCAGATTGCGGACCTTTCTGCCAGTCACCTCTCATCTAGGGCGAACTGTGAGTGCGCTTGTTATCGGAGAAGATTAGGAGAGCTCCTGTTACCCTTGTCAGATTGGGCTTTCTCACTGCCCTTTGATTAGATATGTCTCGTATCAGGAGAAGCTGACACTTCTCAGAAAAATTTGTCGAATTTTGTCGAGAATTGCCTAACAGACAACTAAAGAGCAACCAGCAGGGCCTTTATTTCTGCTAATTTGGGAAATATAATTTTCCCAAACTAACAGAGGGCGTGTATAAGCAAATGACAAAAGAGCAATTGACCAAGCTTATTGGTGAAAACATTTGTAAGTATCGGGAAAAGGCAGGATTAACGCAGGCTCAGCTTGCGGAAAAAGTTGGAGTAGGTACACCGTTTGTTTCCAGGGTAGAGCGTGGAGAAAAATCCATGAAGCTTTTTACTCTCTACACGATTGCCGAAGCCTTGGAGATAAGCTGTGCGGCCCTGCTTTATCCAGAATCCTCATCAGTCCAGCTCAATGCTATTATGCGGTTACTGGAAAATCGCTCCACCTCTGACCTAAAGGGCATTGAGGAGATGATCCGTACCTGCGATAAGTATTTCTTTCATCATATCGAGGATCAGTTGCGCGAATAATTTTCTGCTCTAAAAGAGAGAAAGGCGGGGGCAATGCGGCCGGAACAGGAAACATTTTTTACTCGGCTCTACCAGGACAATTTTTGGAAGCTCAATCGATATGCTTGCATTCATCTGAATCCGGCCCAGGCCGAAGAGGTTGTACAGGATACCTTTCACGATGCTGTTGAGAAAATTGAAGACCTCGCTCATCATGAGAACCCTGCGGGGTGGTTGATGGAATCACTAAAGAACCGCATCCGCAACTTAAAGCGCAAGAATCAGAGGGACCTGATACGATTGGTATCTATTGATATGGAATCAGTGAGAGAGATTCCCAGCCCCGAGCAAGTTGAGGCAGCCATCGAGGAAGCGGAAAACTTGCAGGAAGTCTCGCGGAAAATCGAGGAAGCACTATCTGAAAACGAGTTATACTTACTCCGCAGGTTTGTCTTTGAAAAAGCCAGCCATAAGGAATTGGCTAAAGAGTTGGGGATATCCGTTTGGACGAGCCAGAAGCGGCTGGAGAGGATCAGGGACAAGCTGGGAGCTCAATTTCCAGAGCATCGAGAAAAAAAGTAAAAATTTTTTTCAAATGCTGTCATAAAGGAATGAGTTCAGACATATATCTATTGAATGGGGGTGTGCGCAATGGACGGTTTTGACACCAATTCCCAATTTGCCTACCTGGACCACCTTAGTACGGAGGAGTTGGAAGATATCCTGCGTGCCGATATGGAAGTATCGGAAGGTGATACTGACTTGGCATTATATATCATGGAGGTGATTGCAAAGAGAGAAGATGCGACATCCGAGGAAAGCAAAAACCGCACCCTAAAGGCGCTACAAGAGTTCCATGCCGTTTATAACACACCAGAGGGTGCAGGACAAACGCTTTATCCTCCAGAGCCTCAGTAAGCAGAGACCCCGCCAACAGTCATGGACCGTCCGAACTTGTCTGTGACCCCCAGAAGCAACCGTCATCGTCTACGCCGTATTCTCGCCACAGTAGCGGCCGCCGCAGTCATAGTGGTGCTCCTTATCCCGTCTGCTCTCGGATATGAGAGCTTCTATCAAATGATTGGGGTGTGGACAGATTCCATTTTCCAGTTCCAGGGTAGCGACGATTCTACGAATGTCAAAAGTTACAAAAATGTCCAGCAGGCCCTATCCGACAACAGTATCCCGTCTTGGATTGCGCCATCAGAAGTTCCGGAGGGATTCGAATTAGAGGAAGTAAAAATTTTCAATCAATCACAGGCTACTTTGTTTGAAATTTTAGCCCTCTATAAAAGCGGAGAGCGTCCCTTGGCAATCTCTATTAGGGGAAGGAGCGATCCAGCATCCTCTATATTTGAAAAGGATGGAAAGACTGTTGAGGAATATACATCAAATGGCATAAAGTATTATATATTTGAGAATCGTAGCCAGAATATCGTTGCATGGAATATTAACAATTGGGAGTGCTCCATTTATGGCGACGTCTCAACTGATGACTTAAAGATGATGGTTGACTCCATTAAGGAAAGGTAAAGATGTAAGATGAAGAAACGATTCGTGTCGTTGTTCCTTGTTGGTCTGCTTGTGTTCGGGGTCTTTGTGACACCTGCAGCGGCTGCAACTACCCGTGCCAGTGACCAATTGGCCCGCTACTACTCCTACTTGGTTCCTGATAGGGACGGGAGATTTGGGATTGTGTTTTCCGTTAGTGGAACAAATACGATGAAGAAAATTGGCGCAAAACAAATCCAAATCTATGAACAGGTTGGGAGCCGATGGAGTCCAGCGGCAACATTTGATTCTAGCATGGACGGAATGTGCGATGTGAACACATTTGCTTTTGCAAATACAATTTACTACTCCGGAACACCTGGAACCTATTATAAAGTTGTAGTCACTGTGTTTGCTGAAAATGCTGCTGGATCAGACTCTCGGACAGAAACCCACTATATTACCGCCTAGTAGCGCTGGCCTGCAAGATTCCGAGGGAAGAACGACCACGTTCTTCCCTCGGAATCTTTTTGGGGCAAATAATATGATAGTCCTGTGGGCGGTTTTAGGTCGCTCCTTCAGACCTGACTAAAAAATACTTGCTGCGCATTTACAAATTCATGCCTTATAGCTCTTTATCCATTAAAGCAACTTTAGAACAGCACGCGATGTTTTGAAGCTGCTTAATAAAAAAGAAAGAAGGCAATTGTTATGGCAGCAATTCCTACATGGCCCATCTTGGTGAGGGAAGACACTGGACCGAACGTGAGAGCTCTGCAGTGTCTGCTGAACTATCGCAACAATAACACCGCGCTCTCTGTAGACGGCAGCTTTGGTCCGCTGGTTTATAACGCCGTAGCTGCGTTCCAGCGGCAGAATAACATTTACGCTGACGGACAGGCTGGTGCGACCTGCTTCGTAAAGCTGGTTTCCACGGTGAGAAGAGGGACGATTAACAACGCAGTCAGAGCCGCACAGCACCTTCTGAACAAGTTTGGCTCTTCTCTCGGCGTTGACGGCAATTTCGGCCCTGGTACTGAGACGGCTGTGCAGAATTTTCAGCGGGCAATGGGGATCCCACAGACTAAAGAAGTCGATGAAATGACTTGGCGGTGCCTTTTGGGGTATAGCGATTATACCCTCCGTGGGCAAGATTACCGTAGGCGTGATATCCTGACATCCAGTGAAAAGGCGTTGTTGAATGAGAACAAGCCGTTTTACCAGAAGAGCGCCACTGCGTATGGGATCCCTTGGCAGATGCTGGCGGCGATCCATTACCGAGAGAACAAATTGAAAAGGACTGGCCCCGCAAACAAAAATGGGCCTTACCAGATCTTGGGCACGACCTATCCGGTCGGTGCCCTTACGGATGCTCAGTTCCAAGCGGCTACAAATGACGCGGCACAATTTATCGTCAAAACGGCTGGAAATCGAGATTTGACTGTCCGTGAAAACGTAAAGAGAACGTTTTTTGCTTATAATGGCATGGCAGATGCTTATGTGACACAGGCTCAAAACCTGGGGTTCTCTGCCGGAGCTTCTAACGGAGAAGGCTCTCCGTATGTCATGAACCGAGCCGATGCCAAGCGTGATCCTACGGTAGAACCCACTGCAAGCAATCGGACTTGGGGACAAATCAAGACTGACTATGGTAAGCCCGACTATCCTGCAAATAAGGACTATGGCGCCTACATCATTTATGAAATGCTCCTAGGCTAAGCGAAATGCCCCTGACGCAATGTGCGTCAGGGGCATTTCCTGTGCGTCAATATACTTGTGTGGGGCAGTCATACCAAGGATCTGACCAGCCTTTAGCTCCCATGCGGTGATAAACGGTCAATTCTGACACCGGGCCGAATACAAAATTTCCGGTTTGGGGAGCATCTCCCTCAAAATAGACTGACCGCAGTGCTGGGCAGTTGTCAAATGCACAGTGCATGATGAGTCGCATACTAGCGGGGATCTTTACAGATTTCAAATTGGGGCAACTCTGAAAAGCGTTGTCTTGGATTTCTATTACGCCCTCTGGAATCGTCACGCTCGTTACAGTATCGTTTCCTTCAAGTTCATCTTTCTGCATAAAACCAACGCCTAACGCGGTCACTGGTTTCCCATCGATTTCAGATGGTATCTGGATATCCCCGCCTGGGCCGACATACCTGGTTAGTGTGACCTTTCCATCCTCATCGACCTTATATTGATATTCCCCATAGGTTTTTGTATCGCAGCCCTTCCAAGGAAGAACCCATCCAGCGGTTCCCACATGATAAAACACAGTTGCCTGCGGTGACGCGGCAAAGATCAGATCATCCGCTTCAGGGGCATCACCGTCAAAGTAAACAGCATAGAGTTTCGGACAATCAGCAAATGCGTACTTTCCCACATGGGTCACACTGGCAGGAATTGTAATATCTGTCAAATAGAGTGCCCCGCGAAAGGCGCTGTCCTGGATCTCAACGACGCCATCCGGGATTGCCACTGACGATACATGCTGTTCCTGTTCCATGAAAGATGATCCAATAACAGTCACTTTTTTCCCTGCAATCACAGCCGGTATTACCGCTCTGCCTCCATTGCCTTGGTATCCAGTGACAGCTATCGTACCGTTACCATTGTCCTCATAAAGGTAGTCGCCATATGTCTTAGCTGTATATGTGTTCCATGGATTGGACCAGCCTGAAGCAGATTCGTAATAATACACCGTTAGTCCCCGGAAAGATTTGCTGAACACATCCCGATCCGCATCCGGGGCATCTCCTTCAAAATAAGCAGAACGCACCTGACGACAATCCTCAAGAATGCCAGTCCCAAGCGTTCTCAAGCTGGCTGGGAAACTAATTGACACTAATTGGGAGCAGTTTGCAAATGCACGGTCCTGAATTTCCTGGATACCTTCTGGAATAATGACCTCCGTTATTCTTGTGCAACCATGAAATGCTCCACCTCCTTCAGACGAGGTCCCAATGCTCGTCACGACTTTTCCTTCAAGTTCCGCAGGTATTTCAACATAGCGCTCAGAACCCAGATATCTGGTAATCGTAACTGTATCGTCGCTATTGATCGTATAACGGTAATCTCCGCATAACTTCTCCTGGAGGCTTTCGTTGCTGTCAGTGATGTCATCTAATGTGGTTAACGCATCGAGTGCCGTGGGCAGCGAGTCACCGCCTGCTTGGCTGCAGGCACAGATTGACATCAATAACGCAAGAACGAAGGTAAAAAGAAACGTCTTATTTGCCCTGCGCATATACAAAACACTCCTTAAATTATGACGACGGCATTGCAGTTTCAGTTTTGAAAAATTATTTCTAGCATACTTGAGTATAGCAGTCTGGTCAAAATCAGTCAAGGGTATCTGGTATAAATTCCACAAGCACTGTCCGCAACTTAATAGTTTATCCAGTTTGGTAATTAAGCTTATGCTTATTCGGCATCTCTCCCTATTTTGAGTGTCTTTGAAATTCCCCCAAGCCTTATTCAAAGTGAGACAGCGAGTTTTCTTGTGTTCCCTCTATATCTATATTTCTTTGCAAAGTCTATCCTGACATTTTTTCTCAAAAATATTTGACTTGGGATGCTTGATTCACAAAGATTTGCGGAGTCATATTTTCCGGAGCAAATCTTGTCAGATTTGGCCAACCTGAGCAATATATAAATGAGAGAGTGCGTTTTTTCTGTTTGAATTAGTGCATAAATAGTTAGTTTACTTTCTACATGCAAATTCCTCCCTATTAAACGGGCAAAGGAGGAATATGCATGTTGCTGGAGTTGATAAGATCTGCGCAGGCTGGGAATCAGAATGATATGCTCCTTCTTATTCAGAAGTTCGCTCCTATTCTCAAAAAGTACGGTGGTCAGCTAAAGAGAGAAGACGGTATAAATGATATGGTTCTTTATTTTATTGAGCTAATATGTAAGCGTCAAACTTCCCCACGCCTTGCCAGAACTGAGAGGAAATGAGAAAATACAATAGAGTCTGGTGTAGTGCCGTGTACTCTCAGGTAGTATCCAGCACTACATGTAATCGGAGTATTTTCTTTTTTGGGGGGTAAAATATGGAGCGAGGGCTTCAAAAAGCAAACCATTATAACCAACTGGCAGAATGGGCGCAGCGAGTCGAGGCCTGCCGAAAAAGCGGACAGAAGGTCAGCGAGTGGTGCTCAGAACAGGGCATCCCGGTGTCGACCTACTACAGCTGGCAGCGAAAAGTGTTTCAGGCGGCAGCAACAGAGCCAGAGGTGTGTTTCACAGAAATTTCAGCCAGACCGGCAGGCAGAGGAACAGCGGCAAGCATAGAAATCGGAGAGCTGCGGATCGAGATACATGCAGGAGCAGACGCGGAAACAGTCCGGGCCATCATCCAGGTGCTGAAAGAATGCTGACAGATTTTAAGGGAGCGGATCATGTGTACATAGCCTGCGGGTACACGGATCTGCGGCGAGGAATAGACGGACTGGCCAGCCTGGTACAGCAGCAGTTTGAGCTGGACCCATTCAGTAATACGCTGTTTCTGTTCTGCGGCAGAAGGCGGGACCGGATTAAGGGACTGTACTGGGAGGAAAACGGCTTTATTCTGCTGTACAAACGGTTGGAGAGCGGCAGCTTCCAGTGGCCGAGGAATGGCGCGGAGGCACGGGAGTTAAGTGCGCAACAGTACCGGTGGCTGATGGAGGGACTGAGCGTGGAGCAGCCAAAGGCACACCGGCCTGTGGAAGGACTCAGCATGAAATAAGTGGGAAGAAACTGTCGAAAAAGCTGTACTTTTCTGGCGCAATATGGTATAATCGAACCATGAAAAATGAGAAGAAACAGCTGACAAACGCTGAGGAAATGGTGACCATTTCCCGTGCAGAATATGAGGAATTTCAAGGGCAGAAAGAGCGGATTTCTGTCCTTGAACAGCAGGTGGCACTGCTGACAGAAGCGATCCGTCTGAGCCGGCAAAAGCGGTTTGGCGCGTCCTCGGAACGGACTTCGGAGGATGCCATGGAGCAGCTGAGCCTGCTGTTTAACGAGGCGGAGGTCTATGCAGACCAGACCGCAAAAGAGGATGACAGCAGTGTGGCCGTTGCCGCCCACAAGCGGCACAAGAAACATGAATACACGCTGGACGAACTGCCTGAAAACGTACCGGTGGAGGTGGTGGAACACCGTCTTCCGGAGGAGGAATTGGTCTGCCCGGAGTGCGGGAGTACCATGACCGAAATTGGCAAGGAAGTACGTCGGCGTCTGAAACTGGTCCCGGCCAAAGCAGTGGTTGTGGAGGACTGGTACTACACCTATGCCTGCCGGAAGTGCGAGAAGGAAAATACGGAGACGACCATGGTGAAGGCGCCGAGAGGGCCGAACTTCATCCCCGGCAGCTTTGCCACGCCAGAGGCTGCGGCACATCTCATGGTGCAGAAGTTTGTCATGGGCTCTCCCTTGTACCGGCTGGAACAGGAGCTGAAACGCCAGGGCATTCCTCTGTCACGGCAAACCATGTCCAACTGGCTGCTGTGGTCTGCGGAGCATCTGCTGGCCCCGGTCTATGATCTGCTGCACGAAGAACTGCTGAAACGGGACGTCCTCCACGCGGATGAGACCACATTGCAGGTACTCCATGAACCGGGTAAAACAGCCCAAAGCAACAGCTATATGTGGCTGTACCGCACCGACGGGGATACTGACCGGCCCATTGTGCTGTTTGACTACCAGCCGGGACGGGGCGCCTGCTATCCGAAAGCATTTCTGAAAAACTTCAGGGGGTATCTCCACACGGACGGCTACTCCGGATACCACAGCCTTCCAGATGAGATCACTGTGGTTGGCTGCTGGGCTCATGCCAGGAGGAAATTTGACGAGGCTATGAAGTCTCTGCCAAAAGGAAAGGCTAAGAACAGCTCTGCTGCCCAGGGGCTGGCTTACTGCAATCTCTTATTCAAAATTGAGGAAGGACTGACAGGCCTTCCTCCAAAAGAACGCTATGACCAGCGGCTGGAACAGGCAAAACCTGTTTTGGACGCTCTGTTGGCGTGGGCAAATACCAGAACTGCCGCCCCGAAATCCTCTTTGGGTAAGGCGCTGTCCTACCTCAAAGAGCAGTGGCCCTATTTGCTTAATTATTTGAAAGACGGCAGGCTGGAGCTGAGCAACAATCGAGCTGAGCGCAGTATTAAGCCCTTTGTCATTGACAGAAAGAATTTCCTGTTCGCTAATACTCCCAGCGGCGCAAAGAGCAGCGCGGTGATCTTCTCCCTCATCCAGACCGCCATTGAGAATGGCTTAGATCCTTATCGCTACCTGACTTGGCTCTTGTCCTCTGCACCAGAGATGGAGCTGGCTCAACCGGATGTTGTGCGGTCCCTGCTGCCCTGGAACGCTCCCGTTTCTTGCAAACCATAATTGTTTTTACCCCGTTGCCAGGGCGACTCCTGGCAGCGGGTTTTTTGATGCACAGAGATTTGACACTTACGCTAATATATCAGGTGGATACAGAGAAGATGGCATCGACCTGCGATGGAGCACTCGTCAATTATATTGCAAAATGTATATATCGCTTTTTCTTGAAGCTAAGTGAAAAAGCACACGCCGATAGTTGCGTGCTTCTATTTGAGGACCTCCCAGAGCCTCAAAAAGCCTCTCTCGCCGCTACTTCTTTCAATGATGACACACCTTTTGAATGGGTGATCCCTATCAATTATTTGACAGAAAATGAACGCATGATAATCGATCTTATCTATAAACAGGGGTATTCCTCGGCAGAAATAGCTAAACAGCTTGGTATTACCCGCCAAAGCGTTAATCAAACCAAAAAGAGGGCGGAGGCCAAAATACGCCGCAAGCTTTACATATGATTCAGAGATTTCTCTGGATGTGATGATCCAAACTGCCGTACAGTGGATACTATCAAAACAACCGTTACAAAAAACGAAGTGAGCTTTCAATCTCTACGCATACTGGTCTTTAATCTCTTTTCTATAAATGAGCAAATCTGAAAGTTGCACAAAATTGCCCACAAGTAGGAAACACATTTGCTAAAATTAGCCAGGATTGTCTTTGATAAAAGAACAAATCGGCTCGATTTTTGTGCATATTGTGAATTTGCTCATTTATAGCTCTTTTATAAAATCGGATGGATCTTTTGTCCGGTAAAATAGCTACATTATTAGAATGGGAGGAACAACATGAAAAAAGTGTATGTAGTTGGTGAAAAAGATGGCCAGAAATATGTTGGCCATATGAGTCCGAGGTTCGCCGCTGAACTGGATAATCACCGCGAAATTTGCAAGGAGGAATATCGCCGCTATCGTCAGGCCGGTACCCCGAGCTGGGGAGAGCAACAGTCAATGGATGCCAAGTCTATTGCCCGGGACCCGTCGCGTGCCCTCCATTGGGCGGATCGCAAGGCACGGTCCACTAAGAAAACGGAAAATATGTAATTGGATGAGCGGGGCTGCTAAGCGGCTCCGCTTTTCCTTTTCCAGATGTTAAGCGAGGTATGAAATCAAATGATATTGATTTCTTCGTGTGTATCTATCCCCTTCTTGGCATTTACATTTAATCCAATAATTGCTCTTTTCAAAATAGCTAGGCAAACAGCAGATAACTGTGCCTGCTAATACGGAATAAAGGAGGAGTTAAAGTGCCGGTAAAAGCTCAATTCATGATGGCAGTCGGGGTAGCAGGAGGTGTCATTGTTTCCTTGCTAGGTGGGTGGGACACTGCTCTTATGACGCTTGTTATCTTCATGGGGGTCGACTACCTGACCGGCCTGATTGTGGCTGGACTTTTCCACACGAGTCAAAAGACGGAAAACGGAAGATTAGAAAGTCGCGCAGGATGGAAGGGGCTTTGCCGCAAAGGCGTTACACTGCTGATCGTATTGGTCGCCTGCCGCCTCGATTTGGTGATTGGGTCAAATTTTATTCGGGATGCAGTTGTCATTGCCTTTATTGCAAATGAAACCATTTCCATTATTGAAAATGCAGGTTTAATGGGCGTCCCTATCCCAGCAGCTATTATAGACGCAATCGAAGTCTTGAAAAAGCAGGCTGAGAGTAGGAAAAATTAAACTGTCTGCTCGCTCTCAAAATCTGGAGCAGACCAGGTATCAATGCGAATGGCACAGTTATTTGCTGTGCTGTGTGCCGCAAATATTTAGTAGAGTCCTGCAAACAAAAGTCAAGCCCTAAAGCGAAAAATTTTTGAGGGGGTGAAAAAGGGCATAACAAACTAAGCCTGCAAAAGAGGATTTTTTGCAGACTGAATGAACTGTAGATATCAGCGCCAGTTAATCCTCAGAAAGCTCCCTGGTATCAGCGGCAATGAGGCACTCCTTGACCCTTGCGTAGTAAATGCGCAGGAACTTGTTCTGAGCAGCGGTCATGTAGACGAAATAGGGTTTGCCCTCGGCCCGCTTCTTGTCCAGGAACTGGTACACCGGCTCGTCAGCGGGGGCCTTGCGGAGATAGGTGCAGACGATCTGGTACAGCGTCTTGCGCAGATGAGGCGAGCCGCGCTTGGTGATGGGATTGCTCTTGGAAATGTGCTTGCCGGACTCGTCTACCGCCGGATCAACGCCCGCGAAGCTCACAATGGAGCTGCGGCGAGGGAAACGGCGCACGTCGCCAATCTCCGCAATCAGCTGCGGGGCTGTTTTCTCGCCAACGCCATACATGGCTCGGACAGTATCGTATTCCGGAAGCTGCCGGGCCAGACGGTCCATCTCAGCACGCAGGACGGCCAGCGTGCTCTTGGCCGAGGCCAGTTCCTTGGCGGCAGTGGTGATGATCAGCTTGGTGTTGCTGTTCTTAAGCAGAGTTGTGATATGCCCGATGCTGCCAATATACAGCTCCGCCGCTATAGTGCCGCTGAAATGATACCCCTTCCGCTTGCACCACTTGCGGTAACGTTCCGTGAAAACAGCCTCACTGACCAGAGCGATACACTCACAGTGCCAGAAGGTCATGATGAAATCCACCCACTTTTGGCTTCCGTCAGCGCGGTCTTTGCTGGAAAACACCTCGTTTACCCCTGGAAAAACCTTGTCGGTAAGAGAAATCAGGTTATTTTGCAAGGCCACCACGTTCTTCATGTACAAATTGAACTGCCGTGAGACCAGCTTCAGCTGTTCCCTGATCGCTTCCACAGGCGCATATTCCCGCAGGTCCATCCAATTGTCAAGCCCGTATTTGGCAATCTTTTTGGCGTCCGCTTTGTCTGTCTTGACCTTGCGGATGGAACCGCCGCCGCTCTGTTTGATGAACAGCGGATTCATCACCGTGACACGGATGCCATACTCATGCAGGGCTGCCGCTACCGGCTCATGATAACGGCCTGTGGCCTCCATGATCACCCACGTCTCTTCTCCCAGCCTCAGAATGTCATGGGCCATCTGGCCCAAACCAGCTTTGGTATGGGAGTATTCCCTTGGCTTCAACACAACTTGATTCATCGGTTGCAGCGCCATCATCATGCTTTTCCCTTTGGATACGTCGATTCCTACTGCGTTCATAGCTCCCTCCTGTGTGATTAGGATATGGCTCCCCCC
>OFGG01001301.1_pt1 | contig 16887 bp, 22 predicted proteins | sample 1521701 | NCBI WGS metagenome assembly OFGG01 (sample SAMEA3504081, study PRJEB24116) | mouse gut metagenome | biome: mouse gut; feature: mouse-associated habitat; material: faeces | place: Denmark | collected 2011
GGGACCGCGCCGGAGGTCTGCCCCGACTGCCGAGGCACGGGCACCGTGCAGGTCCGGCGGCAGACGCCCATGGGGGTCTTTGCCGCCTCCTCCCCCTGCACCCGCTGCGGCGGCAAGGGGAAGATCATCCACCAGCCCTGCAAGGAGTGCCGGGGCGCGGGCTCGGTCCGCAAGCGCCGGACCATTCAGGCCAGCATCCCTGCGGGCATCGACAACGGTCAGACCATCTCCATCCGGGGCCAGGGCAGCGCCGGGAAAAACGGCGGTCCCGCCGGGGATTTGCTCATTACCATCACCGTCCGGCCCCACGAGATTTTCCGCCGGGAGGGCACCTCCGTTCTCTGCGAGGCGTCCATCACCTTTGCCCAGGCGGCGCTGGGGGCGGAGCTGGAGATTCCCACCATTGACGGCAAGGTGAAGTACGATATACCGGAGGGGACCCAGAGCGGCACCGTTTTCCGCCTCAAGGGCAAGGGTATCCCAGCCATCAACGGCCGGGGCCGGGGAGACCAGTATGTAACCGTCCGCGTGGAGACGCCCCGGAACCTGACGAAGGAGCAGAAGGAGGCCCTGCGGAAATTTGCCGAGATCATGGGCGATGAGAATTATGAGGAGCGTAAGGGCCTGTTCGGAAAGGGGAAGAAAAAGAGGTGACGGTACATGTATCTGGCTGACTGCCATCTTCACTCCCGCGTCTCGCCGGACGCCGGGGATTCCATGACCGCTCTGGCGGAGGCCGCAGCCGAGGCGGGCCTGGACGAGCTTTGCTTCACCGACCATGTGGAGCCTATTGTCTGGGGCGGCACGGACCTGCGGGGGCCGTATGACTGGTCGGTCCTGACGGCAGAGTTTGAGGCTGCCCGGGCCGCCATGGGGGAGCGAATCAAACTGCGCCTGGGGATGGAACTGGGGGACGCCTGCTGGAACTTCGCCCACACGGAGAAGCTGCTGGCGGACGCGCCGCCTTTGGACTTTATCATCGGATCCGTCCATATGCTTTCAAAACGCTATCGCGGCCTGGACCTTTATTATTTCGATCCCAGGACAGAGGAGGAGGCCTACGACGGTATTGCCGACTATCTGGACCGGGTGAAGGTCATGGCGGAATGGGGACAGTTTGACGTGCTGGGCCACCTGACCCTGCCCCTGCGCTACCTCAATGAAAACCGGGGCTGGAACCTGAGCATGGACCGTTTTGCCGGGGAAATTGCGGAAATCTTTGCGATTTTGAACCGCAAGGGCATAGGCATCGAGCTGAACACCAATCGGGGCAATACGCCCCTGCCGGACGGGACGTGGCTGCGGCTGTATAAGGAGATGGGGGGCGAGCCCATCGTCACCCTGGGCACCGATGCCCATGCCGCCAAATTTGTGGGCTGCGCCGTCCGGGAGCGGCAGGCGCTTTTGCGGGAGTGCGGCTTTGAGAGCTTTTGCACCTTTGAGGGGAGGAAGCCCATCCAACACGCACTGTAACGGAAAAGAACAGATTTGCGGTCGAAAATCAACTTGATTTTTTGGAAAATCTGGAGTACAATATAAGCCACAAAATTTTGAACGCACGGGGGATACTACCATGAAGATTGCGCTGGGCTGTGACCACGGCGGCTATGATTTAAAACAGCATGTCGTCAAGGTGCTGGAACGCCTGGGCCACGAGGCGGAGGACTTCGGCAGTTTTTCCAAGGAGAGCTGCGACTACCCCGACTTCGGCTCCGCCGCCGCCAAGGCCGTGGCGGAGGGAAAATGCGACCGGGGCATTGTGATCTGCACCACCGGCATCGGCATTTCCATCGCCGCCAACAAAGTGAAAGGCGTCCGCTGCGCCCACTGCGCCGACTGCCTCCAGGCGGAAATGACCCGCCGCCACAACGACGCCAACATGATGGCCATCGGCGCGGGCTTTACCGGACCCAGCATGGCCGAGCGGATGGTGGAGGTATTCCTCTCCACGGAGTTCGAAGGGGGCCGCCACGCCCGCCGGGTGGACAAGATGATGGCCTTGGAGGGCTGAGCGGATTTCGAAACGATGGGAGCGCCGCTCCTGAAAAGAGGTGACGCGCATGGTGGGAACGAAAGGATACAGCAGCTACCGGGGCCGGGGGCCCAGATGGAAGATTTTATTGGCAATCTTGCTGGTGCTGGTCATTGCGGTGGCCTCCAGCGTCATCTATTTGCAGCAGTTTCTCGTCTACAGCGCCGACGGACGCCGCCAGATTAAACTGCCCTGGCAGACGGAGGAAAAGGCGCCCGCGCCGGACGGGGGACAGGAGGACCTGACGGAACAGCCGGATGTGAATTTGATCGTTCAGGAGCCGGAGGTCCAGAAGCCGAAGGAGACGGCGGCCTTTTCCCTTCCGGCGCAGGCCCTGACGGGGTCCCTTTGGCAGGAGGCCCTGGCGGCGAAGCCCGCAGAGGCCAATGCCGTGGCCGTCCGCTTGAAGACTTCCAACGGCACTGTTTATTTCAGCGCGGCCAGCGCGGTTTCCGGAGCGGTGGAGACGGAGCTGGATACTGCTGCCGCCCTGGCTGCCGTTACGGATCAGGAGGAGCTGTACACCATCGCCAGCATGGCCTGTCTCCAGGACTTTAAGGCGGCCAATGCCGACGTGGAAGGCCGGGGGCTGAAAAACACCGGCGGCTATATCTTCTACGACGGCAACAACAGCCTCTGGCTGGACCCCGGGAAACCTTCTACCCGGGAGTATGTCTGCGCCTTGGCAAAGGAAATCGCGGAGCTGGGCTTTGACGAGCTGCTGCTCACAGATTTCGGCTATCCCACGGAGGGCAAGATTAACAAGATCAACTATAACACCGACGTACCCCTGGCCAACAACCTGGACCTGCTCCTCAGCGAGCTGAACACGGCCCTGGAGCCCTACGGCATCCTCTTGTCCGTAGAGGTGCCGGAGGCGGTCATCACAGAGGGGCCCGATGCCGTGTCCGGCCTGGATTTGACCCGCCTGGTGAGCCGGGTGGACCGCCTTTACGCCGTCACGGCGCCGGAGAAGGCGGAGACCCTTGCCGCTCTGGTGGCCGAGGCGGCGGGAGCGGAGGGCAAAACGGAGTTTGTTCCGGAGCTGGCCGCGGACAGCCCCGGGATGACGGGGAGCCGCTTGATTCTGGCAGAATAAGGGATTTTGTGTTTCAGGAAACGTCTCCCGGAGGGAAACCCCTCCGGGAGTTTTTGGCATAGGGAAACGACGGCTTGCGGGGGATGGATATGAAGAGAAAAGGGGCGGTCCTCCTGCCGCCGGAGGGCGGGACATGAGGCGCCTGGCGGTATTTGCCGGGGGCTTCTCCCTAGGCGTGTTCCTGGCTCAGTACCTTCTTCAGGACGGCTGGAGGCTGCTGGGGGCGGGGCTGGCCTTGGCATTGGGCCTTGTGTCGGCGCTTCTGCCCCAGGCGTGGCGGCGGCGGGGCGTGATCCTGTTCGCGGCTCTGTCTCTGGGCCTTGGCTGGAGCTGGCTCTGCGCCCGTCAGGTTCAGCGGCCCGCCCAGACCTTGGCGGGGCGGACGGAGTACTTCACCGCTGTCCTCTGCGGCTATGCCTCCAAGACTGATTTCGGGGCCCAGGCGACGGTCCGGCTGGAGGGCGTCCTCGGCAAGGTGGTGCTCTACGCCGGGCGGGAGCTGCTGGAACTGGTCCCGGGACAGACCGTTGCCGGACAGGCCCGGTTCAGCGACGCCGCCCGCATCCGGGACGAGGACGTCACCGCCTTCACCTCTAAGGGCGTGTTTCTCCTGGCCTACGGTCAGGGAGAGCTTACCGTGGGGGAGGGGACGCGGCACAGCCTCCGCTGGCTTCCCGCCCGGCTGGGGCGGGCCATGACGGAGCGGATTCAGCTCCTCTTTTTCGGGGACGCCGCCGGATTCCTGACAGCCATTCTCACCGGAAGCCGGGGCGAGATTTCTGAGGAAGCCTACCTGGCCCTCAGTGAGGCGGGGCTGAACCACATTCTGGCGGTGTCCGGTATGCACTGCGGCTTCCTTATGGCCCTGGCGGGTCTTTTGCTGCAAAGCCGGAAGCTGCAAGCCCTGCTGGGCATTCCGCTGCTGGCGTTTTACGCCGCCCTCACCGGCGGAAGCCCCTCGGTACTCCGGGCCTGCATCATGCTGTCCCTGCCCCTGCTGGCAATTTTGGCCCGCCGGGAAAGCGACGGGCCCACGTCTTTGCTGACGGCCTTGCTTTTGATTCTGCTGGCAAACCCCTTTGCCGCCGCCTCCGTCAGTTTGCAGCTGTCCTTCGCCGCCATGGCGGGCATCCTTTGGCTGACGCCGAAGCTCTACAGGGGATTGACCGGCGAAAAGAACCGGGGAAAAGCGTTCCGCTTCCTGGCCGTCACCATTTCGGTATCTATGGGAGCTATGGTGTTCACCGTGCCTCTGACGGCGCATTATTTCGGCGCGCTGGTGCTGATTGCCCCGCTGAGCAGCACCTTGTGTCTTTGGGCGGCTGCGTGGGCATTCAGCTTTGGACTGCTGTCGGTGTTCGTCAGTTTTTTCTGCCTGCCCCTGGGGGCTCTGCTGGCCCTTCCGGCCTGGCTGGCGGCCAGGTATATCCTTTTTGCCGCCGGGCTTCTTTCGAAAATTCCGTATCACGCGGTCTATACGGCCAATCCCTATCTGAAATACTGGATGGCCTACGCCTATCTGCTCTTCGCCGCCGCGTATTTTGTCATGCGGGCCGGGCGGCGAACATACCTGCTGGCCTCGATTCTGGCGGTTCTGACCCTGGCCCTCACCGTCCGGCTGGGGGAGGTTCGGTACGGCAGTGACCTGGACGTCCTGATGCTGGACGTAGGCCAGGGGCAGAGCGTCCTTCTGGCCTCCCACGGGGTCTGCGCCCTGGTGGACTGCGGCAGCGCCAACAGCTGGAAGCATCCCGGGGAGACCGCCGCCCGGCAGCTGGCCGCCATGGGCCGCAAGCGTCTGGACTATCTGCTGCTCACCCACTACGACTGGGACCATGTCTCCGGCGTGACAGAACTGCTGGCCCGGCTGGAGGTAGGCGCGCTGCTGGTTCCGGAGGGGGAGGACGACGCGGGCCTCCAAGGCATGGTCCTCTCTGCCGCAGGGGCGCACGGCGTCCGCGTTCGCTTCATCACGGAGGAGGAACGCCTGGACTTCGGCAGGGGCGCGCTGACCATCTTCCCGCCCCTGGGAGAGACCGGGGACAACGAGCGGGGCCTGGCCGTTTTGGCCTCCGCAGGGGAAAATGATTTTCTTATCACCGGGGACATGGATGCCGCTACGGAGGCAAAGCTGCTGGCGGCCTATGACCTGCCGGAGATCGAGGCCCTGGCGGTGGGGCACCACGGCTCCAAATACGCCGCGTCCCAGACCCTGCTGGAGGCTCTGCGGCCGAAGACAGCCTGTATCAGCGTGGGTTCCAACCGCTACGGCCACCCCACGGAAGAGACTCTGCTCCGCCTGGCCCGGCAGGGCTGCGACATCTACCGGACAGACCTTCACGGGACCATCCATCTTGCCTGGAATCAGGAGGACCGCTATGGCTGACAAGAAAAAAGCCTCCCGGAAGGGGGCGCAAAAGCTGAAAGAGGACCTGGCCGCCGGGACCATCGGCCCCGCCTACGTCTTCTATGGGGAGGAGAGCTACCTCCGGGAATACTATCTGGGGGAACTGCGGAAAAAGCTGGTTCCCCCAGGCTTTGAGACCTTCAATGTCCACATCCTGGAGGGAAAGGACCTGACGGTCCAGGCCCTGGCGGAGATCGTGGAAGCCATGCCTATGATGGCGGAACGGACGCTGACCGCCGTTACGGATTGGGATATATTCAAGCTGGGGGAAGACCAGCGGGGGAAGCTCATTGCTTTGCTGGAAGACCTGCCGCCATACGGCTGCCTGGTCTTCGTCTACGACACCCTGGAATACAAGCCCAACAAGACGATGAAAAAGCTCTGCAAGGCCATGGAGACATACGTGGAGGCAGTGGAGTTTCCGGCGGCGTCCAGCGCGGACCTTCTGCCGTGGATTTCCCGGCGCTTCAAAGCGCTGGGGAAGGAAATCGACCGGACGGCGGCGGAGTATCTGGTTTTTACCTGCGGCGGACTGATGACGGGGCTGGTGCCGGAGATTGAGAAAATCGCCGCCTATGCCAAGGGCGGAGCCGTCACCCAGGCGGACATCGACGCGGTGGCGGACCCGGTGCTGTCGGCGGAGGTTTTCAAGCTGTCCGACGCGGTGCTCCAGGGGCAGTACGACCGGGCGGCTTCCATCCTGGGGGACCTTTTGAAGATGCAGACGGAGCCCATCATGATTCTGGCGGCTCTGGGCAGCCAGCTCCGCCGCATCTGGACGGCCCGGCTGGCCCTGGACGGCGGACGGGACCGTTACTGGCTGATGGAGCTGTGGGGCATGAAGTCCGACTATCCCGCCAAGCTCCTGGTCTCCGCCGCCCGGCGGACCACGGCGGAATGGTGCGCCCAGTCGGTGCGCCGGTGTCAGATGCTGGACCGCCGGATGAAAAGCGAGCGGGGCGTGGACAGCGCGGGAGAATTGAAGCTGCTGCTGGTGCAGCTGGCCGCCGGGAGGAGCTGAGAGAATGGAGCGTATCCGGGAAGTCATTGTAGTGGAGGGCCGCTACGACAAGAACACGGTTTCCCAGGTGGTGGACGCCACGGTGGTCACCCTGGGGGGCTTCGCCGTGTTCAACGACAAGGAAAAGCTGGCGTTTCTCCGCCGCCTGGCGGAGAAGCGGGGCCTTATTATTCTGACGGACAGCGACGGGGCGGGCTTTCTACTGCGGAACTATCTAAAGGGTGCCCTGCCCAAGGATAAGGTAAAGCAGGCCTATATCCCCGATGTGAAGGGCAAGGAGCGGAGAAAGCGCAAGGGCGGCAAGGAGGGCAAGCTGGGCGTGGAGGGCATGTCTCCCGCCGTCCTTCTGGAAGCCCTGCGCCGCAGCGGCGCCACCTTTGAAGGGGAGGCCCCGCCGCAGCGGCGGGAGGCCGTCACCAAGGCGGACCTCTTCGGCCTGGGCCTTGCCGGCGGGACGGGCAGCGCGGAAAAACGCCGGGAGCTTTTAAAGCGGCTGGGCCTTCCGGAACACCTCACCGCCAACGGCATGCTGGAGGCGCTGAATCTCCTGTTCAGCCGGGAGGAGCTGGAGGCGCTGCTGGCGGAAACGCAGGCTTTCGACAAAATTTGACAGGATTCAAAGGACAGACTGTGCTATTCTGGAGACAGAAAACACCTGCCGCTTCCGGGGGAGCGGACAGGCCGGTGAGGAGGAGAGGGATTGCGCAGGCTGTTGGTGGGAGAGGCACAATGCCGGGCGTCAAAGGCGCGTTATTACCTGCTGGAAGAGGACGCGGAGAATCCCGGAGCTTACGGTGTTCAGATCGAGCTGGATGGGGAAGAGGCGTCCGTGCCGGATCTCAGTTCCTCCCGGCAGAGAGTCCTGGAACTGGCGGACACGCTGGTTCGGGGTGTGGTGACACCGGTGGGACTGCGGGATGTGGTAGACGACTGGCTGCTGGAATAAAAACGGCAACATTTACAAATTCTATATGCAAAGAACAGCCCGTGACCGTTGAATAGCAATGGTCACGGGCTGTTCTTGATTTAATTTTCCCTTATATTTTCCCTTTAGAGTTTCATAACGTCTTTGATGAAGGTCTCCATCCTTGCGGCGCTGTCCTGCTTCATGGCCTCCGTGACATGCCCATAGATGTCCAGCGTAAAGGCGGCGGTTGCATGGCCCAGGTTGCCTTGTATGGTCTTGATATCGTCCCCCGCCCGGATGGAGTTTACAGCAAAGGTATGCCGAAGATCGTGAAATCGGAATCCCTCCAGCCCAATGGTGTCCCGGATGCCGGAAAACTCATGCTCCGCCGATTGCTGGAGTATCGGCCCACCGTCCCCGTCGGTGAAGACCAGGCCGCAAGGATTAGCCCAAAGCGGCCCCGCTTTTAATCGCTGTTCCGCCTGTTTTGCTTTCTGCTTGCGCAGCACCTGGAGGGCAGAGGCGGCGGGGGTAACTGTTCGGGGCTTGCCGCTCTTTGGCGTTGTAAATAGCGGCCCCCTTCGGAAATCGGCGGAGAGCTGCTTATCTATCGTGATCGTCCCCATGTCAAAGTCCACGGAATCCCAGGTGAGGCCCAGGAGCTCCGAAAGGCGGAAGCCGGTGAACAGGGCCAGTGTCACTAAATGCTCTATCCGTGTCCCGGCGGCGGCGCAGATCAGCGCGGCGGCCTGTTCGTCTGTGAGCGGATGGATTTCTTTTCGCTCCGCCTTCGGCAGCACGCAGCGGGCGGCGGGATTCCTTGGTATGTAATTCAGCTCCACCGCCTTTTCCATGGCGATATGCAGGACCCGATACAGAACGTGGACCGAAGAGGGCGCAAGGCCGTCCAGGCCGTTTATAAAATGCTGGACAATGTGCGGGTGCAGCTCCTCCAGGCGGACGGCCCCCAGGCCGGGGCGGATATGGTTTTTGATATAGCTTTTGTAGGCATTGGCCGTGGTGGGCTTGACGTTGCCCAGGTAATCCCGCGTCCAGGTGTCCAGCCATTGCCCCACGGTGAGCCGGGACGGGTCCGTATAGGTCCCGGAGTTGACGGCCACGGCGGCGGCTTGGAGCTTTTCCCGGACCTCCCTCTGTGTCTTGCCGGTAAAGGAACGCTGGACCTGCTTTCCCGTGCCGGGGTCCCGGCCCGTTGTAATCCGGGCCTCCCAATAGGTATACTCTTTCCCGTCCCGCATGACGGTCTTTTTGCGGATGGTCCCGCCTCCCTTAGCTCCCTTTTTTGCCATAAAAAACACCTGTCCTTTCAAAAATGGTTGCAATGAACCAAGGACAGGTGTTATAATAACGCTGTTCTAGGGCGCTATTATCGGGCCTGTCCCGGTCATAGTTCCGAAGCCGTCCAGGGGTTGCCGCCCCTGGGCGGTTTCTTTATGCGCAAATTCGCAGACGCTTACGAATTTGCGGTTACTTCCCAAATTCGTCAGCGCTGACGAATTTCCCGGTATTCATCCAAATCCGCAAGTGCTTGCGGACTTGGTCCCGCCCGACCAGCTTTAAAATTCGATGCGGGGGCAAATTTGAAAAACGACCACGCGGGCGGATTTGAACTCGGAAAGCGCTTTCCGATTTGCCTACCGCTCCGGGGCCTCCCCCTTCAGGTACTCGGCAAGCTCCGCAATCCAGCGGGGGCGGCGCTCCCCTTCCAGAATCAATTCCCCGTTCCGGTAGGCCGCCACTTCGACAAAGCCGTTGTCGTTGTCATAGAAGGCGGCTTCGTCGCAGAAGGGCAGGACAGCCCGCAGGGCCTCCCAGCGGCCCGCAAAGCGCCGCTCTACGTCCGCCTCGCCGATATCGTGTCCGCCGCGGGCAACCCGGTTGGCGATGCGCCGCTTGCTCTCCTCCGCCGTATCGAGGCCGACGTAGTAGAGCCGGATGTAATAGCCCGCCTCCTTGGCCCGCTTGGCGGCGGCCTTCGGGCGGTGGCCGGAGAGGGTGGTTTCCTGGGTGAAGCTCACGCCGTCCCGGATGCAGTCCTCCATAATGCGGATTGCCCGCTTGCCGCCCTCCAGAGCCTTCCCGCCCATTTGGGCGGTGATCTTGTCCACGTCGACAATGACCCCCAGGTCCGTTGTCCGGCTCTTGAGTACGCCGGTGAAGCTGCTTTTTCCGACGCCGTTGACGCCGCCGACTATCGTGTAAATCTTCATGCTTCCTCCTGAGCGTTTGGCGTCGCTCAAATACGAACGCGCTTTCGTATTTCAAACAATTCGGCCAAATCCCGCACCGGTGCGGGATTTGGGTTCGTTTGCGGTCCCTACAAATCCGCAACCGGTTGCGGATTTCCCCGCAGCGCCGCCCCAGCCCCCGGCCATGTGTCCAAGTTGGACACAACCGGAAAACCCGGCTTGCGCTTTTTGTCGAAGTGTGGTATGGTCTCCTTGGCGCTGTCATTGACGGTGGACGGTTGGCCCCTCGACAGGGGGCAGCTTCTTGCCCCCTGATCTTCGGAAAGGGGGGCTGCCCTATGATCACATATTCAGAGCTGTTCCAGTTCTGCCTTGTCATCATCGGACTTTGCGGCCTGTTCATTCAGGTATACAAAAAGAAGTAACCGCCCCAGGCTCCAACCAAGGCAGTTACTCTTTTGAGTAAATAGCTTTTGGGGCTGACCGTCTGCCGGCTCCGCCCGGCCTCTCAAGGGATTGCCTTCCCTTGGGGGGCTGTTTTTAGTATAACCGCCCTATATTGATTTGTCAAGCCGCTTCCGCTCCCGGAAGCGGTCTTGTTTTACCGCTTTCGCTTGTTCGCAGTCCGTCCAAATCCGACAGCGCTGTCCGATTTGCGCACAACCTCAAAACTGGGGATTCATGTCACACCACCGATAACTTTGTAACTTTTTAAGTATCTTCCAGGGAAATTTTTGCTGTGTTAAAATCCAAGCAAATTTCTTCCTTAAACTTTCGGGCGATATCCTCGTATCGTCTTAAAAATAATTCCTGCTTTTCTTTTGGTGCATTTTTTAGATGTTTTTCGAAATATAAATTGACCTGATTAAGCACATCTTGCATTTCTTCTTGGGAAGCAGCAAGGCAATCTAAAAAATAGTCATCACCGTGAGAAACTATTTTGTGGTCTTTGGGAGGGAGTAACAACAAATTTCTTACATTATCAATTAAATCATAGGAACTTCTTATATATGCCTCAAGTTGGGTCGTGCGAAGTTTTATCTCATTTTCTAACTTATCCAATTTTTCTTTTTCGCTGTCGCTTTCGGCTACTTTATGACCAGTGAGTGTATTCATATCCACGTTGTAAAAATCAGCAAATATTTCAAAAGTTTCCAAATCTGGTTCACGCTGGCCTGTTTCATACATGCTAATTGCACTGCGGGTCATACCAAGCCTTTTCGCAAGTTCTTGCTGCGATAACCCTGATTTTTTTCGTAGAGATGCGAGAACTTCATTGTATTCCGGCATAGTCTTCCCTCCATAAATTACAGGGTATCACATTACGTGTCGAAATGCAAGAAAAAATTGACACGTAATGTGTTGACAAGATTGCCACGATATGTTACTATCTTTTTGTCACGATTTGTGTCAAAGAAAGGAGATCAAATATGAACCGCATAGCGGAAAGACTACGCACCGCTAGAGGATCAGTCCCGCGAGAAGAAGTTGCCAAGGCGGTAGGCGTTTCTGTCTCTGCAATGTCGATGTACGAAAATTCGGACAGAATCCCAAGGGACGAAATCAAAATTCGGTTGGCTAAGTACTATGGTACGACTGTACAGGCTCTGTTTTTTGATGAAAACGCCGTCGTAGGTAATGATTCTTCTATGATAGCTTTACAAGAATTTGAGAGCCAGCCGAGCGCATGAGGAGCAGAGAACTTGACCGGTCTGGCGCGTAAGAAGGGGGTGGCAAACGAATGGACACGGACAGCGAGACGATTCTGAAGGACGTGGAAAATCGCGATAAGCGAAAAATCGTTCTAAAGAATATCGCCTTTGCGCTGCTGGAACAGTGCAAAGGCGAAAACCTGACGATAAAAGAGCTTGAATCGGTTTTAGAAACCGTCAGGTACTATTCTGCGGAAACTACTCTCCGCGACGGATTAAGGCTTCAATGAACTCGTCGGAACGATTGCGGAAAAAACCATAAGCGGCGCAGTAGTCCTCCAGCATCTTTTGAAGCTGAATTTGCGGCCTCTCGGTATCAACAACCTGCTGGGAAACCGCAAACGCCGTGGCTAAATCCTGGGCCATTTTCTCATGATCCATAAACCCACCTCCTTTCTCCGCCCACATTCTACCACGGGGTAGGGGGAGGGACAAGAGGAAAGGAGGGCCAGCGCCGCACCCTGACCGGGCGCGTAAAAAATGTGTCCAAGTTGGACACCAGGGAAGGAGGAAAACGACATGAAACAAAGTGTAATTAACGGTATCGGCTGGGCCGCAAAAGGCTATGAAAGCCATGAGTTGCAGTCATTTTTGGAAAAGCCCCGGCCCAGCGGCCCAGCAGAACCGGACAAGCTGGAGGAGCTGCTGAAATCCATCGGCGTTGACACCGAAACGGAAAATCAAATCATGGAGGAGGTCCTGGACAGAGGCACGGACAGCGAAACGCGGGGCTTTCGGAACGGCTTCCGGCTGGCGGTGCGGATGATGACGGAGTGTCTGGCGGACCCGGAGGAAGGGGAACACACATGAATCAGGATTATTACATAGGCTCACGCTGTCCTCCGGCGCAGTTCGCCGGGCGGCAGAACTGGCCCCCGGAGACCTTGCCGCCCGGCCTTCCGTGGTGGTTTTACGGCCCTCCGGCAGCCCCGGCGCAGCGGCTTCCCCCGCCCCAGGCTCCGGCTTCTGTCATACCAGGCGGCGTGCCGAAGCTGGCGTACAGCGTGGAGGAGGCCGCCGAGGCCCTGGGCGTGTCCCGGTCGTTGGTCTATCGGCTGATTCATCAAAGCGGCTTCCCGTCGGTGAAGCTCCGGGGGCGGCGGCTGATCTCCGCCGAACTGCTGGCGGAGTGGGTGCGGCTCCAGGCGGGAGGCGGGACCTTGTGAACGCGGAAAAACGTCCTCCCGGCGTTATGCTGTATTTCGCCGAAACACGGCCCTTGCTGGCCCTGATGAACAACGAGGAGCGGGGGCAGCTTTTCGCGGCGATTCTGGACTATGCCGAATATGACGTTGAGCCGGTTCTAGGGGACCGGCTGGCGGCAGCGTGGCCATTTATCAAGGGCAAAATCGACCGGGAAATGGAGAAAAAGCAATGACAAAAGCGGAAATTATCAGCGCGGAGGCCAGCGGCGGCGGAATGTTCCTTGTCATTCCGTCCGTGGTCATGCTGGACGAATCACTGTCCCTTTCCGCGAAAATGCTTTACGGAATTATCACCTGGAAGAGCAACGAAAATTCCTGTTGCTGGTGCACAAACCGGACCTTTGGGGACGTGCTTGGAATTTCACAAAAAAGAGTGTCCGCTTTGATTGCCGGACTGAAAGAAGCGGGGCATATCGACGTTGAAATTATCCGGGATGACGAGACCGGACAGATCATCCGGCGCAATATTTATCCCGTGGTAAAGAGCGCGCGAAAAATTTCACCCCCTATCCCTGAAAATGAGGATACCCCCTCCCTGAAAAAAGGGATACCTCCCCCTGAAAATGAGGAGGAGAAATATAAAAATAAATATAAATATAAAAAACACCCTATAGCCCCTCAAGGGGCGCAATCGCCGGATTGTCTTTTTGAGGGTTTTTGGAAAGCGTATCCCCGGAAGGAAAACCGGGCGGCGGCCTTGCGGGCCTGGAAGAAGCTGGCCCCGGATTTGGAGCTTTGCCATATCATGGCGGACGCTTTGCGCTGGCAGCGGGAGACGGACCAATGGACCCAGGACGGCGGGCAGTTCATCCCTTCCCCGGCCTCGTGGCTCCGTGGACGGCGCTGGGAGGACGAACCGGGCCCGAGGGAGTGGGGGACAAGATATCTGGAGGAGGAAGGATATGACGGCATTTGACAAAGAAAAGACCGCTTTCACTGTCGGAAGCAGCGAAAGCGGCATGCGGGAACAGGTTTTCACGGGCCTTGTTTCCGCATCCAGTATACCGGAAGCGGCGGGGCCTGTCAAGAACCGGCTTGGAGCGAGGGACCGGGAAGACGCGCATCTGCGGCGGCTGGCGGCGATTCTGACGGAAAAGCAGAAATGGGCTATCATACGGCTTGCGCTGGTAATCGAGGAAATGAAAGACCCAACCGCCCGCCCCGCCTCTTGGAATACCTGAAGCGGAACGGGCTTCTGGAGCGGTTCCTAGAGGCGGAGCGCGGCGGAAAGAGGGCGGAGGTATGAGTCCGTCAGTTCTTGCCCCAGAGACTGCCGCCAAGAGTCAGACGGCCGAGCCCGACGGCTGGACAGGACAGGAGCGGCAGGATGTTGTACGCCTCGCGTTTATGATCCAGTGGGGCGGAGGATTGGGGGATGAAATATCCGGTTTGCTTCCGCCTCTGGTTGCGTGGTGTAACAGGGCTTATGCCTGGGGAAAAAACGATGCAGTGAGGTCGACGTCATGAAAATCGCCATTGCCTACAGCTCCAGCAAGGAACGGGAGGTCCGCCTAATCCGGGCGTTTCCGGGCGGCTTATTACCAAGCAATTGTGTTCCAGAGGCCGGAGACCCGATGCTGGAGCTTAAAACGGAATTGCTCCCAATTTGGACGCATGGAGGAACGGAGGCAAAAAAGCCCTTATTCATGGTCAAAACCATGACCGTAAAAATAGCGAACGCAGAAAGGATGAAAAATTATGAAAACAGAGAAGAGCCCGCAGGTACAGGCGGTCCCGGAAATCCCTTCTTATGAGGCGGCGGTGGCCCGGTTCCAACAGGCTTGTGAAGCCGTCAAGGAAAAGAAACGTGCGGTTTACGACGCTTTTCGGAAAGCGGAAAAACTTTTTAAGGACGGCAGCTACGAACGGGTGAGACTGAAAGTTGGAGATCCCTTTTCCGTTGCTATGGTCGATGATGCCGTTATGACTACCGGGGACCCCATTGACGCGAAGAAATACGTTTCCTACGCAAGGTCCGTTGTGCGGTCCGTGTTTCTGGACGACACATTTTCCGCCGAGGTCGTTCGAGTTATCCAAGCGGTATCGACGGATGCCAGATCGAAAGAATCTGCGCTGATCAACGATGTCCTGGCGGCGGAGAAAGATTTGGCGGAGAGCATGCTGAAGCTTCAAAAGAAAGTTTCCCAAGCAAAAGCCGCTTTGGCGGAGCACCGGGAGACAATCAAGCATGATATTATTGATCCGGCTATGGAAGCGGACCGTGCCTTCGTAGCGGATATGCCTTGCATTTTTGCCGAATCAGCGGTCAACCGGAATCCTGCTATCAGGATGGGGCCGGATGTCGCCGTATCCGCTCAACTCCAGAGCTTACTTAATCAGATGAACCTTGAACGGTCCCGTGGTTGTTGAGACTTTATGCGGCGCCGCCGGTTCGGGTGGCCCTGGCGTGAAGCGCAATCCCAGGCGCTCCCCGATTGTGTCCAAGTTGGACACATGGTCGCAGAGGTCGAAGGCGGCTGATTGCCGCCAGCTCCGTAGTCGAGGCGGCAGTTCTCCGCTTGCCGCCCTGGAAAAGAATTTTGTGTCCAGTTTGGGCACATGGAAAAAGGAGGCTATCATGGATAATATAAAAAAGAAAATGTCCAATATTTTTTTAGATATGGACCTTGCGGAGCTGTCGGAGGGCACGCCGCTTTCGGAGGGGAACGGCGTGACGGAGTTCCAGATGGAGGCGGAAGTCGTGGCGGCGGCTCTCAAAAAAGCCGGGGTTCCCGCCGGCCGGGTTCCGTCTGGCCGGGCCCGCTCCCTGTTCCTTATGAGAGCGTTTTATTTCCTCGGTGTGTTCCGGGGCGGGGAAGCCGCCCGCGCCGCTATCCTGGATGAGGAAAGAGAGGGCGGAAAATTCAGCCTATCCGATAGCTGTACGGAGCTCTTCGCGGAAGATTTGAAAGCGATGGACTGCGAGGAGTTGGCCAGTATTTGCAAGACCTTATCCCTTTAAGCGGACAAGAGGAATAACAAAGTGCCGGTGCCGCCGTATTTGTGCCAACCGTATTGGAGTTGACGCAGCCGTCGGCATTGTGAGCCAGAGCCAGCGCCTATAAAGGCCAGCGCCTGAGCCTGCAAGAACGTTAAAACGTTCCTGTAGGCTCATTTTATTTTTGGTGGTGATTTTATGGCAAAACGGAAAAAGATAATCACGGCGGGGCGGCTTGTCAAAACCGTAATCTACACCGTTCCGCAGCCACGGGACAATGAGCACGCACGGGCGGCAAAAAGCAAAATCACAAGCGCCGCCAAACGCGCCCACAATTACAGGACCGCCCAGGGACGGCTTGAAATGCTGCTTGCCGCCAATTTCGGCCCAGATGATTTGTTTTGTACCCTGACCTATCGGGACGAACATCTCCCGCGCACCCTGACACTTGCGAAAAACCGTGTCAGAGAGTTCTTAAAGATGCTCCGCTGCCAGAGAAAGCGGGAGGGAGGTGCGCTAAAGTACGTCTACGTTACAGAGGGGAAGCATGGTGATAAGCGGTACCACCATCATCTCGTTATCAACGAATCCGGGGCCGCTGATCTCGAAACCATATGCAGCCTTTGGAAGTATGGGGACATCGTGGACGTGGAGCGGATAGCTGATCGTCTTCATATGGACGTTGCCAGATACATCACCAAGGAGGCCGCCGAGGACAAGCCTGTCGGAGCACAAATGTGGACCCGCAGCCGAAACCTTGAGAAGCCGACGGTTGAAAGCACATTTATTCACGATGATGAAACCATCCAGCCGCCGCCCGGTTCTTTTGTCCTGGAAAAGGAGGAGAAACAAAATGAATTTGGCAGCTTCATTTATCTGAAATACTGGCTGTCAGTGGAGCGGGATCCATTCCACCCGCGCCCGGCTTACCGGCGGAAGCGATCCCCAATGGAATGAGGCTCTTAAAATTTGAACTTGAAACCGTTGATAACTTTAGGAGAGGGTACAGAGAAGATAAGCGAAACGCATTGCAAATGGAACGCAAACAGGATAGCATAAACAAAAGCCCAAATTACGCGCAAATTTTCTCGTGCTTTGCCCTCCCCCGGTCCAAAAAAACGAAAAAGCAAACCTGCGGCCTAATCGGCTGGGTCCAGGACATTCCGGAAATTTCGGCCCCGCGCGCCGCCGCAACGCGCTTGCGCGGCTTGAACTATGCCCAAACGGCCCCCGGTGGAGCTTTCGGCCCACCGTGCCCGCCCTGGCGGCTTCCTGGAGGCTCTGGGCACTGGCGGCGGGTCCCCGGCCCCCGGTCGGAGCTTGCGACGCACGGTGCCCGCCCTGGCGGCTTCCTGG
>OFGG01001304.1_pt1 | contig 16866 bp, 12 predicted proteins | sample 1521701 | NCBI WGS metagenome assembly OFGG01 (sample SAMEA3504081, study PRJEB24116) | mouse gut metagenome | biome: mouse gut; feature: mouse-associated habitat; material: faeces | place: Denmark | collected 2011
TCAGGCGATTGAGAACCACCGTTCCCTATTGATCCAAAACGGTATTCGGGTAGAGCTGGAAAATATGAACTGCGCCGTCTATACCGATGAAAAATGGGCGGTCTTTATCCTGGGCCAGCTGCTCCAAAACGCTGCCCGCTATCGGGGACCGGAGCCGGCCGTCATCCTTTCCGCCAAGCCTCTTGGGAGACAGACCCAGCTTATTGTTCACGACAACGGCATCGGCATCCCCGCCCATGAGCTGCCCCGTGTGTTTGAGCGGGGCTTCACCGGCAGCAATGGACGCTCTCGCGGCGGCTCTACCGGCATGGGCCTGTATCTATGCAGGAAGCTGGCCGGTTTTCTGGAGCTGGGACTGGATATTTCTTCCCGGGAGGGGGAGGGAACGGCGGTAACGCTGACCTTTCCCGCAAAGGAAAACCTTACAAAACTGTAAGGTAAATCAATATGACCTCGATACAACGGCCTTCGCTTTTGGTGTACCATAGAGCCGCAAGCAAAGGAGGCAAACGATATGCTGCAGGTACAAAACATTGAAAAATATTACGGAAGCAAAAACAATGTCACCAAAGCCCTGGACCGGGTAAGCTTCGATGTGGAGGCCGGGGAGTTCCTGGCCATCATGGGTGCGTCGGGGAGCGGAAAAACCACCCTGCTCAACTGCATCTCCACCATCGACACCATCAGCGCCGGGGAAATTCTCCTGGACGGGGTGAGTATCGCCGGCCTGTCGGAAGGCGAACTGGCCAAGTTCCGCCGGGAGCGGCTGGGCTTTGTGTTTCAGGACTTCAATCTGCTGGATACCCTGACCATTGAGGAAAACATCGGCCTGGCCCTCTCCCTGAATCACCAGGATCCCGGAACGGTGCAAAACCGGGTGCGGGAAGTGGCTGGAAAACTGGGCATCACCGACGTCCTGACAAAGTTCCCCTACCAGGTTTCCGGAGGCCAGAAGCAGCGCACCGCTGTCGCCCGGGCAATGGTGGCGGGGCAGTCCCTGCTGCTGGCGGACGAACCCACCGGGGCCCTGGACTCCAAAGCGTCCAAGAATCTGCTGGAAATCATGACCGCCATGAACCGCGGTCTGGGCGCCACCATCCTCATGGTCACCCACGACGCCTACAGCGCCAGCTATGCCAAACGAGTGCTGTTCCTGAAGGACGGACGGGTGTTCAACGAGCTGCTCCGGGGAGAACGGGGACGGCCCGTGTTTTACCACGAGATTCTGGATGTTCTGGCCGCGCTGGGGGGTGATGTCAGTGACGTTATCTGAGCTCTCCCTGCGCAACGCCAAGCGGCAGGCCCGGGACTATCTGGTCTACTTTGTCACAGTGGTCATGGCCGCGGCCCTGCTGTATTCGTTTAACGGGCTGGTATTCTCTCAGGAGATCATCACCTTGTCCAAGGGTATCTCTGTACTTCCCCTGATGATCGTGCTGGCCAGCGTGGTGGTGGTGTGCGTCTTTGGCTGGCTGGTGGCCTACGCCACCAGATTCATGCTTCTGCGCCGGGGCCGGGAGCTGGGGCTCTATCTGCTCATTGGCTTGGAAAACCGGCAATTGGCCCGGCTGTTCTTTCTGGAAAATCTGGCTGTGGGCGGCTGTGCCCTGGTGCTGGGGACCGCCCTGGGCGGGCTGCTCTATCAGGCCTTCCGCGCCATTGTGCTGGCGCTGTTCGGCCAGCCCTACGCCTTTTCGTTTGGCTTTTCCCTCCCCGCCTTGGGGCTGACGGTCCTCTATTTTGCCTTGATCTATCTCTTTGCCCTTCGCCGCAGCCGCAAATATATCCGCAGGGCGAATATCCACGACCTGATCTATGTTGACCGCGCTAACGAGGGCATGGTCATTCAAACGGGAACTGTGCGCCGCTGGATGTTCTCTTTCTCCATTGTGCTGGGTGTGGCCGGAACCTGTCTGCTGATGGCGGGAGGCGCCATTTTGGGCGTCACCGGGGCGGGATGCGTCATTGCGTTCCTGTTTGGATTTTTCCTTAGCTTCGCCTCCGGCGTACCCGCCTTCTTCGACCGGCGGCCCGCCCGGAAGTACCGGGGACAAAGCCTGCTGGTGTTTCGCACCCTGACAGCCAAGCTGGCCACCATGGGTGTGCTGATGGCCACCATCTCCATGATTTTTACGGCCACCCTGATCTCCGAGGGGGCCGGGTTGGTTTTCCGGGGGCTTTTCGCGGGCCGTGCGGCGGAAAGCGCCTGCTTCGACCTGTATATCGGCGCTGCCGGCGACGGGCCGGTCAGCCGGGATTATTTCGATTTCATCCAGGACAATATTTCCGTAGAACGGGAGCTGCACTACTGCGTCTACCAAGCGGAGGACAGCCGGGTCATGGACTATGTGGAGCGCATGGGAGAGGACTATCACCGCTACTTTGACCGGGACCCGGTGCTGCGGTACAGCGACTACGCCGCGCTCCGCGCCATTGCCGGATACCCGCCGGTGGAATTGAAGCCGGGGGAGTATCTCATCCACTGCAGGGCCTACCTGGAAAAGCACTTGACCGGCTACACCCAGCCCATCTCCCTGGGAGGCGCCAGCCTGATTCCCGGCGGGGTCCATGCGGAACACCTGCTGCAAAATTACGACACGGGCAACGGGGCGCGGTATATCCTCGTGGTGCCGGACGAGGCGGCGGAGGGCCTTCCGGTGTTTCACCACGCCTATGCGGCCAAGACTGCCCAGCCGGTGGCAGAGTCCCAATTTGACCTTCTGTGTGACATCAATTACAGGCTGGGAGAGCAGAATCTTCTGGAGCCAAGCTATGATGAGATTCACACCAGAGCCTCGGAAAAGGCGGAAGAGGCGGCCCAGACGGTCCTGGTCGTCTTTCCCCTCTTCTATCTGGCCCTGGCCTTGACCATGACCGCCGCCACGATTCTCACCATCCAGCAGCTCAGCGAGACAGAGCGGTACAGGCGGCAGTTCCAGCTCCTGCAAAAGCTGGGGATGGACCGGCGGGAGATGGCAAAGGCCCTGGGCCGCCAGTTCACGATTTACTATGTCCTGCCCGCCGTGCCCCCTGTGCTGATCGGCATACCCTTTATTCTCCACTTGTCCCGCGCCCCCGAGCCGGGAGTGATGGTGGGGATGAACAGCCCTGGGGCCATTGCGGCAATCTCACTGGGGATTTTCTTCCTGATCTATGCCATCTACATTCTGCTGGCCTATACCAGCTTGAGGCGGAACGTGCTGCCGCAGTAGGAGCAGGGAGGAGCGGCCGCCTGTTCCCCGCCGGGCTGTTTGACCCACAGCTTGACCCGAAGCAGAAAATTTCCCTTCGGAATTATTGGAGCGGACAGCACGAAATGCTGTTTATATCCTGAGAAAACAACATCAAATGAACCGGAAAGCGCTTACCGTGAACCCTCAGACAAGCTGCGGGCTTATAATAACGATTTTCCAGCCTATTTGGTTCTGTTCTCTCAGTGTTTAAATGCCCTTTGACACGGTCTGCTTCCACTGTCTCCACATAGAAATTTCCCGTTCTGGGTCAGTTTATGGGGCAATGCCGCAAACCGGCCGCATCACCCCTCAAGCCACAATCCGTCCGTCCTCAATCCGCACAATGCGGTCTGCCATCTGCGCAATTTCCGGATTGTGAGTGATCATCACAATGGTCTGGTGAAATTCCCGGCTGCTCATCTGCAGCAGCCCCATTACATCATCGCTGGTCCTGGAATCCAGATTCCCCGTGGGTTCGTCGGCCAGAATGATGGCGGGCTTGGATGCCAGCGCCCGGGCGATCGCCACCCGCTGCTGCTGGCCGCCGGAGAGATGCCCCGGCAGGCTGTCCAGCTTTTCCTCCAGCCCCAGCAGCTCCGCCACTTTCATGATAAAGGGCCGGTCCGGTTTCTGCCCGTCCAGGGAGAGGGGGAATACGATGTTCTCCCACACCGTCAGCACCGGGATTAAATTGTAGTTTTGAAAGACAAAGCCGATCTGCTTGCGGCGGAAGATGGTGGCCTGTTCCCGGTCCAGCCGCGCCAGCTCCGTGCCGCCGATTTGGACGCTTCCCTCCGTGGGGGTGTCCAGCCCGCCCAACATATTCAGCAAAGTGGATTTTCCGCTGCCGGAGGTGCCGATGATGGCGGTGAACTTCCCCCGTTCGATCTCCAGATCCACGCCGTCCAGGGCGCGGACCTGGGTGTCGCCGGCGCCGTAGTACTTTTTAAGGCCAACGGCCTTTAAGATGCTCTCCATAACCTGTCTCCTTTCATGTCACTCCGCGGCGCGGAGCTGTTCCACAATGCTGCCCTTGTGGAAATAACGCAGGGCCAGCACCGGGACAGCGGCGGACACCGCCAGCAGCACGCCGCAGGCCGCCAGGGCGGGGGCCAGGGTGAAGCGGAAGGTAAACTGCCACATGGAGTCCACCATGCTTTTTACCAGCGTCAGATCCAGCGCCGCCGCCAGGACCAGCCCCAGCAGGCAGGCCCCCGCCGCGTAATAAACGCCCTCCCACACCATCATGCCCGTCAGCTGCCGCCGGGTCATACCCACACTCTCCATGGCGGCAAACTCGCGGCGGCGGGTGAGAACCGTGGTGATGAGTGTATTCGTCAGGTTCAGGATTCCGGCGAGGCCGAAGATCAGCCCCACGAATCCGCCCACAAGGCGGATCATCCGCTGGGTTGCCTCAGAACTCTCCCGGGCGGCCTGGGCGGAGAGGTAGCTCATGCCGGGATCGGCCGTCTCCATGTAGTCCTCCAAAAACGCCGTCATCTCCGCCTCGTATCCGTCCTCCACATTAAAGGAGTATTTGTAGACCGCCGGGGCGTCGTACAGCGCCTTGTAAACGCCGGCGGGGAGGTATAGGGTCAGGCCGTCTCCGCCGATGGCATAGGGACCGCCGGCTGTATACCCAATCCCCACATCGTCTGTGGTGAGAGCTGCCTTTGCCAGCACGGGCAGCTCCATTGCCGCCGCGCCGTTTTTATAGACGGTGATGCGCTGGCCGACATCCACCAGATCCAGCTCCGGCACCAGGGACATGTCCCCGCGGTTCACATGCACGCCAACCAGGACGCCCTCGCCGGCCGACATTTTTTGAAAGAGGGCATGGGCGTCGGTCTCTCCCTCCCGCAGATCCATCCGGGCCAGAGCGGTTTCCTCCATCCCATAGACATTGCAGAGCATGCGCCCGTCGTCTCCCAAGCCAAAGCTTCTGTACTGGTCGATCCCGAAGGTGAGGCCGCTGTGTGGATTCTCAAAAGTCTCCCCCGTCATGGGATGGCCGAAATCATAGGTGACGTTGGTGTCCTCCGCCGTGTTTTTATAGATCGCCGAGCCGCCGGTGACGCCGGGGCGGGCGGCAATGTCCGCGATGGTCTCCGCCCGCAGCGCGTCGGAGCGCCGGATAAACCCTTTGGTGTTGCTGGCGCTGACCACATTTACCACGGCGAAATCCGTCCGGATCATGAAGGCGGTCTCCTTTTCCACGTCCATGCTGTCTGCCGCCGTGCCCGCGCAGTTCAAAAGCACCACGCACAGCATCAGGGACAGCACGATGAACCCGGTTCTCCGCCGGTTCCGTCCCAGATTGGACCAGGCCAGCCGGGGAATGCCGGCCCCCGGAGCGCTCCGGCGGGAGGCCCTCCGCCCGCCGCCGCTCTCCACATAGCGGAAAGCCTCGATGGGCGGGGTGCTGGCGGCAATCCGGATGGGCTTGCGGGTGCTGCAAAAGACCGTCAGCGCCGTCAGGGCCGCTGCTGTCAGAAAGATCGCCGGAGAGGGGGAGACGCCGGTGGATAGGTACTTGTACTCGGTGGCAACCGTGTTCATAATCAGGGGCAGGGCGGCCTTTCCAACGAAAAAACCGCCCAGCATCCCCAGGGGGATTCCGATGCCGCTGAGCCAGAGAGCCTGCCGGTTCATCAGCGTGCGCACCTGCCGGCGGCTCATGCCGATGGTCCGGTAGAGGCCGAAGCGGCGGATGTCCTGCATAACGGCGATGTCAAACACGTTGTAGATCAGCAGGTAGCCGCAGACCATGAACAACACGGCAAAGGCCGCCGCCGCGGCAATCTGGAAGGGGCTGGGCCGGACGTTGGTGGCCCGGTTTACGGTGGCCGGGGTATAGTTGGGGGCCGTCTGGTCGTCGGGCTCGCCGCCCAGGTCACAGACCAGGTCCCGGAGCTTCTTCTCCAGGCCCAGGGTGCTGCGGGCGGTAAAATCGGAGAAATAGGTCCCGGCCATATCGCCGTCCTCGTGGTAGGTATACCGGAAGATCTCCGGGTGGGCATCCCGGAAGGCGGTTCCGGCCCACATAACGCTCAGCTGACTGCCCAGGGCCTCATACCAGCCGGAGACCACCATGGGAAGCGCGTACTCCTGTCCGTGGGCGGTGAACGCAATGGTGATTTCCGCCCCCGTTTCCGGTTCCACGCCCAGGTCCCGCAGGGCCAGATCGGAGGCGACCACCTCGTTGGGCGCGGCGGGCGGTCTGCCGTGGGTGGGCGTGCAGAAGGTCAGCTCCGCCTGGGTTTCGTCCTCGACGTTGAACTCAATGTTGTGGCGGACGGCGTTGCTGAGGTAGGCCACCGGCATCCGCAGTCCCGCCGCCTCGATGAAGTCCGCCTGCCCCAGGGCCTGGAACTGCTCCGCCGTCATGTAGCGGACCTCGCCGTCGGACCGGCTCATTTTCTGCATCTGGAGGGTCAGCGTAAAGGATTCCGCCGTGCCGAGGGCGATGGTGGTGATGGCGGTGAAGAGCACCGCCGTCAGGGCGATGGCCAGCACCGCGACGCAGTTCCGTACCCGGCTGGCGGCAAAGCTCCGCCGGGTCAGGGTTTTCAGCATGTCTTCCATGGGAAGTTCCTCCTGAATCTCTTGCTGGCCACAGCATACCAGCCCAATGTCACAATTGCGGTACAGCAGTGTTACAGTTTTGTGCCTTTTCCGCGGACAATAAAACCAGCGCCCCGGTAAAATGCGGGACGCCGGCGGATGATGGGATTATTGTACAATGCGCCCATCCTGGAGGCGCACTACACGGTCGGCCAGCTGGGCAAGCTCCAGATTGTGGGTGATCATCACCAACGTCTGGTGAAAGACATCCGCGGTCATCTTCAAAAGTCCCGCCACATTCTGGCTGGTCTTGACGTCAAAGCTCCCCGTAGGTTCGTCGGCCAGAATGATGGAGGGCCGGGTGATCAGCGCCCGGGCAATGGCGGCGCACTGCTGGCCGCCGCCGGAGAGCATATAGGGGAGGCAGTCCAGCTTCTCCCCAAGTCCCAGCAATCCGGCAAGTTCCGTGAAAAAGGCCCTGTCCGGCCTGGAGCCGTCCAGCGCTAGGGGGAGCAGGATATTTTCCCGGACGGTCAGCTCCGGCACCAGGCTGCAGTCCTGAAAGACAAAGCCCACCCTCCGGCGGCGAAAGACCGTCAGCTCCTCCTCCCGCAGCGTCCCCAGGTCCACGCCGTCCACGGTGACGGTTCCCTCTGTAGGTTGGTACAATCCGCCGATCAGATTCAAAAGCGTGGTCTTTCCGCTGCCGGAGGCCCCGATGACGGCGGTGAGCTTTCCTTTTTCGATGGAGAGGTCAATCCCATCCACGGCCTTCACCTGCAGGGGACCCGTGCCAAAGTATTTTTTTAGATTTTGAACAGTGACAATGTCCATAAAGCGCCTCGTTTATCGCAGTAAAAACACGGAAAAGGCGGAACCTTTTCCCACCTCGGATTTCAGGGTCATATAGCCCCGCTGGCGGGTGATGATCCCCCGGGCCAGATATAGCCCCAGCCCCACGCCCTCTGCGGCGGCAGAGGACTGCGCCCGGTAAAAGCGCTTGAATACGTCGTTGTGGTGCTGGGAGGGAATCCCGATCCCGGTGTCCGTGATATCGATCCGGGTGTAGAACTGCCAGGGGCGGACGCTGACATGGACGCATCCCCCCTCCGGTGTGTATTTGACCGCGTTGTCCAGGAGGTTTCCCAGGGCCTCCGCCGTCCACTTGGGGTCGTGCCAGAGGGTCTCCCGGCTGTCACAGTCTACGTCAATGCGAATATGCTTCCGGTCTGCCGCGGCCAGGATGCCGCCCACCGCCTGGGCGATGGTGTCGTACAGGCTGGCATTCTCCATGTGCAGGGCGAACGTCCCGGTCTCCAGGCGGGACATTTTGATAAGGGACTGCATGAGAAAGTCCAGCTTATGGACCTGCGCCGCCAGGGTGGAGAGAAATTCCGCCCGCTTTTCCTCCGGCAGCTCCTGCTGGCGCAGGATGTCTGTGAACATCCGGATATTGGCCATGGGAGTTTTTACCTGGTGGGAGATGTCGCTGACCAGCTCCTGGAGGGTTTGTTTATCCGCCTTGCTCTGCCGCCGGCCCGCCTGAGTCCGGTCGTGGTATTGCAGGAGCTTTCCCTGTACCTTTGAGAGCTGGGAGTCCTCATAGGGGCGGTAGTTCTCCGGTTCCCGGCTGTTCATCAGGGCATCCAGCGTCTCACAGACGCTGTTGGCAAACTCGGACTCCCGCCGCTCCTGGCGGCGTTTCCACAAAAGGGTCAGAAGCAGAATAGCCGTTCCCAAACCAACCGCCGCCGGGCGCAGAAGCGCGGCTGGGAGCTCCAGGAGTCCCAGCAGGATCAGCAGGATCGCTCCCGAAATTATAAGAAGGGGCATTTGCGCCGTGCTGTCCCGCTTCATTCCTGGGCTCCTGTCCAGACGTAGCCCATGCCCCGGACGGTTTGGATGTAGGTGTGTCCGGCGTCCTCGATTTTGGCGCGCAGGCGGTTCATGGTCACGGTGAGGGTGTGATCGTCGATAAAATTGCCGCCGCTGTCCCACAGCTTTTCCAGCAGGAGCCGCCGCGTCATCACCGCCCCGGCATTGGCGGTCAGGAGCCGCAGGAGCTTGTATTCGTTTGGCGTGATGGACAGCCGTTCTCCGTTCCGCGCGGCGGTCAGGGCCTGGAAATCCAGACGCAGGAATCCGTCGTCAAAACAGTCGGAGCCGGCGGTCCCCCGGCGCAGGACCGCTTCCACCCGGCGTTTGAGGACCTGGATGCTGAAGGGCTTGGTGATGTAGTCGTCCGCGCCCAGGTCGAAGCCGTTCAGCTCGTCCCGCTCCAGGTCGTTGGCCGTCAGGAAAATGACCGGCCGCTCCGGGGCGGAGGATTTGCACTCCCGGCAGATGTCAAAGCCGTTTCCATCCGGAAGGTTTACGTCCAGGATGACCAGGTCAAACCGGCCGGTTTTCAAGAGCTGGCGGGCCTTTTGACAGGTATAGGCCGCGGCGGTGAGATGCCCGGCCTCGTCCAACGCGAAGCACAGCCCCGCACTTAGGGCCAGGTCGTCTTCCACAACCAGAATTTTTGCCATGGAGCCTCTCCTCCAGTATAGTGGTGTTATGGGGATTATACCGTAAGGGCGGAGATTTGGCAAATGTCTTTTGGGGGGAGGGGAGTGGGATGGATTTTGAGATCGTTTGTTCCCGCAGCGCCTGTAAAATGCCAAAATGCTGCTGAACGATTTGCGGATTGAGCCAGTGTATCCAAAGAGCGGGCGGTCAATTTTTTGGCTCTGCAAGCGCAGCGGAATTTTTCTCAAAGCAGGATAAAGGCGCGGCGTCTTGTGCCGCCACGCCGGATTACACCGTCCCACAGTGCGGGCCGAGGAAATGGGGAATGCGGGTTTTTACTGGAATACCGGCATGCTCCAGCGGGTTTTGAAACGGGCGGGGTTGGAACGGATCCGCTTCCACGACCGCCGTCACACATTTTCAGTGCTGGCCCTGCAAAACGGCGTAGACGTGAAAACCCTCTCCGCCATGCTGGGCCACTACAGCGCCGGGTTCACCCTGGGTACCTACGCTCACGTGACCACCTCTATGCAGAAACGGGCGGCGAATGCGGTGGGGAATTTCCTCTCCGGTGATTTACGCTCCGCACTCCCGTATGGGTCACGGCTCGGGTCAGACGGGCACCGCAAAAGAAAACCGACATAAAAAGTACAGAAAGTAATAGCAAATACGCGGAAATTCAACGAATTTCCGCGTATTTGGTACGCCCTGAGGGTTCGCCCCCCTTCCGGCCCGTAGCTTGACTGGGGACGCAACACAAATGCATTCCGCTCCACTCAGAACTGTTCTCTCGGGACTTCAAGCGGCTTTTATGCTGTTCTCTCCGTTGTTTCCGCAGAGAAATTTCCTGTTCTGGGTCAGGTTATGGGTCAACGGATACTGAGCCTGCGGTTTTACATGGCCCCTTATTCCGCGGGCATCTCCCAGCCCGGGAACAGCTCGGAGAAGTGCGGGACCCGCTTCCCATCCGCGTCTGTCTTATAGGTGTTGTATCCGTCCGCCCCCAGCTGGTGCTGTTGATGATGAGCTTGCGGGCCTCCAGGATTTTGGCCTGCTCCTCTTTGGAAGCGGTTTTCAGCTCCCAGTAGGTGATCTTTTTCGCCTCAGCCAGCTTCTGCTCCTGTTCCGCCGGGACCCCGGCGTCAGTCTTTTTGGCCTGGGTGCTCTCCTCCTTTTTCTGATTGGCGTCAGGGGCCGTGCCGGAAATTAGAATGGCCGGTTCCTTCTCCAGAAGCGTCAGCTTGTTCAGATCTATCCGAATGCCGCCCAGGCTCACCGCCGTTGGGTCGGCAGGGTCCGGAAGGCTGGGATGAGAATTGCCGGCGGCTCCTCTGATGGATTCGCGTTGCGGTATTCTGTCCACCACTTGATCCGGCATGGATCACTGCAAAATTTCCGCTGACTCCCGGCTCCCTATTCCGGCTGAATGTCTTTCCGCAGTTTAAGCATTCTTTTTCTTCTCCCAATCCTGTCTTCCCCCTTTTTCCATTTTACTATAGGGGGGGTAGGTACTTTGCTATTTTACGCTTACTTTTATCTCAATGGGAATCTTGTTCACGGTGACATCCGCCGGACCGTTGCAGAGCCGGGACTGGGGGGTGCTTTTTGAGGGTGAAGGTGAAGCCATAGGGACCAGAGAGCGTAAAAATGGATTTATAATCATCATGGCGGCCCGGGCAAGTTCCTGCACATTTAAGTATTTTCGGATGACCGCCGTCCAGTTGCGAATGGCGGCGTTTTTTGCTGTGCCCCGTCTACATTGGACAAAAGCGCGTACAGGCGTTCCGCCTTGTCAAGCCGCTCCTGTTCGTTTTTTGGGGCCAGTACAATGAGCGCGCTTTCGCTGACCGTGCCGCTGTACCCGCGCCAGCGGCGGGACGTCATCCCCCTCCGCGGCATTAACCACAGCACGCCCTTGGCAATGCGGAATGACAAGCTGTTTGAGGCGAATGTGAGGACGCTGTACGGAGACATTCCGGCGGCTTTGACGGAGCCTGAAGGAAAGGAAAATTTTTGCCGGACCCTATGCAGCCAGCATATGGTATTCTCTGGTTTGATTTGGTAATGTAAAAAGCAAATGGAAGGACAGAGATTCTTTTCAAGCAAACAAATAGAAAGGATGGTTATACCATGCAAGTCAACGGAGTATCCCCCGGCGGGAAAGAGCTGGAGCTGTTCCCCGGCCTCAGCCTCCAAATCCCCTTCGGCGCGGTCTATGCCAGAAACGAGGACGGCAACTGGGACCTCTCCATGCCCTGTCCCGCTCCCAGGGGCTACCGGGACGGCCCCTTTGAGCTGGACGACGAGGCGGAGATGGCGTGGAAGCTCAGCGGTTTCCGCCAGGTGTTCAGCGGGACCAGGCCGCCAAGGCGGCGGCGGAGAATCTGGAGGAGCTGGCGCAAAAGCTCACCGAGGACCAGGACCAGAGCGAGAGCGACGAGGACCGCTATACCTTCGATGTGGATGAGAAGGAGGACGGCCTGACCTTCCAGGCCGATTTCTCCACCGCCCAGGCCGGGGGCTCCTATGAAAAGCCTGTGACCAGGGGCAATGTGACGCTGTGCGTGGTCCACCAGCGGATGCGTGTCATGCGTTTCCACATCACCGTCAGCCATCTGCTGGCCGCCGTGGCGGACTATCCCCAGGTACGCTTTTACATCGCAGGCCTGGGCGTCTCGGACGAGGAAAAGCGTCAGGAAATCCTGGACAAGGGCCTCTTTCCCATGCTCTTCACCCTGAACTTCACCGCCCCGCCCAGCCTCTTTGACCTCCTGGGCAAAAAACCCGAGGAACTGTTCCCCGCCGCTGTTCAGAGCCTGAACTTTGCCGCCGGGGAGACGGTGGAGGCAGGGGAATTTGCCGTCACCATCCCCGAGGGCCTCCACTACACCCGGACCGAGAACCCCGAGACCCGGCTTTTCACCGCCATTCCCCGGGAAATTCCCTTTGACGCCGAGGACTTCTGGGCCTATTCCGCTGTGGCCCTGACCCTCCAGACCGGGGCGCCCATCGTGAACATCCACGCGCCCCTGGACACCGCCGATGGGGAAAAGGAAGTGGAGCTGATTTTACAGTCGCTGAGTATAAGCGACTCCAGCAGCGCCGGGCAGACGGCGGCGGAGAGAAGCTGCTGGAAGACGCCGGCCGCAGGGCCCTGGGCCGCTATGCCGGGTCCGACGGGCGCATGGACGCGCTGAAGGCCGTGCAGCTTTTCAACCTGGATGTGCTGTTCTTCCCCGACGGGGCTTTTTCCTGGGATGGGACGCACCATGTGTTCACCGGGATTCACCTCAACGCCGAAAAGGCGGAGGAATACCCGGACGTCAAGGACCATCTGGAGGAGATCGGAAAGGCTGTGCTCGCCCTCGTCAACGAGTGCGAGCAGGATGAGCGACTCCGGGTTCCGGCGGCGAAGCTGGGGGCGGACCTGCAGCGCTTCCTGAACGGCGCGGACCTCACCGGCGCGGCGCTGTTCCACCTGGCGGCCTATCACCTCTTCTGGTTCAAGGAGGACGAGGAAGTCCCGGGGCGCTTCTCCATTCTGGTGGATACCCGGCTTAAAAACACCATTCCCCGCTCCGCGGAGTATTTCAGGACATTCCTGGAAATTCTCCGGGCCTACAACGGCGACCCCGCTCCGGAGGTCCCCGGCCCCGTCACCGTCTTCCGGGCCGCCGATATCCCGGACATCTTTGAGGACGGAGGCCCCTGCCTTGCCGGCTCGGACGGCGACGCTTCCGGCGATGAAGACGACGAGGAATATCAGGACATTCTGGGAATTCTCCAGGGCTCCATGGATTCCGCTGACTTGTCCGGCCTCTCTGAATCGGACCAGGACGACCTGCAGGCGGCCATGCAGAGAATCGCCGGGAACCTCCAGGCCCTCAACCATGCCGTCAAGGGGGACTCGAAAAGCGCCTCGGCGAATGGAGGCAAATCCGCCGGAAAGCGGGACCTGGGCCGCTTTGCCGGGGACGACGGGCGGCTGGACGCTTTTATGGGTGTGAACTTCTTTGCCGAGGACGTGATTTTCTTCCACCCGGAGGATCTGCTCTGGGACGGAAAGCGCCACAGCTTCGCCAACTATCGCTTCAACTCCGCCGTCCTGCCCTATGCCGAAGGGGTCATGGAGCACAGCGGGGCCATTCTGGAGGGCCTGAAGGAGTTGATCGCCGAGCTGGAGGAGAACCCAGAGCTGCGGGTCCCGGCGGAGGATTTGCACCCGGAGATGCGCCGCTTTCTCAAGGGAGCGGACTTCACCCCGGCGGTGATGTTCTATATGGAGTGCTTCCAATTCTTCCGCTTCTGGGAGGAGGAGCCGGACAAGTACCAATTCCGCCTGGAGGAGCGGCTGGCCAACTCCTTCTGCAACGAGGCCACCGATGGGGGCTTCGAATACCCCTATTTCGAAAAGTTCATCGGAGCCCTCCGGGCCTACAACGGGAACCACAAGCCCTATACCGCCTCCTGCGGCGGGACTTACGGCGGCCAGACCGGGGAGCATCTGCCGGACATTAAGGTTTACAAATATGAGCTGGACGAGGACGGGTTCCCCAAAGAGGATGAGAACGGCGATTTTGTGTATCGCAAAAAGACCCCCGAGGAACTGGCCTGGGAGGCCCGCATGGCCAAAAAGGCCGTGGAGGCGAAACTGGCTAAAGTGCCCTTTGACCGCGTGTCCTCCGTCACGGTCTCCGGCAGCGCCTTCGTCCTCACCGGCGACTTTGAGAAAAGCCCGGAGGACCGGGACGCGGTGAAGCGCCTGATCGAGGCCAAGGGTGGCCGGTGCACCGGGTCCGTCAGCGGAAAGACCAACTATCTGGTCATTGGCGCGCTTGGAGGTTTTGGAGAGCGGAAGGTCGAGCAGGTCCAGGAACAGCGGGCCAAGGGGAAGGACATCAAGATCATCCGGGAGGCGGACCTGATGGCCGCCCTGGAGGGCCGCACATCGCCGCCCCCCAAGCCCGGTCCAAAACCTGCGCCCAAGCCCGCGCCCGCAAAACCTGCGCCGAAGCCCGCGCCCGCAAAACCCGCGCCGAAGCCCGTATCCCGTTCCACTCCGGCCAAAGAAAGCGGCGAGGGCAGCGTCCGCATTGAGAAAATCGAACCGGAGAACGGCGAATTTCTGCGGATGAGAGTAACCCTCGATATTCCCGGCCTGACGGACGATGAGCCCGCTCCGCCTCCCAAGCCGAAAAAACGCGCCCAGGTGGATGAAAACGAGAAAAAGCAGCTGCGGGCCCAGCGGGAGGAGGCCGAGAAAAAATCGGAGGCGGCCTGCTCTGAAGCGGTGAAAAAGGGCGAAGAGACCCGCCGGCAGCTGGACAGCCGGATTGACAAGATCAAAAGGGACTTAGACGCCCAGGAACAGCGTCTGCAAAATTTGGGCATCTTCAAGATGGGAGAGAAAAAACTGGCCCGGCAGGAAATTGCCCGGCTGAACCAGGAGCTGAGCCAGGCCCAGCAGGAACTGAGCAGCTTCCTTCAGAAGCTGGAAAAAGAACTGGTGAACATCCGGGGGCGCTACCTGAAAGCCGTTGTGGAAAAGGTCCGCAAGGCCGCCTGTGGTTATCTCTTTGACTGTAAGCTGCCCCAAAAGGAGGAGACCGTTGTTTTTTCCATACTCAAGATGCTGGATGAAACGCCCAAGAGCCGAAGCGAGCTTATGGATGAATTCTACTATTCTTTCGGCTCGGCGGATTCCTCCCGCTTGCTGGTCGGCAAGGCGTTTATGAACCCCTTTGTCCAAAACGGCAAGCTCCAGCGCATCACCGCCGACGGAAGCGTGAAGACCCTTTCCGGCTATTATTTCTGATCACCGCGCTCCGCGTCGAAACCGCCAAGAACGGCGAGCTGTCGCCGGGGGAGTTCTCCGCCTATTGTAATTGTATCAGTGTGTAGGGTCATTCCAGAGCGGTGAAAGCCCATCTGTTCACGTGCGGCCGCCAGGTTGAACAGGACATCCCCGGGCACGGTTTTGTGCTCGGGGATGTTTGCTTGAGAAAAATCTGATCAGGAACCCAGAAAAAAGGTGTACACCTCTGTTACAGAGAACAGGACCCTGGAGCGCCCGCCGGCCTGTCCCTGATTTTGCCTGTGTCCAGAGCAGCGCTGCACCATATGGCAGAGCAAAAGCGGATACCTTCGCTCCGAATCGGGCGGCGCGTCATTGTCCCGCAGGAACCCTTCAAAAAATGGATGGAGCAGGAGTGCGGGATGGCGGGAAATCCTGATGGCGGCATGGTGCAGCCAGTATACCATAACACAGCGCGAAAGCACCAAAGCGGCAGTCCAAAGCCGTGCTGCACCCTGGGACCATAATCATATGCGCATATATTTTCGCCTGCATTCTGCTGCGGCAGGAGGGTTATGCCCTGTGTGTTCCGCGGGGACCTGTACGGGATTCCCCACGACAGTATCTCACTTATTGAATGGCTGGGATCGGAAATAAAGGTATCCATTACGTCCTGAACGATTGAGCCCGCAAGGGCTCTTTTTTGGGGTTTCCCGTTGATTTCCTTTGTTTTACTGCAATAATCATATATGATAGTCCAGCCCGTGTTGCGGCTTTGTTGGCAAAGGACTGCGCCAGTACCGTAATTTCCCCCTGAGACAGTCAAAAATTGCGCCGCCTAGGGCTTGTTTGAAAATTGTCAGCACGCCCAAACAGCGGGCCTTTTTCTGCCATGCATCGTTAAATTTTCTTGCCATCCGTCAGGATGCCTGCAAAAAAATTCCTCGCTGTTGGGCATAACGCCAATTATCAAACAAGCCCTAAACGCAAAATCGAAACGCTCAAAAAGGAGGCCCCGCCGTGTTCCGCAGCCTGCACATGAAGCTGACGCTGATCTTACTGCTTCTGATCACCTCCCTGATGGCGGTGGTGGGGGCCTTTTTGACCATCAGCGTCTCCAACTTCTTTACCAACACCTTTTACCAGCAGATTGACAGCGTCTTCGGGGCGGACCAGCGGGAATTTGTCACGTCCCTCCGGGGCGAGGCCGCCCAGAGCGACGGCGCCGACCGGGTCCATGACATGATGGAGCTTACCGCCGGAAAGCTGGGCATCGACTACCGCACGCGGAATTACTTTGTGCTGGATGGGGAGACCGGGGCCTATCTCAACGGTTCCGCCGCCGGGAGCGCCATGCCCCGGGAGCAAAGCCCCAACCTCCTCACCGCCCGGAACGCCGTTCTGCGCCATGACGAGACGGGCATTGGCGACGTCAGCGACATTACCGCCGAATACATGGACGCCGCCATTCCCATCTTTGGCGGGGAAAACGCCTTCATCATCTATATCCTGGACACCCGGGACTTGGTGTCCGGCCTGAACAGCCAGCTGTTCCAGATTATTATGCAGGCCCTCTTCATCGGCCTTTTGATCTCCGCGCTGCTGAGCTTCCCCCTCTCCAAAACCATGGTAGGCCCCATTGAAAAGCTCACCGCCGGGGCGGAGAAGATGGCCGCAGGCAACTTCGGCAGCGCCCTGCCCGTGGAATCCACCGACGAGATCGGCATCCTCACCACCACCTTCAACGACATGGCCTCTGTCCTC
>OFGG01001305.1_pt1 | contig 16826 bp, 17 predicted proteins | sample 1521701 | NCBI WGS metagenome assembly OFGG01 (sample SAMEA3504081, study PRJEB24116) | mouse gut metagenome | biome: mouse gut; feature: mouse-associated habitat; material: faeces | place: Denmark | collected 2011
TGGATCGCCTTTCTTCTTGGATCGCCTTTCTTCTTGGATCGCCTTTCTTCTTGGATCGCCTTTCTTCTTGGATCGCCTTTCTTCTTGGAATTCCTCTCTTCCAGGTCCAGCTTATCCTACTTGTCCAGCTTATCCTACCTGTCCAGCTTATCCCACTTGTCCAGCTTATCCTACCTGTCCAGCTTATCCAGCATGTCCAGCTTATCCAGCATGTCCCAAATGCCCCACATATACATAATGCCCAAAGCCCGGTCATACAGGCCGTATCCGGGGCGCACGTTTCCGGGGCCTTCATCCCACAGATGCCGCCCGTGGTCAGGGCGGATATAGCCCTCGAACCCGCAGTCATGGTATGCCTTGAGGATATCCAGGATGCCTGTGTCCCCGTCGCAGTCCCTGTGGCTGGCCTCGGAGAAATCCCCGTTCTCGAAGTGCTTCACATTGCGGATATGGGCAAACGCGATCCTGTCGCAGTGCTTGCGGACGATACTTGCCACATTGTTCTCCGGATTCGCGTTCAGGCTGCCGGAACAAAGGGTAAGGCAATTATAGGGATCGTCCACCATCCCCAGGAACTTGTCAATGGACGCCGCGTCCACCAGCAGCCTGGGCAGGCCGAAGATATCCCATGGGGGATCGTCCATGTGGATGGCCATCTTGATATCGCACTCATGGCACACCGGCATCAGCTGCTCCAGGAAATACTTCAGGTTCTCCCAAAGCTTCTCCTTGGTCACAGGCTTGTAAGCCTCGAACAGCTCATCCAGTTTCGCCATCCGCTCCGGCTCCCACCCGGGGAACGTCAGGCCATGCAGATTGTTCAAAATATAATCCGCCATCTCCTTGGGGTCGTCATGAATCTTGCCGGCCTCGTAATACAGCGCCGTGGAGCCGTCCCCCACCGGATGGAACAGATCCGTCCGCGTCCAGTCGAACACCGGCATGAAGTTATAGCAGATCACCTTCACCCCGAACCCGGACAGATTCCGTATGGTCTGGATATAATTGGCGATATACCCGTCCCGGCTGGGCAGGCCGATCTTGATGTCGTCATGGACATTCACCGACTCCACCACGTCCATGTTGAACCCATAGGGCTCCAGCGCTTTCTGTACCCGCGCAATCTCCTCCACTTCCCAGACCTCGCCGGGCATTTTGTCATGCAACGCCCACACGATGCTGGTCACGCCCGGAATCTGCTTGATGTCGCTCAGCTTGATGTCGTCATTGCCTTCGCCGTACCAGCGAAAACCCATTTGCATTCCCATAAAATGATACCCCTCCTGTCTTTTTTATTTTGCGCCACATATTGTAAGCGCTTACATTTCCTTATTTTAATACCTTCTTCCAATTTATGCAACCATTATATTCCAAATTTCCAATATACTAAATTCAAACTCACTTGCACCCCAGGCCCGGAAGAATGCCCCATCACTTTGGGCATTCTTCCGGGCAAATGAACTTCTCATGCAGCCTGGCTAATTTTTTACAGCCTGGCTAATTTTTTACAGCCTGGTATCCCAAACTCCGCAGTATGAATCCACCGGATCCTGCCCCACGAAAGCCTCCGCGCCCGTCGTCAGCTTCTCCACCAGCGCGTCAAAGGTGCTGTCCAGCACGTCATAGGTATTGATATAAGTCCGCGCCTGAGGAATGTCCGCCAGCACGAAAGGCTGCTTGGTGCCGACGACGATGACCGGAAGCTCATGCACATACCAGGGAATCTCCCCGCCGCCCTTGGTCATGCCGAAAGACGGCCTGGCCACCGGCTGGAATCCCCCCGCGATGTCCACCACGGTGATGATCAAATCCTGCTTTGCCGCGAAATCCTTTATGGCATCCTTCCCGGCAAAATACAGGTTGAGATCGGGCTTTCCGCCGGTTTCCGCTTCCTTCAGCATCTTCTGGACCGGGCTCTCATAAAGAAACACCTGGAAGCCCCGCGCCTCCAGCTTTTCCTTCAGCTTATCCGCGGGGGACACCTTATTCTTGTTCAACAGCGAGCCAAGCCCCGGCGCTTCCAGCCCCTTCACGTAGACGATCATGATTTTCCTATATTTCTCAGGGGTCAGGGGCAGCACGTCCTTGTCCTTGTATTTCACAAGGGTGACGGCCCTGTCGGAAATCTCCTTCTGCATGGCCTTGTGCTCCGCGCATCCCACGATTTCCTCCAGCCGGGACTTAGGCGGGACTAACTCCGTCTTCGCCTTCCTGTGCAGCCCCATGTGGGCCTTCAGCGCCAGGATGCGGTGCAGGGCATCGCTTAAGCGCTCCTCGGTAATCCTGCCGTCCAGATACCCCTGCTTCATGGCCGCAAAATCCTCGTCCATGTCATTGAAGAACAGGAACATGTCGATACCGGCAGCGATGGCCGCGGGCATCAGGTCTTTGCGCTTCATGCGGCAGGTCAGGCCCACCATGTGGGAAGCGTCCGTGAGCACCATGCCGTTGAAGCCCAGCTTCCCGCGGAGCAGGCCGCCTATCAGCTCCGGGGACAGCGTGGCTGGCATGATATCGTCGTCGGCTATCCCCGGGTTGAAATGCCTTGTGTAAGCGGGCTGCATGATGTGCCCCGCCATGATGGCCTCCAGGCCGTTGTCGATCAGGTTCCGGTACACTTTGCCGAAAGTGGCGTCCCACTGCTCACAGCTGAAATCATTCACGCTGTTGGCCACATGCTGGTCACGGAAATCCAGCCCGTCTCCGGGGAAATGCTTGGCGGCACAGCAAAAGCCGGGATTGGCATGGGCCCCGTCCATGTAGGCCTTCGTCATCTCCATGACCCTGTCCGCATCGTTCCCGTATGTCCTCAGGCCGATGACCGGATTCTCCCAGTTGTACAGGATGTCGCTGACCGGGGCAAAAGAGAGGTTGCAGCCGATCGCCGCGGCTTCTTTGTTGGACATATGGCCCAGGTGGTAGGCGTACTGCACATTCCGGGTGGCGCCTATCTTGGTCTGGCTGCCGATGGCGGTGCCGTCCACACAGGCGCCGTCCCCTCCGTTCTCCGTGTTGCAGGCGATGATCAGGGGAATCTTGCTGTTCTCCTGGAGGATGCGGTTCTGTTCCTGCACCTCGGCAGCCGTGGCGGGATTGTAGCGGATGCCGCCGATGTGGTATTTCTCCACCGTCATCTTCAGATATTCCTCGTCCCTGCTGGAGCCCATGTTGAAGAAAAGCTGCCCGATCTTCTCGTCCAGGGTCATGCCCGCGATTGTCTCCTCCACCCATTTACAGTCCTCGTCGGACAGATAAAAGGGCTTCGCTTTCATATTGACCATAATTTCGTCCTCTCCTTTCTGTTATTTCGGCTAAAAGTCATTTCGATTCAATGTCATTTCCGCGTTTCTATTTTTTCATCCTATCCCTTCGTCCCGCAAGCCTGTTCCAAAAAAGCCAGGCTCCATATCCCAACTCCGCCCAAAGCCTTTCGCCCCTGATTCCCGAGGCCGCCTTACACAGCCTGGCCCCCTCCAGATTTTCACATCTTCTCAATCCGGGTCAATTTCGCGTTCAGGCTCTCCACGAAGCCCTCCGGCATCATGGAACCGGCCATTTTGCACATTTTCTCGGGACTCATGGATTTCATCATGTCCCACATCCCCTCGCCGGGCGCGACCTTCATATTCGTGGCCAGCTTCACCGCTGTGGCTACCACCTCCATGGCCTCCGGGCTCCTGGAGATCTCCTCCATAGTGTCCCTGACGCTGTACCTTCCCTCCGGGAACTCCATGGGCGCTTTCAGGTCAAGGTCTCCCGCCAGCTTGAACCAGTTGGCAACGCCCTCCGCCCGTTCATTGACTTCAGGCAGTACATAAATGGACGGTTCTTTGTCCACTTTCTCCAGGGTCATGCTGTCCTTCAAATCCCCCGCCACGGCGGTAATCCTGTTGAACCCCTCCTCCAGGGCGGCCTCAAAGGTGAAGACCTTGCTGCCGTTTTGCACCCCTGCCGCCTTTCCGTTCACGTACAGGGTTACGGAAGGCTGATTGGAATACACCTTGATCCGGGTGGTCTCCCCGGCCCTCTGGGCATAGCGCCTGCCGCAGAGATGAATCATGGGCTCCCGGCTCCAGTAAGCCTGGTAAACATAATAGCTGTCCTTCTTCGTCCTGCGGTCCATGGTCACCAGCCCCTTGTTGTTCCGGCCTGCCACGCCGCCCTCGTTCCTTGCGGCGCAGCCGAAGTCGAACATGTTCCACACATGGCTTGACCATATCCAGGGCCGCTCGTCCAGCACCTTTGCCATATGCTCATGGTACAGGGCCTGGTATTCCTCGCTGTAGTCCTTACAGGCCGGATTGGGGCCATGGTAAGTGACGATGCCCTCGCAGCCGTACTCGGACAGGCCCAGGCAGATTTCCGGGTGCGCCTGATGGAAATGATCCAGCCAGGGGCCGTTGTCCTCCATCTTCCCGCCGTACCAGCCGAAATAATGGTTGTAGCTCTCCACGTCCGTGAGCCCATGCATGGGGCCGTCGATGGGCGTCATGGACACATGGGCGATGGTGGTCAGCCTGGTGGGGTCCAGCTCCTTACACAGGGCGTTCAGCTCCCTATGGTTCTCCACCAGCCGGTCTGAGATGCCGCCGATGAGGATTTCATTGGACACGCCCCAGAAGCAGATGGAGGGGTGGTTGTAGTTCTGGACAATCAGCTCCTTCATCTGGCTGATGCAGTTCTCATGGGCCGCGGGATCCGCGTTCATCACGCTGATGAAAGGAATCTCCGCCCAGACCACAAAGCCCAGGTCGTCGCAGGCATCGTAGAAATCCTGGGAATGCTGGTAATGGGCCAGGCGGATGGTGTTTGCCCCCAGCTCCTTGATGATCCAGGCATCCTCGTAATGCTCCTCCCTGGTGAGGGCATTCCCCCGGTACAGCCGGTCCTGATGGCGGCTCACCCCCCGCAGAGGCGTCCAGACGCCGTTGATGCAGAATCCCTTCTCCGGGTCACAGGAGAAGCTCCGCACGCCTGCCCTTACGGAGATTTCATCGTAGGCTTCGTTGCGCCGCTGCAATGTGGCGGTGACGGTGTACAGGCAGGGATCGTCGATATTCCACCTCTCCGCATCCGGCACATAGACCGAGACCTTGGTCTGATCCGCAGGCCGCACCGCGGAGGCCACCTCCTCCCCGTCCTCATTCTGAACGGAATACAGCACGGTGAAGTTCTCGTCCGCCCCCTTCACCCAGGAGACCAGCTCGAACACAGCCCCGCCGTCCTCACAGGGCCTGGGCGTCACCTGGAGCCCCGGGCCTCCGTAATATTCCAGGTCAAAATGGGCCTCCGGCACGCTGATCAGGTTCACGCCCCGGTACAGTCCGCCATAGAAGGTGAAATCCGCCGCCTGGGGATACACGCTGCTCTTGTTCTCGTTGCTGCAGGCCACTGCCAGGAGATTCTCTCCGTCTTCTTTGCACAAATCGGTAATATCTGCACGGAAAATCGAATACCCGCCCTCATGGTAAGCCGCTTCCCTGCCGTTGACATACACAAAAGCCTGCTGCCCCGCCGCCAGAACCTCCACGAACACCCTGCCCCCTGCCAGGGGCTGCCTGGGCGTCTCGAAGCTTTTGGCATACCAGCACTTCCCCCGGTAATACCCGCCGTTCCCGTCATGTCCGTCCACCGCGTTCCAGGTGTGGGGCAGATCCACCCTCTCCCAGTCCCGGGGCAGCTGGGCGGGCAGCCCCGCGTCCTCCCGGACAAAACGCCAGTCCTGGTTCAAATTGATTACATTCCGCATACTGTACCTCCTGCATTTATACTCGTAGTCACCGAAACCCGGTGTTTTTCCAGACTCACGGGCGGGAACCGCCATGGAAACCGTCCACGATCTTCATGTCCCCGGTGCCCTTCACGGCGGCGGCGATTCCCAGGGTGCCCGGCCAGGTGGCGAACACTCCCGAGGGGTTGTTCATGCCGTAGACCACTTCCCCGTTCTCGTTCCGGGAATTGGACATGACCTGCACCGGCACGAAATGCCCGCACTCCTCCGCCACGGCGTGCATCTGGTTCAGTCAGTCCGCCAGATCCTCCGGCCTGGGGTTCGCCCGCAGGATCAGATGCCGGTTGAACCATTCTTTGATCAGCGCCGTGGTCCCGGGCAGATACTGTTCCCCGAAAATGGTCTTGTTGCGAATCTCCCCATCATCCAGTATGCCCGACTCGTCAAATATTATATGCTCATTCTTGGGGCTCATGGGACTGGCCGCGGGATACTTTCCCATCCGCCAGTCCGAAATGAAGAGCTGGGCGATTTTTTTCTTCCGCTTGAACCTGTGGGGAACCCTTCTGCTCCTGCGCTCCCCAGGCAGCCGCCGTCAGCACAAAAGGGGCTGCCGGGAAATTGGTTGCCATTTCCGACAGCCCCAGTCCACACGAAGATATCAAAGGCATCCCCACCGGTCCACGGCCACGCCCGCAGGCCTTACGCGGCTTAAGCGCTCTTCTGGGCCTGCGCCTTGATGCGTGACACTTCGCCCTGAATCTCGGCCATCCTTTCCTTGGTCAGCGGATAGAACTTCATGGCCACCACGTTCAGGATCCAGCCGATGGCGGGCTTGCCCAGGAAACAGGCTATGGTACATACCAGGACTCCCGTGGTATAGGGATCCGGATCCTCCTGGGTGGGCAGGGTGCTCGTATAGCCTATGGCCGCGTAAATCATGGCCACAAGGGTGGTGGACAGGGAGGAGATCAGCTTATCCACGAAGGAGAACAGCGTCCCCATCAGTCCGGGCACATAGCGGCCGGAGCGGTACACCACATAGTCCGCGCAGTCCGCCGTCATGGGAATGACGATATTGGGTTATGGGCCAGCACGTCGGCATAATCCCGGAAAGAGACCTTCTCCGCTTTGCCGATGCCGAAATACTTCACATTGTCCTTCCGCCACAGCCCCAGAATCGCCCATGCCGCGAACACCGCCGCAATCGCCCCAATCACCAGCTGCATGTAGCACCACAGCTCCGGATCGTTGGTCAGGCAGCTCTGGGCGGACTTGGTGACCACGCACTGGCAGGTGCCCACTCTGTATACCATGTAGAGCAGAATGAACGCGATGAAGCGCCCTCCCGAAGGAATCAGCGGGATGAACCCCGCCCCTGGAGACGGCCGCGCCGGACGTCCCCCCGGAATACCTGGTGGTGGGGCCGGTCCTGTTCGAGCGCGTTTACGGAGAACGGTTCGAGACCCTGTTCGGCCAGCTCCGGATGCCCCCCGTCTCAGGGAGCCCCTGCGCAGCCATTATCAGAATGTGCCCACCATCCCCTTCCCCTCCCACTATGAAAGCATCATGTCCGTATTCGCCCGGTTCCTCTTTGAAAATCCGGATTGCCGCAAAATCTTCAAAAGCGCCGGGGACCTGGAGAACCTGCGCTTCCACTACGGCGGCATCTCCCGGGTTCCGGAGAAGCCTTTCCTGAACATACAGTACATCGAAGAGCGCTACCGGGCCGAAAACGCCGTCCTCACCGCCATCGGCCACGGCAATGAGACCCAGGCCATGGAAAGCGTGGAGCAATGCCAGAGCTTCCAGCGCAGACTGGCCCTGGGCTACTGCCGCCTGGTCAGGAAATACAGCACCAGCGGCTATTCCCTGCCCGTCCAGAAGGTCATCACCTGCATCACCACGGACTTAAGCGCCGACCTGGGCCTGAAGGCGCTGGCCGGCAAGCTGAACGTCACCCCCAGCTACCTCTCTTCCCTCTTCCGGAAGGAGACGGGGATGACCCTGACGGACTATGTGAACCAGCAGCGGATCGCCCACGCCCAGCACCTTTTGCTGAACACCAGCTTTCCGATCAAGTCCATCGCCCAGCAGTGCGGCATCGCCGACCTGAACTACTTCGTCCGCATGTTCAAGCGCGCCGCCGGGGTCACGCCAAAGGTCTACCGCGACTCCGCCGCCCACAGCCAGCATCTGGAGATTGTCCGCAACCATGAGGAGGAATCCCCCGCCCTGCCGGGCAACCTTCCGGGATGAAAAAAATCCTGAAAAAACAAAAGATATTCCCTATATGTTTTCCGCATTTGCGTTAAACTATAGGAAGTAAAGTTATCGCCTTGAACAGGAGGGACAAAAATGGCAGGCAATCTCACAGATTATCGGAAACAGAAAGATTTCCTGGTGTGCGTGGACAGCGACGGCTGCGCCATGGACACCATGGACGTGAAGCACATCAGGTGCTTCGGCCCCTGTATGGTGGCGGAGTGGGGCCTGGAGGAATGGAAAGAGGAGATTCTGGCCCGCTGGAACGAAATCAACCTCTATACCATGACCCGGGGCATCAACCGCTTCCGGGGGCTGGCAAAAGCCCTTCGGGAAATCGATGGGAAATATACGAAAATAGATGACCTGGACACGCTGACGCAATGGGCCGCCGACAGCCCGGAGCTGTCCAACGATGCGGTGAAGCGGGCCATTGCGGAAAAGCCGGATAGCGTCATCCTGCCCAAGGCCTTAAGCTGGAGTCTGGCGGTGAACGCCTCCATCAAAGCCCTGCCAGAGTCCGAAAAGCCTCCCTTCCAGGGCGTAAAGGAAGCCCTTTCCTATGCCCAGCAGCATGCGGACGTGGCCATCGTGTCCAGCGCCAACCTGGGGGCAGTGCTGGACGAGTGGAAGCTGTACGGGCTTTTGGAGCACACGGACATCGTGCTGGCCCAGGACGCGGGCTCAAAGGCCTTCTGTATCGGGGAGCTTTTGAAGAAAGGCTATGCGCCGGACCATGTGCTCATGTGCGGCGACGCGCCGGGGGATCAGGACGCGGCGAAGAAGAACGGCGTGTTCTACTATCCCATTTTGGTAAGGCATGAGAAAGAGAGCTGGGCGGAGTTCACGGAAACAGCGCTGGCCCGGCTGGTGGACGGCACCTACGGCGGGGAATACCAAGAGAAAAAGAACGCCGCCTTTCTGAACAATCTGGGCGGTTGAGCAGGGCTGCCGGTTCTGGCGCAAGCGACGTCCCACGGGAAATTCGCTGCAGCGCATGACGGTGCATATCCTGTAGAGCATGTGGCTGTATTTACGGAAAAAAGGGGTGTCGGGAAATGGCTATGCTCCCCGACAGCCCCTTTTTATAACCGCCATTGAATCGTGGCCGTTCACTCTTTTATCTTGTCGATGTCCGTCATATTGACTCCGGCTACCTGGAGAATCGCTTTCAGGGAAAGATAGTGTAAAGCTTTAAATTCAGGCCTTTGGCTCTCCTTCCGCTTTCGTTCCATTTGCCAGCGCGGCCTTTCCTGCCAGGAATCCCGACAGCACTGCCTGGAGATCCACGCCTGTGGACTCCTTCAGGCCGTCCGTCACCTGCACCACGGTTCCCATGACATCCTTCATGAGCTTGGTGGAATTGCCGTCGCCGTACATGGTGATCCTGTCCACGCTTGCCAGGGGCTCCGCGGCGTTCTTCACCACTTCGGGCAATGCCTTGAAGTACATCTCCAGCACGGCGGCCTCGCCCATCTTCGCCATGGCCTCGGCCTTTTTCTCAATGCCCTCCGCTTCCGCCACGGCCTTTGCGCGGATGGCCTCAGCCTCAGCCAGGCCCTTGGTGCGGATACCGTCGGCCTCCTGCTCCATGGTGTAGCGCTTTGCCTCGGCCTGGGCCTTCATGGCCTCGGCCTCCTTCTCGGTCTCGAACTTTTTGGCTTCCGCCTCCCGCTGGCGCTCATAGAGCACTGCGTCCGCCTGCTGCTGCTTGGCGAATCTGTCGGCCTCCGCCTTTTTCTTCACCTGGGCGTCCAGGGATTGCTCCATGACCTCCGCTTCCTTCTGCTTGAGCTGGATTTCCTTCTCCTGCTTTGCAATGTTGGCGTTGGCCGTGGTGATTTCAACGGTCTTTCTCTGTTCCTCCTCCTGGATGCGGTAGGCGGCATCGGCCTCCGCCTGCTTGATGTCCGCCTCCCGCTTCAGCTCGGCCTTGCGGATGGCCAGGTCGTTCTGCTTCTTGGCAATCTCCGTGGCGGCGTTGACCTCCGCCTCGTTGGACTCCCGCTTGGCATTGGCCTGGGCCTTGGCGATCTCCTTCTCGCTCTCCGCCCGGGAGATGGCCGCGTTCTTCTGGATTTTGACGATGTTGTCCACGCCCAGGTTCTCGATGACCCCGTTGCCGTCCACGAAGTTCTGGACGTTGAAGCTGATGATGTCCAGCCCCATGGCCGCCAGGTCGGGCTCCGCGTTCTCCTTCACCAGGGTGGCGAATTTCTGCCTGTCGGAGACCATCTCCTCCAGGGCCATCTTGCCCACGATCTCACGCACATTGCCCTCCAGCACTTCCCTGGCCACACGGCCGATGTACTCCGCGTTCTTGTTCAGGAAGTTCTGGGCCGCCAGCTTCAGGCGTTCCTCGTTGTCGCTGATCTTCACGTTCACGGTGGCGTCCACGTTGATGTTTATGTAGTCCGCCGTGGGGACGGCATTGGAGGTCTTCACGTCGATGGGAATCAGCTGGAGGTTCAGTTCATCCTTTCTCTCCAGGAAGGGAATCTTGATGCCCGCCTTTCCGATGAGCACCTTGGGGTTCTTGCGCAGCCCGGAGATGATCATGGCTGTGTCCGGGGGCGCTTTCACATACCCTGTCAGGAAGATCAGGACCAACAGTACCACAACCACGCCCAGGATCACCGCCAAAATGGGGAATCCTCCGGAACCCATGCCCGCAGCGACACCGAGAACCGACATGTCCAATACAGCTTTCATCATACCTACCTCTCCTCTCCAGAAATCTGTTCTTCAAGATGCGCAGGACTGTTTTTCAATCCTTGTAACCATTATATAGTCCAGGCTTTTGATTTGCAAGGCGCAATCGGGTACGATAGGCAGCTTTACCAGGGCGGAAAGTGCACGTTTGGCTAGACGTAATATTAAAGCGGCTTATCATTTTGCAAAATAATATAAGTTCCGATTTGGTCATTATATCTTGCATAGTCTAAATTCATCATGTTATACTGCATAACGCTAAATACTGCCTAATGTAATCATACGATTGAACCAGTCAGCGTTATGCAGTCTGGTTTCACGGCAAGTGAAATCGTTAAGCAGTATAAAAGCAGCAGCATGGGCTCCCCCTGTACTGTCCCGGATATCTCCATCCTATCCCTCCGCTCTTTTTTCAGGCTTCATCTCCTGAACTTCAAGTTGTCAATCCATATGATATCGGTCTGAGCGTTGTAGGTTCCCTCCAGCGCCTCGCCGTCAGGGTCAATCACCAGATTCCCTTCCCCGTCAATGGTGAATGCACAATCCTTATGGGAACCCCCTTCTGACACCCTCACGGTGCCGTTATCGGAGAATTCCAGTTCCTCGCCCCTGTTGGTGGAATAGGTTCCGTATGGCGTGGGGACATCTACTGCCTCCATAGTTCCGCCCGTTATCATTGCCTGCAAATTTCCCTGATTCACCTCATACCAGACGATAGGGATTTCGGTTCCGGAAGTGAGGGTTTTATAATCGGGATTCACTGCCTCTGTATCCGTAAATTCCCCTGTCAGCAGGTTCCACGCGTAGGTATGCCCACTTCCCACCTCCGCCATTGTAAGCAAGATGCCAGTGTCGTAGTAATGCCAGGAATTCGCGTCCAGGGGCTGGTATACGTTATCTCCGTCAAAATCCCATGTCTCCCCTGTGCCCCTGTCGTATTTCAGGACATTGAATATGGTAATCCAGATGGGTTTTTCGTAATAGTCAAAGGTGTCGGTGGTTCCGAGCAGAATCTCATCTTCCCCATCCTGGTCGATATCCAGCAGTGCAAAATACTGTCTGCCGTATTCCACCCCCTGAGGATAATAGGCACTGTTTCCCGATGAGTTCAGCAGGATATCGCTGAGCGAGCCGTCCCCTGATGCCTGTCCCGACTGATTCTCCACTACATCCTCTCCGAACTCCATAGAAATCATCTGGAACCCAAAGAGGCTGGCATCGTTTTTTGCCACAGTAATGGTATACGGAAACCCCGCCTCAAAGTCGTCAGAAGCCTCCGATAAGAAATAGGTACCGGATATTCCGTAAACCCCCTCTGACATCTGTACCGCAGTGTCAATCACATTCTCATCATGGGAAATCGGCTCGCCTACCATGCTCAATACAACCTTATCCCCTTCATAATACGCAGACAGATCCGCATCCTCTATGCCGAACACATTCTTCAGATAGGACTTCATGTCTTCTATCTCAAAATACTTTTTGAGCGTCTGCGGCTCCACTTCCATTGCGGGCAGACGGCGCAGATAGGAATCATCTGTCTGTGCGAAGCACCCCATCATGTCAATCAGCCTCATAGCCGCTTCCAGGTCGCTGACAGGGTAGGAATTCCCGTACATATCATCTGTAAAGAGGTAACTGTTCAACGTGAATACGCTGGTCATCACCTGTAGGCTTTCCTGCTCCTCCTCCGACAAAGCAATCTCTGTTTCCACTGTCGATGTTTCCTGCGGCTTTGGGGACGCTTCCGGCTCTTGGGATTCCGGGGACCCTAAAGATTTTTGGGATTTCAGGAATTCCACAGCATCATCATAGGACATCTGATTGTATATCTCCACAATGGCCGGGTCATCCATCCTCTCCTCCAGAGCCCCCGGCTCCTGCATCATGTTTAAGTTCTCCATGACTTCGGCACTGTCATCGTTCCATGCCCTTTCCCGATTGCCGTTTTCCCTGAACTCCCGGAACCTCTCATCAATGTCCCGCTTTGTGATGTCCGTGTACTCTATCACATTGAATCTCTGATATGCTTCATGGGTGTAGCCATCCGCGAACAGCTGGGGGATTTTTACTTCCCCTTCCAATCCTATACGGTCATAGCTCCAGCTGATCGGGTTGGTATCCGCCTCAAAGACGCAGGCAATCGCCTCCTTGGTTTCGCACTCTCCATTTTGGAACTCTGTAGAGGTAAATCCATGGTTATAGCCCTCTTTCCCGCTCTCAGTGGTGACAACCGTCCCGCACAGCCTCAATATACGGTCCACGTTCACGTCATAACCGTAGTGATAGACATTTTTTACATGGGAGCCGGGAAAATCCATTTCTTCCACGGCATCAAGCTCAAAGGCGGCGGGCTCCTCATACGCATCGCTGTAGCGTATCGACATGGACCCGTCCTGGTTCAGCACAATCAGCTCCGGTATCCCGTCCTCCTCAAAATCATTTAAGTCGAATCCTGCTGCCCTGTCGCTTCTAAGCAGATAATTCCGGAACTCTTCCTCCCATGGTTCCCCCCTGTCCTGCATGGCCACATAGGCGGCGGTGCCCGCGGCAATCACCGCTCCTGCCCCTATGGCTCCCGCGGTCACCTTTGCCTTTGCGGACGCTTCCGCCATTTTCCCAAGCAGATGCTTCATCCCCATTTTCCCGGCCGCAGCCACAGAGCCCTGCACGGCTGCCGCGACGGACACGGGCACGGCACAGGCGGAGACGTCCTCCTGGAAAAGCATCAGCAGCACAGGCGCCACGCTGTAGAGCTTTGTGCCCTGCCTCTTCTCCAGATCCAGCACGCCGTCCTTAATCTTCGCCCTTGCCCTGGACAGGTTGGTCTTCACCGTGTTCTCCGGGATGCCCAGTTCCTTTGCGATTTCCGACTGCTTCTGTTCGTTGTAGTAATACGCGATGATGCAGAGCTTCTGCATCTGGGTAAGCTGGGTGTCTATGATCTCCCTGACCATGCGCTGTTTTTCCCTGTCCTGCATGATTCCTTCCGGGATGATGTCGTCCTCGTCCGCAAGGTTCGTAAAGGTGTCGTCCTCCTCGTTCAGGAGCACGTACTTCTTGTTCTTCTTCAGCCATGCGTAGCATTTCCTGGTGGCGATGGTCCCCGCCCAGGAGAGGAAGCTGGCCTCATCGCCCAGCTGGCCTATTTTTTTGCTGATTTCCACATAGGTGTCCTGCATGATGTCGCAGACCGTATCCTGGACATTGTCATTGCCTCCCATGACTTTATAGATACAGGTGTAGACATATTTGCTGGATTCCTCATAGAGCATGGTAAAGGCCTGTTTGTTTCCTTCTCTGTAGCTTTGCACTGCCTGTTTCAATTTCATTGTCGGTTCCATAAAATCCGCTCCCTCATAAGTAGTTTAGGTTCTCATCTCTTTCTCTTCATATAAACGATTCCTGCTGCCACTGCCAGCACGGCCACCGCCGCCATGATGATGACGACAGGGGCGCTGCTGTTTTCTTCCGCAGCCTCCTCCGCGCTTTCCGGCTCTGTGCTTTCCATGCTTTCCTTTTCTGCATCTGCCCCATCTTCAGTGGCACCGCTTTCCTCCGGAGCCTCACCGGCCGCTGCCTGTATCATCGCTTTCTCGGCTGATTCCGCACTGTTCTCCGCAGTCGATTCTGTGCCGGCGGCTGCCGTCTCCGTGCCGGTATCCGCCTCCGGCTCGTAGCTTTCCGTTATCTCCGATTCCCAGCCCATGTCCCACATGACGACTACCCGCGCCCGGCCTGCCGTATCCACAACATGGATGCCAAGATTCAGCCCCAGGAAGGCCACATCCCGCTCCCCGTCCTGTGCCGTCCTGGTCTCTGTGGGCTCTATCCCGTTCTCCTGGGCATATTGGAGCGCGTCCGCCGCAAAGGCTTTTCTGGCCGCCTTGTCCGACTCCATATTGACGGTATAGACCTTGCTGTCCGCATCCGTCATGCCGCTCTCATATTCCGTGGGCGTCAGCATGGCGATGGCGTTCTCATTTGTCTCCAGGAAGTCCTTCCACTCCTCCGTGGCCATATATACCGAGGTCTCGCCGCCTGCCGCAATGCAGTCGAGCACCTCATAGACCTTGTATTCATACCCGGCGACCACGTTTTTGACGGTGATATCTCCGGAAAAGTCCCCGTCTGCCAGCGCCGTGTGCGACAGGGATGCCGCCAGCAGCACTGCCGCAAGTGCTGCGGCGAAGCCTTTGAATCCTTTTCTGTTTCCTGTGTTTTTCATGTCGTTTTTCTCTCCTCTTCCTCTTGTTTTTCTTGTGATTCCTACCAGGAATTCTCAATTCTACTCCCCTATAGATTATAGCGCGCCTTGCCATACGGCGCAAGTGGATATATAAGCAATAAGTAGCATGTATAATATGTAATGAATTGGCAATATTTTATATTGATACTAAAATGAATCTGTAAAATTTCACTGCACCCGGAGGTCTATGGAAATGATTTCTTATGAGCCACTATGGTCTACCATGGAAAAGCGCGGCATCACCAAGTACCAGCTTATCTACCATTGGGGGATGAGCAGCAATACCCTGCGGAGGATGGGGCACGGAGAACCTATAAGCTCCAACACTCTGAACGAATTGTGCCTGATCCTGGACTGCGGGGTAGAGGGCATCCTGCGGTTCCATGCAACGGAAGACGAATCGGCATCCGTAAACCAGCGGAAAGCGGAAATCAGCAATCTCCGGAAAAAGATTCGGAAAAATGAAACCTGACCCCCCTATTTTTTCACCATGCCGCATATCAGCCTTATCGTATCGATAGCGAAAAACACGGCTCCCACCGTAGCCCCCACGAGCATCGCCACCGCTAGCCGCATCGCGGTCCCATTGAAGCCGCCGGGATGCAGCTCTTCGCCTGTCTCTTCATCGATGGGCGCTCTCCCGACCTCTGCCATGACCCTTTTCCCATACCAGAGGCCGCCTATCATGAAGCTTGTCATGATGGAGCCCAGGAGCTCGTGGGTCAGGAAATATCCCAACCGGTGCTGCCTGAATATCACATCCAGCAGCAGCACCCCGAAGAACAGGCCTGCTGTGATTGCCGGTTTCCTTATCCTCTGCCTCACTGTCCCGATGTCGCTTTTCATAAATAGTAACATGATTTTTCTCCTTTTCTCTGTTCGTTTTTTCAGGTTTTTCATCCTGTTATATAAGGGAGCATCCCTTTCTCAAAAAGGTTTCACCTAAATTCAAATTTTTCAGGTTTTTTATAAAATTTCTTATGGGCTCTCGATTCTGTGGTAAGCGGCAAAGCTTTTTGCCATGACTGCCAGCCTCCCGTAGATTTTTTCCCGCTCCCCGGAGCCGCTGCCGCAGAATGGCCTATAGGCCTCAAACAGGGGATCCTCCTGGGTAAAAAATTCCCACCACTGCCTGAAGGACAGGGGCTCTATCCCCGCATCCATTGCCATATCCGCAAGGTAGGCCACAATAGGAATGCTGATTTTTTTCAGATGCCGGTTCCTCTCCGGAAAGGCATCCGTCAGGTATTGGATTACGGATCTGAGCATGTTGCTCTGTTTATCGCTGTAAACCTCCCGTATGCTCCGCGCATACTCCGATACGGAATCCTCCGAAAAATCTCTCAGCGCAAAGCCTGGCAGATATCTGGTGTCAAGGAACATCATGCTCTGCAAAAGGCAGGACCGGTGGTCCCCTGCCCTTAGCTGTTGTCCTGTAAAGCTGCAGCTTTCCGTAAAAAACCCGGACTGCAGAATTTCATGGAGCATCCCTGATAATCTTCTTCCGTCCACAAAGAATCTCTCCCTCCTGAAATGAACCTGTTCCTTTTCTTTATATAAGGGAGCGCGGGAAGCTTCGAAAGGTTTCACAAAAAGTTCTAAAATCAGCAAAAAAGAAGAACCAGGAATCATTCTTTTAGATTCCTGATCCTATGTCAAGAAATTCGATGTGATGTCTAAACAGAATCTCCAGACTGCACCTGCACTGGCAGCTTGGGCGCCCTCTTTGCCAGCCTCCGCCGTCAGTGAGGACGGTATGCAGGTCTCCAGAATGCTGGTCAGCCTTCTGGAGACCCATTTATACTGCTTAACAATTTCACTTGCCGTGAAACCAGACTGCATAACGCTGACCGGTTCAAGCGCATGATT
>OFGG01001310.1_pt1 | contig 16797 bp, 12 predicted proteins | sample 1521701 | NCBI WGS metagenome assembly OFGG01 (sample SAMEA3504081, study PRJEB24116) | mouse gut metagenome | biome: mouse gut; feature: mouse-associated habitat; material: faeces | place: Denmark | collected 2011
CCTGAAGCCGTATCTCGCCGCGGGCTGCGAAATTCTCCCGGTAATAAAAGACGGCGCGCATCTCAATTTAAAACAGCTGATGAAAGCGCTCGGCAGACAGGGGATTGACAGCATTCTTCTGGAGGGCGGCGCAAAACTGCACTGGGCCGCGCTTGCCTCCGGTATCGCAGACGAGGTCTGCGCTTACATCGCGCCAAAGCTCTTCGGCGGCGCGGACGCAAAAACCCCCGTCGGCGGCGCGGGCGTGGCATCTCCGGCGGAAGCGTTCCGCCTCGAAAAACAGACCGTCACAGACATCGGAGGAGATCTGCTGATACGCGGAATCATTGCCCGGAATGGAAAAGGAGAAACATCATGTTTACCGGAATCATAGAAGAAATCGGAAAAGTCATCGACATCCGCAGGGGGCCCGCCTCCGCGCAGATCAGAATCGCCGCGGAAAACATTCTCTCAGACGTCTCGGACGGCGACAGCATCGCCGTAAACGGAATCTGCCTGACCGTAACCTCCCACGGCCCGCACCATTTTACCGCGGATATCATGCATGAGACCTTAAACCGCTCCTCCGCGGGCGGCCTGCGAAATGGCGGCAGCGTCAATCTGGAGCGGGCCATGAGAGCGGACGCAAGATTCGGAGGGCATATCGTGACGGGCCATATTGACGGGACCGGAACCATACGAAGCGTGACGCGCGACGATACCGCAGTCTGGTACACCATCCTGGCGGCTCCGGATATTCTCAGACTGATCGTGGAAAAAGGTTCCGTCGCAGTGGACGGTATCAGCCTCACCGTGGCCGCCGTCTCGGCGGAAGACTTCTCCGTCTCCGTCATTCCGCATACAGCCGCAAACACCACCCTCGCCGGAAAACGGGCAGGCGATACGGTCAATCTTGAAAATGACTGTATCGGAAAATATGTCGCCCGTCTGCTCGGCGCCACAGCGCCGTCCTGCGCCGGTACGCCCCCGCGCGCCGCAGACACAGCGCGCAAAGCTTCCCATGCCAGGTCTTCCCCCGTCACGCGGAAGCTTCTCGAAGAAAACGGCTTCTGCTGACAGCTTCAGGCCTTCCCACGTCACACGGAAGCTTCCCCGAGAAAACGGCTTCTGCTGACAGCTTCAGGCCTTCCCACGTCACACGGAAGCTTTCCGGAGAAAAACATGAATCAGAACAAAACAAGGAGGACTGTATATGGACGGATTTCATTCCGTGGAAGAGGCGCTGGACGCCCTTAAGCACGGGAAAATCATTCTCGTCACAGATAATGAAGACCGCGAAAACGAGGGCGATCTGATCTGTGCCGCCGAACACGCCACTACGGAAAATATCAACTTTATGGCTACTTATGCAAAGGGTCTGATCTGCATGCCGATGTCCGCAGAATACTGCGAACGGCTCGGACTGCCTCAGATGGTACGCCGGAACACGGATAACCATGAAACGGCATTTACCGTGTCTATCGACTATGCCGGAACGACAACGGGCATCTCGGCGGCGGAGCGAAGCCTCACAGCCATGCACTGTGTCAGTGAGGACGCAAAACCGGAAGATTTCCGCAGACCCGGACACATGTTCCCTCTTCTGTCGAAAAAGAACGGTGTGCTGGAGCGCGAGGGTCATACGGAGGCAACCGTCGATCTGATGCGCCTGGCGGGTTTAAAGGAGTGCGGACTCTGCTGTGAGATTATGCGCGAGGACGGGACCATGATGCGCACGCCGGAGCTGAAAAAAATGGCGCAGCAGTGGGATCTGAAGTTTATCACAATTCAGGCCTTAAAAGACTACCGGAAAAAAGAAGAAAAACTGGTCGAATGTGTCTCATCCGCCCGCATGCCCACAAAACACGGCCTCTTTCGCGCATACGGATACCGCAATCTGCTGAACGGAGAGCACCATATCGCCCTTGTAAAAGGGGATATCGGCGACGGCAGGGACGTCCTCTGCCGGGTCCACTCGGAATGCCTGACCGGAGATGCTTTCGGCTCCCTCCGGTGCGACTGCGGAGACCAGCTCACCGCCGCCATGGAACAGATCGAAGCGGAAGGCCGCGGAGTCTTTCTGTACATGCGCCAGGAAGGCCGCGGCATCGGCCTCTTAAACAAGCTCAAAGCCTATGAGCTTCAGGAAAACGGAATGGATACGCTCGACGCCAATCTTGCGCTGGGTTTTGGCGGCGACGAGCGCGAGTATTACATCGGCGCACAGATTCTGCGGGATCTGAGCGTGCGGACAATCCGCCTTCTCACCAACAATCCGGATAAAGTCTATCAGCTGTCCGGGTACGGGATGGAAATCACAGAACGCCTGCCGATTCAGATACCGGCGACCCCGTACGACCTGATTTATCTGAAAACAAAGCAGAAACGCATGGGACATATTTTAAACTACGAATAAATAAGAACAACGCTAAATTAAAGCAGCAGAAAAGGAGAACAGCAATGCAGGTATTGGAAGGAAAACTGGTATCACAGGACATCCGCGTCGCAATCGTCGCGGCAAGGTTTAATGAATTTATCACATCAAAACTGGTCAGCGGAGCTCTCGACAGCTTAAAACGCCACGATGTTCCCGAAGAACAGATCAGCGTGGCATGGGTTCCGGGAGCATTCGAAATCCCCCTGATCGCCTCAAAGATGGCAAAATCCGGCAGATACGACGCCGTCATCTGTCTTGGCGCAGTGATCCGCGGCGCGACCAGCCATTATGATTATGTGTGCAGCGAGGTTTCCAAGGGAATCGCCGCCATCTCCCTCGAAAGCGGCATACCGGTACTGTTTGGCGTGCTCACAACAGACAGTATTGAACAGGCCATCGAGCGCGCGGGCAGCAAGGCGGGAAACAAGGGATCCGAGTGTGCGATGGGGGCGATCGAGATGGTCAGCCTGATCCGGGAACTGGACCGGGAATCCGCATCCTGATCCCCGGATCTGTCCGGCACTTTCCGGTCGCGCTTTTTCACGGATATGCGCAGAAGCCGGATCCACCCGTTTCTCCGGAAAACAGGGCCCTCGTACCTTCACTTCCTTAATGTGAAGGGTACGAGGGCCCTGTTTTCCGGAAATCCGATCATCTGCCCGGCACATAGCCCGGCATTTCCGAACATGGCAGACCTGTCTCACTCTGCCGCGTTATTCTCCTGCGTCTGTGAAGGCATCTGCCCTGTAGCGTTACCTGCAGGTACCTGCGCGTCGGGAACTTCCGTCTCACGCACAACGTCCGGGTCCTCATAAACGACCTGCCCGACTCCTTCCCGCAGCAGCAGCCCCCTGGAACCAATCACTTTTACCGTGATGACATCCCCGTCCTTCACATTTTCAAGCCCTGTCAGAAGCAGTGCCGGCGTCCGGTAAGTCGTTGGAACCTGAACCCCGTTGACAAAGATTTTCGTATTTCTGGTAAAATTGGAACCGAACACGGTCAGTGCATTATTTGTATCGTTTTTGCGCACAATAGACACAGAGACATCCTCCACGTCCATCTCGAGATCCGTTGCCGGATACGGGTTTTCCCCCTCGTATGCATGGCGCTTACCGTACAGAAGATCATACTGCAGATTCTCAAGTCCCTCATAATAAGTTCCGTTATCCGCCTGGGTCTGATGATAATTAAAAATCGTACCCTCGTGGATCCCCGCCTGCCCTGTAATCTCCGCGAGCAACTGGTAAGACGCCAGATCGGCATCCTTTTTCTCAAGCCCCATATTATTCCAGGTGATATACTTCGTCTTAAAAATATCACCGGATTTCATATCCTCATCCGTCAGTCCCATCGTCGGAAGATGATCACCAAAAAACACAATGATACTGTCCTCCCCGCGCCTGTCTACCACCTCGATCAGTTCACCGATAAAATGGTCCACTTCATGAATCATGTTCACATAATATTCCCACTGATTATTCAGAGTCTCATCGGAAGCGCCGGATACCTGTACCGCCGGATTTGTCAGAACCTTCTCTCCCGGATAATCCCCGTGACCTTCCACCGTAATCGTATAGACAAAATCCGGCTGATCTTCGGTTGCATTCAGGGCTTTCACCGTCTCCTGCACCAGCACATCATCCGTCGGCCAGCTGCCGGTCGGCGTATACTGCGTGATATTCATCAGTTCCTTACTGGTAAATGAGTCAAATCCCATCATTGAAAACGCATTATTGCGGCTGTAAAACGTCGCGGTGTTGTTATGCACAACATGTGTCCCGTAGCCAATCCGCGATAAATCAGATGCAATACTCTCACAGTCCGTCTCTTTTAAAATCGTCTTATACGGATATTCGCCCGTTCCAAAATACTGCATACTCATCCCCGTCAGCACCTCAAACTCTGTGTTTGCCGTACCGGCGCCGACCACCGGCACGGTCAGATATCCGCTCGAAAACTGCTTCTCAAGCGCGTGAAAATTCGGGACCGGATCCTGCGACAGATTCAGAAAACGGACATCATACGGATCAATAAAAGACTCCAGCAGTACGCAGATAATATTCGGCTTTCTGCCGTCCGGAAGTGTTGTTTCCACCCCCGCCGAGTTCACCTGTGTCTGAATCGCATCGATCGTTTCCGCGGAATAATCCACCGGCTTTCCCATCCCCCGTCCGAGCACGCTCGTGGAGAAACCATACACAAATCCATAGTCCGAATATCCCTGTGCAATATTGGAAAAATAAGCCGCAAGAATATTGGAGCTCTGCGCCGCCTGCGTGGTAATCGGAAGACCGATTAAAAGCAGCGCGGTAACTGACAGCGGACAGAGAACCCTGTGACGCTTTCCCTGATATTTCGGCCCTTTCACAAATAAAAATCCCAGGAACAGGAAAAACGTCACCACTGCCGCAACGGCGATCATCCCCTCCTCCGCCGTAAAATAATTCGTATTCTGCATGGCAAACAGGTCAGAAATACATTTCAGATCCGTGTAGCTGAACGGCGTCACACGGTTCGATAAGATCAGACCATTGACGGTGCCCAGGAAAATCCAGATACCGCTGATCAGAATGCGCAGCTGCGTGCGGTACCTGGACAGGTATGCCAGCGACAGCGACGCAAAAATAATCAGCGCATTGTACAGATACGCCAGCGTGTGACTGCCCAGAAACGTCGCCGCACTCACAAAACTGCGCCTTGAGATCACCTCAATCGCAAAGATCAGCATACAGGCCATAAGAAAATGAAACAGCAGGGAATAGCGGTTAAAAACAGCGACCGCTTTCCGCATCTTCTCATGATCCCTGACAGATGACAGTTTCTGTGAAAAAAGATGGATTTTCTCTCTGAAATTCTCCTTCATACTATTCCCTCCCGGCTGCATTTTTCTATATGGCGGTATGCATTTCTGCCAATTTTTGCAAATTGTAAAATAATTGCCCGATACCATGTGAATATATCGCTTATTTATACAAAAATCAATTGGAAACATCCATAAAAAATCGGCAGTGACGGGGATGTTTCTATGAAATATGAATAAAGAATGAACGATTTATGTCCAAATGCTCCATACTTTTCCATATTCTGTGCGTCTGCGGCAGCCCGGACCAGTTCCCAGGCCCCCTCCGGCAGCCGAGCTCCGCCTCCGGTCCATCTCCTCCTCTCTCATTCCGGGCAAACTGTCTCTTGACTCTTTGTATTGTTTGTATTAATATAATAAATACAAAATATCCGGAAAAAAGGAGGCGGCGGTATGGTGATCGCAATTGATGACTCTTCCGATATCCCCATATACCAGCAGATCCGCAACCAGATTGTCCTTGGCATCTCTGACGGCAGACTCCGCCAGGGAGAACAGCTGCCAACAGTGCGCAGTCTCGCAGCCGAGATCGGTATCAATGCCATGACAGTCAATCGCGCCTATCAGCTGTTAAAACAGGAAGGTTATATTGTGACAGAGCGCCGGAACGGCGCGAGAGTCTCCACTCTCCCGGAAGGCAGCGGACAGCTTTCCCCGCAGGCGGAACAGACACTGGAACGTATTATTTCGGAGGCAAAAATCGCAGGCATGTCCATGGAGTCCTTTCTGGACATCTGCAGAAAGTATTTTCAGGAAGGAGAACCCTTATGATCGTACAGTTTATATTTTTTCTGACCATGTATCCCGTATTATTCATTCTGTATTTCTGTATGCGCAATGAGGGTATGCGCAGCGACGGCTTCAGCTTCGGAATCCGGATGAAACCGGAATGGCAGAACGATGCAGCTGTCCGCAGGGCGGACGAAACATACCGGCGACGGCTGAAAAAGCTCACCGTGATTCTTGCCATCCTGCCGCTCACCACTTTTTTTATTCCTTATTTTTCAGTCTCATTCAGCATCTGGACGCTGTGGATTACTGCCATCTGTTTTGCTCCGGCATTTCCGTTTGCCAGAGGTTACCGGGAAATACGCAGTTTAAAACAGCAGAAAAACTGGCAGAACCAGAACCGCGGGTGTTCTTTTACGGAAATCCGCAATGCCGGTCAGGTCCGGTGTGCAAAATCCGCAGAGTTTCTCCCCCCGGTCCTGCTTGGCGCCGCTATTGCCGTATACAGTCTGTACCGCGCCGCAGCGCAGGACCGCATTAAAGCGGGTCTTCTGACCGCCTTTTTTGCCACGCTGACCGGATTTCTGTATGCTGTGGCCATCTGGACAGACCGGCAGAAAACAGAGGTCATCTGCAGTGACAGCGAAATCAACCTGAATTATTCCAGAGCGAGGAAGCACATCTGGAAAAACATGTGGCTTGCCGCGGTCTGGCTGAATACCGCTTTCACCGCGCTGCTGGCCGTTGTGCTGACGTGGGATGACAACACTTCATACATCCTGTGGAGCTGTATTATTTACACCGTGGCATCCCTTCTTCTGTCTTTTGGGGCCCTAAAAAAGATGAAAGAGGTCAGCCGCCTGTACGCCCCCCTTAAAGAAAGCCCGCTGGAGGACGACGACTCCCACTGGCTCCTGGGAATGTTTTATTACAACAGCAATGACCGGCATGTCCTTGTGAGTAAGCGCGTCGGTATCGGAACGACCATGAATCTGGCAACTCCGTTCGGAATGGGCTTTACCGTATTCGGCTGTCTCTGTCTTCTGATTATCCCGGTCTCCTGCGTCTGGATGATCATGGAAGAATTTACCCCTATCCGCCTCTCTGTCGAAAACGACCTGCTGACCGCAGAACACATCCGCGTCGAATATGAAATTCCGCTCTCCGGCATCGAGGAAATCACGCTGACCGGCGAGACGCCGCGCTGGTCCAGACAAAACGGCACAGGCATGGAGAATCTGAACAAGGGAACCTTCCATATCCGGAATGTGGGAAACTGTGAGGTGCTGCTGAATCCTCAGAATCAGATTTTCCTACGGATTGAGACAGAAGATGAGACTTATTATATGAGCAGTGCAGATGACGCAGAGACCAGGAAGATTTACGGGCAGATCACCCGGGCTCTTCCGTGACAGTCCGCAGGCGCAGCGTGGCCGCAGTCATCCCGCAGGCCTGCGCCCCCGGGCTGCAGCAGACAGATGCACCGCATACACATTGCAATATATATGATATATATAGAAGAAAAGGAGTCGCGGAAGATGAATGAAACCATAAAATTTTACCTGGCGCCGATGGAAGGACTGACCGGCTACGTATACCGGAACGCGTTTCACCGGCACTACGGCGGAGCAGACCGCTATTTCACCCCGTTTATTGCCAACAAAAAACTGAGCCGCCGGGAGCTTGACGACATTCTCCCGGAACACAACGCCGGCATGAATGTCATCCCCCAGATTCTCACAAACCGCGCGGAGCATTTTCTCTGTATCGCCAGAGAGCTGTCCCGGTACGGGTACGCCGTCGTCAACCTCAATCTCGGCTGCCCATCCGGAACGGTCACTGCCAGAAACCGCGGCGCCGGCTTTCTGAGGCTTCCGGAAGAACTTGACCGCTTTCTGGATAACATCTTTCCCGCCTGTCCCCTGCGGATCTCCGTCAAGACCAGAATCGGCGTCGAATCCGCCGGGGAGTGGGAAGCGCTTCTTAAAATATACGAAAAGTATCCGGTTGAAGAGCTCATTATCCACCCACGCCTGCTGAAAGACTATTATCAGAACAAACCTGATCTCAACGCATTTGCCGCCGCAGTGAAAACGGGCCGCCACTCTCTCTGCTATAACGGGGATATCTGCACCCCGGAGGACTTTGCCCGGATCAGGAGAGAATTTCCGGAAACTGTAAAAATCATGATCGGCCGCGGAGTCCTGAAAAATCCGGCGCTCATCCGTCAGCTGCGGGAGACGGCGGACACACCTGATCCCTCACCGGCAGGCATGCCCCCCGCTCCCTTTTCCTCACACACTACTTCCGCCCCGGACAGGCTCCGGCAGCTGCGCGCATTTCACGACGACCTCCTGGAACACTATCTGGGGATCCTTTCCGGTGATCGCAATACGCTCTTTAAAATGAAAGAGCTCTGGTGCTATCTGGGAAACGGCTTCACTGCCCCGGAAAAATACCGGAAAGCAATCCGCAAAGCGGAAGAACTTAGACAATATACGATTGCTGTCAGCGCCCTCTTCCGGGCAGAAAAGATCATTACAGAAGAATCCGCCGGATATCGCACGAATCCCCTCTGAGCTCCAGCACCGCCATACTCCTTAAGTCCCCGCGCGGCTGCCCGGCGCTGCCCGGATTTAAAAAAATCTTTCCAAATCGTTCTGTGTGCTCAAACAAATGCGTATGCCCGAAAACAACGACGTCCGCCTCCGTCAGATCAAACGGCAGATCCGCCCTGTTATGCACGATAAAGAAGATCTTTCCGCCGATTTTCACCGAGAGAAACTCCGGCAGATAACGCGCCCAGCTCCCCACATCACAATTGCCGCGCACCATATAAACAGGGATACCGAGCTTCCCAAACTTCTCATAGCAGGCTTTCGTGCTGATATCCCCTGCATGAATCAGATAATCGCAGTCCAGGAGGCGGGCAGTCCACTCCTCACGGAAAACGCCATGCGTATCCGACAGAATTCCTACTTTCACAGATACTCCCTTCCGGATTCCTCCCCATGAACTTCCGGCTCATTCCCGCTCTCTTCCAGAAAGACCGCCACAGCACCCTTCCGGGCACCGCAGCGGTCTTTCCTTGCCGCAGAACAGCATTCTTTTGCCGGTCTGTCCGCATTATACATACTTCTTCAGTATCTCCACCTTGTCAACCGCCTCCCACGGAAGCGTCAGATCCGTGCGGCCAAAATGACCGTATGCCGCCGTCCCCCGGTAAATCGGCCTTCTCAGATTCAGCATCTGGATAATTCCCGCCGGACGCAGATCAAAATTCCCGCGGATAATCTCCACCAGCTTCTCATCAGAAATCTTTCCGGTGCCGAACGTATCGACCATCACCGAAGTAGGCTGCGCAACACCGATTGCGTAGGAAAGCTGAATCTCACACTTTTCAGCAAGCCCGGCCGCCACAATATTCTTCGCGACATAGCGCGCCGCGTAAGCCGCAGACCGGTCCACCTTTGTACAGTCCTTTCCGGAAAAAGCACCGCCACCGTGGCGCGCATATCCGCCATAGGTATCCACAATGATTTTGCGCCCTGTCAGTCCTGCATCCCCGTGCGGCCCTCCGATCACAAACCTTCCGGTCGGATTGATAAAGAACTTCGTCTCCCCGTCCACCAGCTCCGCCGGAAGTACCGGTTCAAACACATACTTTTTAATATCCGCATGAATCTGTTCCTGTGTCACATCCTCGTCGTGCTGTGTGGAAAGCACCACCGCCTCCAGGCGGAACGGCTTTCCCGCCTCATCGTACTCGACGGATACCTGCGTCTTCCCGTCCGGTCTTAAATAGGAAAGCGTCCCGTCCCTGCGCACTTTCGCAAGCTGCAGCGCAAGTTTGTGCGCAAGGGAAACCGGGTACGGCATAAGCTCCGGCGTCTCATTTGTCGCATACCCGAACATCATTCCCTGGTCTCCGGCACCGATGGCCTCGAGCTGCTCGTCCGACAGCTGCCCGCCCCTTGCCTCAAGCGCCGTATCCACACCCATCGCAATATCCGGCGACTGCTGGTCGAGCGCTACCATCACCGCGCAGGTATTGCCGTCAAAACCTGTTTTTGCATCGTTGTAGCCGATCTCATTGACAGTTCTGCGCACAATCGCCGGAATATCCAGATGTGCTTTTGTGGTAATCTCACCTGTTACAAGCACAAAACCAGTGCAGCACGCCGTCTCACAGGCAACACGGCTCATCGCATCCTCCGCCATGCAGGCGTCCAGAATCGCATCCGATATCGCATCGCAGACTTTGTCAGGATGCCCTTCCGTCACAGATTCCGATGTGAATAGTCTCTTTTCCATTCTGATTCTCCTTTTCTCATTGTAAAATCGGACAAAAAAATTCCACCTGTGAAAACAAGTGGACATGACAACATATCAGATCATCAAATCCTCTTATTGTTCGAACTGTCCGGATATCCGTGTCATTTCTGATCCGGTATCCCGTACAGCATTTACTCGCTCAGGCTGGCACCTTCCGTGGAGGGGTTGCCGTGACTTCACAGATCCTATGTATCTCCATCACTCTGAATAAGAAAATTTTGCACAATATTGAATTTTCAAATCTACAACGCTACTATACACCGGTTTGCCGGAAGTGTCAAGCTGTCTGCGGATATTTTTCGCCTCCATTTATAACCCGCCGGCCGACAGCTGCGATCAGGTATGTCCGGGAAATATCACGAATCCCTCAGCTGCGTAACGGCACAGCTGAGGGATCCCGCTCTTCTTCCTATACCCCGGACATATCTCCCAGCTGCGCCCCGCAGCTGCTGCAGAACGCCGCGTGTTCCGGTACCCTGTGCCCACAGTTCGGACACTCGCAGGCGCCCTGAATTCTCAGCACCTCGGCCTTCATGCGCGCAATCTCCTCAAGCGCTTCCCTGATCAGGAAAAACTGCTCCGCCTCCGGCGCGTCGTCATCCTTATGTTTCTCATAGTAAGCCGCACCGATTGCAGCATATTGTCCCTGTACGTATTCCTCTTTTGCCCTTATGTCAATTCTCAGTCTGGCGATTTCCGATACATCTTTTGCCTTTTGTCCGACATCCCTGCCCGCAGACACGAGCGTTTCTCCCAGTTTGTCAAAAAATTCCATCCCGCTACCTCCCAGCGTCTGTTTTCACTTCTCCGTTTCAGTATACCCCTTAATCGCCCATCCGGCAATCATTAAGTAAATGAAAAATAAAATACGGTTACCGGACGCAGATACTTACCAGATACACGGCATACATCAGAAGCATCAGCACACCTTCTTTTTTCTCTATGGCCTGTTTTGTCCACGCGAAAATCCACACGGCCACGCTCATCCACATAAGAATCAGGATGTCCGTGACGTTTTCCCCGATAAAGGCGATCGGACTGATCGCCGAGGAAACGCCCAGAACGAACAGAATATTGAAAATATTCGATCCGATCACATTTCCCAGCGCCATTTCCAGCTGATTTTTCCGCGCCGCCACAACCGAGGTGACCAGCTCCGGCAGACTCGTACCGCATGCGACAATTGTAAGCCCTATCAGATTCTGACTCAGCCCCATCCGGGCCGCAATGGCGGACGCTCCTTCCACGACGAAATCACCGCCATACCGGATCGCAGCCGCTCCGCCGGCGATATAAACGATGCATCGCCACACGGGCAGCGTCCCGCCGGTGTCTTCAGCGTCATCCGTCTGTGCCCGCGCTCTCAGCGCAGTCTGCACCATCCGGTACAGAAAGCAGACAAACACCGCCAGAAATACCAGACCATCCGTTCTCCCCAGCTCCATCCCCGCATATCCCAGCGCCAGCAGCAGCAGAACACACAGAATGGAAAACGGAAACTCTTTTTTCATCGTCCCCTTTTCCACCCTGACCGGCGCAAACAGGGCACAGGTCCCGCAAACCACCAGCAAATTAAAAATATTTGATCCGACCGCATTGCTGCCCCCCAGCGCGTTGTTGCCCGCCAGCGACGCTGTCAGGCTTACCGCACATTCCGGCAGACTCGTTCCCATCGCCACGATCGTGAGCCCGACGATCACCGGCGGCACACGCAGCCGCTTCGCCACCGCGGAGCTCCCCTCCACAAAATAATCAGCCCCCTTTATCAGGAGCAGAAATCCCGTCACCAGAAGCACCACCGGCCATAATATCCCGCTCATATCCTTATTTCCCCACTTTCCTGATTCCTGTTCCCGCCGGCACGGCTTTGCCTCTCCCTAGCCCAGCAGTTCCAGCAGTTCTTCCCGCGTAAACCTCACAGTGTCCATACCTCCGCCCTCCAGAATCTGCTCTGCCAGCTGCCACTTCCGCTCCTGGACATGAATGATTTTTTCCTCAACCGTCCCCTCCGTGACCAGCTTGTAAACCGTGACGACGTGTTTCTGTCCGATCCTGTGCGCGCGGTCAGTCGCCTGATTCTGGACGGCCACATTCCACCAGGGATCGTAATGAATCACAATATCCGCCGCTGTCAGATTCAGCCCTGTCCCGCCTGCTTTTAACGAAATACAAAACACCGGGACATCATCGCGGTTAAAGCTTTCCACCATCTGCATCCGTCTTTCCTTCCCCACCGCGCCGGTCAGCATATAAAAGGATATGCCTTCCTTTTCCAGACGCTGCGCAAGGCGCTCGAGCATCGACGTAAACTGGGAAAACAAAAGAATTTTGTGTCCGCCGCTCACCGCGTTCGAGAGCAGCTCCATACACATATCTGTTTTGGCGGAATCTCCGGCATAATCCTCAAAAAGCAGCGCCGGATCACAGCAGAGCTGCCGCAGCTTCGTCAGCTCTGCCAGTATCTGAATCCGCTCCGCGCCAAACTCTTTTTCCGTGGCCGTCTCAAGCATCTGCTTCATTCGCAGCGCATGGGCGGTATAGAGCGCAGCCTGCTCCCCCTCCATTCTCGCGAATATATGTTCCTCGAGCTTCTCGGGCAGATCTTTTAGCACATCGCCCTTTAAGCGCCGGAGAACAAACGGACGTATCATCCTCCGCAGGCGCTCCATTTTGCCGGTATCCCCGTTTGCGGTAACAGGCAGCTCGATTTCCTCACGGAACCGCTGATATGTGTACAGAAACCCGGGCATCAGGTAGTCAAAAATACTCCAGAGTTCGCTTAACCGGTTTTCAATGGGCGTCCCGGTCAGGGCAAGACGGAACACCGCCGGAATCGTCTTGACCCCTTTTGCCGCCCTGGTTCCCGGGTTTTTGATATATTGCGCCTCGTCGATAACCTGGATAGCAAACGTCATTTTTTTGTATTCATCCGCATCGCGCTTGAGAAGATCGTAAGAAGTTATCAGAATCTGCCCCTCTTCGCTGTCGCCGATCAGTTTCCGGCGCTCTGCAGCCGATCCTGCAATCACAGCCACCGACAGCCCCGGCGCAAACCGCGCGATCTCCTTCTGCCAGTTGTATACCAGGGAGGCAGGACAGATAATCAGGGACCGGCGGCATTCTTTTTCACCTGCTGCAGCCTCGTCGTGTTCAGACTGCAGAAGGCTGATCACCTGCAGCGTCTTTCCAAGCCCCATATCGTCTGCCAGAATTCCGCCAAAACCGTTTTCCCGCAGCGTCTTAAGCCACAGGAATCCGCTTTTCTGGTAACTCCGCATCACATTTTTCAGGGAATCAGGAACCTCATAATCGCTGTCCTCGATTGTTTTCATATTGCGGACCATGCTCCTGAACTCCCTGTTCTTCTCAACCGAGAGCAGTTTGTTATTTTTTAGCGCCGCGTCAAGATACATTGCCCGATATTTCGGGACGACAATACGGCTCTTTTTCAGGTCCTGTTCCGTCAGCTGAAGATCCCCGCCGGCTTCCGCCAGTAATCCCAGGCCGTCCTCCCGGATATCCAGGAAATCCCCGTTTCTGAGACGCACATATTTTTTCCGCCGATCGTATCTGGACAAAAGATATGCCAGCTCACCGGCATCCATCTCCTCCGAATGAATGGACAGCTCCAGAAGATCACTCTTTAGCGATACGCCGACCGACACGGACGGGGAAGCGACGATTTTCATACCGCGAAATGCCTCCGACGTATAAATCGTCATATACTCACTCAGGCGGTGCAGACCTCCCGCCAGAAGCACATACAGCATATCCTCGTTGTGCGAGAGCACAAACACAGTCTCCCCGGGCCCGAACCCGTTAAAATACGGCTCCACCAGGCTGCGGACACGCATTTCCTCCGGAATATCGCGCACCTGGCCCGGCCCGATTTTTTCCAGCACATTGTATTTGCCGCCATCATACACCGCCAGCAGCTTTGCACCAATGATGCTGTTGTCCTGTTTATCCAGATAGAGCTCAAACTCCGGTTTTTTCGGCACATAAAGGCTCTCGTCAAATCCCTCCGCCGACACCTCAAAGCTCTCCCGGACCAGGGGAAGCAGATCGCGGCAGAACATCGGAAGCTCCCCCGCGGCAATATAACACTCTCCGCAGCCCCGGTGTTCCAGATACTCAAAAAACTCCTCCGCAGCCCCCTTTAAACTCCCCGGACTCCGGTACACAGTATCCCCCTCGTAGAAATAATAGTACCGGTGACCGCGTATAACGTGAAGCTCCTCAGCCTCCAGAAATGCCCCCGCACTTCCTCCCCTGATCACAAGCTTCGGACGGCGTTCCTCCGCCGCCATGTGATAGATCCCCTCCGCCTCATAGCGCATTTCAGCATGAAACGGCTCCTGCCCGACCGCCTCAAAAAAACGGTCGATCCCGACCGGGTCCAGCTCCATCGTCCGCTCATAGCTTCCGCTGTATGTGTAGTACGCGTGATACTGACTCTGACGCTTTCTGTCATTCTCCTGAAGCTCCATAAACCGTATCAGGCGTCCGGAATACTCCGTGAAGGCGTCCCTGTTATGGTAAAAATCCAGCTTTTTCCCATAGCGCACTTTTTCATTCGTCTGAAGGGCATGCAGAAAGGCAGAAATATTTTTCAGCACATATTTCTGCTCTGTTCCCATCTTAAATTCCACCGTCGCATAGCTGTAATCCAGCTTAAAATGCGGCTCCAGTTCTACTTTCCCGTAGATCGCCTCCGGTATCAGGTAGGCAGATCCGGCCCGCAGGGAATACTGCTGCAGAAGATTTTTCAATGCGGACGATGTCTTCATCTGTACCGCGGCATCCTGCAGCGTGTGTCCGGTCTCCCCGGTACGGCCCGGAGATTCTTTTACACTGAGAATCTCCTGCGCCTGCCTGCGGCTGACATAGGCGATCAGCACAGCGGCGCAGTGCTTACAGAGCCCCTCATACTGATAAAACGCTTCGCATTCGCATTTCACATTCGCGGCATCCGCAAACTCTTCATCCACCACCGCCTGCACCCGGTAAAAGTCTTTTCCGCTCCCCCTGACATCCGCCTGGATATCCGCCATCGGCAGGCCGTTCTCCAGATAGAGTTCATAAGAAAAATCAAGAACTGCCCCTATCTCGTACAGCTCCTTTCCCCTCCGGAATGTCGCAGGATATGTCGCTTCTTTTATATCGGATACGGAAAACATAATCTGCCCCCTCCCCGCTCTGGCAGATGCCGCGTGCAGTCTCTTTACTCATGTTCCGCACATGGCATCTGCCCCGGGAGAATGACGCGTGCTCCTTCCCCGGGCGGTATAATATCTTTTTATTATACCACATATTTTACTGCGTCAACAGGTCAGAGCGTATATTTCTTCCCGAATTCCTGAAGGAGCCGTGCAAACTCCGCGCTCTCCGCCTCATCCAGCTGTTCGGTAAAGCTGTGCTCCTCCAGCTGCTGGTCCTTCAACTGCATCATATAGACCGCAACATTGGAGCAGTGATCCGCCACACGCTCATAATTCATCGCCAGATCAGAGAGCACCAGACCGAGCTCAATCGTACATTTCCCCTTCCGCAGACGCTTCATGTGATGCTTTTTCACTGTTTTATTCATCTCATCGATCACTTCTTCCAGCGGCTCCACCGTCCGCGCCAGCTCCGGATCATTTCCCGTAAATGCCGCGGTGGTACGTTCCAGGATATCGGCCACGGCGCGGCCGTAGGCGAGCATCTCCTCCCTGCCCTTTCTGGAAAAATCCGCCTTATCCTTATGCATCTGCTGTGCATTCTCCACAACATTGATCGCATGGTCGGAAATACGCTCAAAATCTGTCAGACAGTGCAGCAGCGAAGTGACCTGGACACTGTCCCGGTAGGAGAGATTTTCACTGCTCAGTTTTGTCAGATACGCGCTGATTTTATCGTCATACACATCGACACGGCTCTCTTTTTCCAGAACATCCTCAATCTTCTCCTTCGAATAATCCGTCAGCACTTCCATCGCCTCCAGAAAGCTGTCGCGGGAGAGCACCGCCATCTGCCCGGCCAGCGACCGGCACTGCTCAATCGCAAACGCCGGAGCGCTCAGAAACCGTTCATCCAGAATTCCGAACACATCTTCCGCCGCCCGCTCACCCCCGGTTTTCGGGATCGTCAGGGAAGCCAGCCGTTCCAGTCCCTTCGTGAAGGGCAGAAGTACGATTGTGGTAAACAGATTAAACACACTGTGAATCAGCGCAATCCCAGCCGCCCCGACGACAGTCCCGGCAAACGGAAACTGAAAAACGGCATTTCCCGCGTAAAAAACAATCATAAAAACTACCGTTCCGATCACATTAAAATACAGATGAACGAACGCCGTCCTCTTTGCGCCCTTGTTCGCGCCCACCGCGGAAATCATCGCCGTCACACAGGTGCCGATATTCTGGCCCATTATAATCGGTATCACGGAGCCATAAGTAAACGCCCCCGTCACGGA
>OFGG01001315.1_pt1 | contig 16758 bp, 17 predicted proteins | sample 1521701 | NCBI WGS metagenome assembly OFGG01 (sample SAMEA3504081, study PRJEB24116) | mouse gut metagenome | biome: mouse gut; feature: mouse-associated habitat; material: faeces | place: Denmark | collected 2011
CCGTCGAAACCAGTACAAGCCCCGATAGATGCTTTATCTCTGGCCGCAGACAGTCTTACATCAGATATATTATTATATGAACAGATATTTGCTTTTGTCAAGGGTTTTTTTGTGTTATAATGAATTGCGGGTTTGGGAAAGTTACTTTTCAGTCACGTTCTAGAGATATTTTCCCGGATCGGGGCATACATTGAGAAAAGAGCATTGGACAAGAGGTTACAGGTTAATTGAAAAAATATAGTAAAAAAAACGGATATCAGATATTTTCGATGAGGGTTCCGGATTCATTTTTGTATGGAATGCTGATCCTTCTCTGCCTTCTGTTGATCGGAGGGCTGCTGGCGGCGATTACATACCGTGAGGAAGGAATATTAGAAAAAAGTAAGAACGAAGAGAAGAAGACAGAGAAAGACAGGAAGCAGGAAGACGTACAGGAGATAATAGTCAATAATCCGAATATTCGGGTTTTGATTATGACTGACGGTTATGCAAACGTTGTACATCCGGCCGTAGAAGTATCGGCAGAGCAGGGATTGACAATCACTTTTGGTAAGGAGACTCAGGAAACAGAGGCGGGGCAGTCTGTTTCATTCGCTCCGGATGATCCTCGTTTTCAAGAAGGGAAGATACGGATCTGTGCGAAGGATGGGGGAGAGATCACTCTGAGCAGTATTCGGAGAGCTTATGGAGCGCCTTCATATGCGGGGGTATTGGAACTGTGTACAACGGCGGAAGGAATCGCGGTGATCAATGAGGTGCCGGTAGAGACCTATCTGTGTAAAGTAGTGCCAAGCGAGATGCCGGCTTCTTATGAATTGGAGGCGCTGAAAGCGCAGGCGGTATGTGCAAGGAGTTATGCTTATCGGCAGATGCAAGGGTACGGCTACCCGGAGTATGAAGCACATGTGAATGACAGTACAGACTATCAGGTATATGGAAATTCTATGGCGCAGGAGACGACGAACCGAGCGGTGGCGGAGACTGCCGGACAGGTGGTACGTTATCAGGGGCAAATCGTTACGACATACTATTATTCTACATCTTGTGGTAAGACGGCGGGAGTGGAAGCGTGGGGAACGGCTCCGAATGAAAGTAATCAGTATCTGCGGTCTGTGGAGGTGAAAAACCAGGATGGGGATTATGAGGAAGCGCTGCCGTGGTATCGTTGGGAGGCAAGGATTCCGGCAGGGACATTGTCGAATTTGATTGGGTTGAATACAGGGACAGATATAGGAACGCTTCAGACAGTCGACGTTACGAAGACCGGAGAAGGAGGGATTGCCCTTCAGATCTGTGCAACGGGAGACAAAGGAAGCGTGACGGTTGATACGGAGAATAAGATCAGGAGGGCTCTAGGCGGAAACGGATATGAGATCATGAAGCATGACGGAACGACGGCAGCAAGCGGGGCGCTGCTCCCGAGCGCTTTTTTTACAGTGCGGCGGGAGGGCGATGTGTTCCTCATATCCGGAGGAGGATTCGGACATGGAATCGGTATGAGCCAGAACGGCGCTAATGAGATGGCAAAAAAAGGTAAAAATTATACAGATATTCTTACATTATTTTTTCAGGATGTTACGATTGAAGCCGGGGTGGATTAGAACCCCGGCTTATTTGATCAGATCCCGCTGTGTCTTAAGATTTGAATGAATGCAGAGTATAGTGGCGTAGTATGAATAGTTATGTGCTTTTGTTACATACTGTAGATTACAGACTAAACGACTAAAACTGTCAAATACTTATTGTTCGACGTACCGGAATGATTATGGACAAATTATTGAAAATCGGGTACAATATAGTGCAAATCAAATACCCTGCTGCAATAAGGGGGAGTGTGCAATGAAAAAGGTAAAAGATATTTATCAGAGTATTATGAATATAACTGCAGATATATCCGCAAATCATGTGGGAGCATACGCCGCACAGTCGGCATATTTTTTCATGCTGAGTATGATTCCGATTATTTTGCTGCTTCTTACAATGGTGCAATTTACGCCGGTGACGAAAGCAGATGTTATGACGGCGGTAATCCAGGTATTTCCGGCATCGGTTGATTCTCTGATCACATCTATCGTTAATCAGGTCTATAACCAATCTACAGGAATTATTCCTGTCACGGTTATCGTGGCGTTATGGTCGGCGGGGAAAGGTGTGTTGGCGATGACGTCGGGGCTTAATTGTATTTATAGCTGCAGAGAGACTCGTAATTATATTGTTCTTCGTATCAGGGCTACGATATATACGGTTTTGTTTATCATAGTAATTATATTACTGCTTGTTTTATCGGTTTTTGGTAATACTCTGAATCTGTTTATTGCAGGTCATATTCCGTTCCTCAAGAAGATAGCGGATTGGTTGATTGAGTCTCGTACATTCATCACTCCGACGGTATTGATCTTGTTTTCATTGATGATTTACAGGTTCCTCCCAAATAAAAGAGAAAGGTTTCGGGATCAACTGCCGGGAGCGATGTTTGCGGCAGTAGGATGGATGGTGGTGTCTTGGGTATTTTCTATTTATTTGGACGTGTTTGAGGGATTTTCCAGTATGTACGGAAGTCTTACAACTATTGTCTTGATCATGCTGTGGATGTATTTCTGTATGTATTGTATTCTGCTTGGCGGAGAATTGAACGTATTATATTCTGAGGGTAAATTTTAATGAGAAATTTATGATAAATATAAGGTTTTTCACTAGTAAAATTTAAGCCTTAAAATGGGTATAAAATAACCAACGTAGAATGCGGAGGATTGTGGTAATAACTAGACGACAACCTTTGTTATAATCATTGTCCTCTTTATCATCTTTAAACGGTTGTTCCAAACCTTCGGATAACGACTATAAATAAAGTTCTTATGTGCTGTTGTTAATTCTGAATTCATCCACATATGTCGAAATACTCCTTTACGTGTGATGTAATCTTTTTCTTTTCTCCTGTTTTACATAAATATCGAAAAGCATTATTTCAGAGATTTCAGAAAAATGGGGAATCAAAGAGAGGCGAATTAATACTTTATGTTTGGAGGGGCGTATTGAAGGGGCTGTCAAGTTTGGAAATACTTGGGCTATACCAGAAAATGCACAGAAACCGAAAGATGAGAGAATAAAATCCGGAAAATATATAAAACAAAAAGAAAATGCTGAAGATGACAATAGTGTCGCCTAATTAAGTTACAATAGAAAAAGGTAAGGAGAGTGTTATGGCAAATCAAAATGATATGGTTGGATTAAAAATTAATACGAGTGAATTATTTGATTTGTTTCACTTCGTTCAGAAGATGGATTTAGATGCTTCTTTTGAGCATATTGCCGATATAGGGTATCCAGAGGATGATGGCTTAAGTACAAGTAATGATATGTGTTTTTATAAGATTGAAAAGTTATCATATGATGAAGAGTATCCTAGAAGAGAGGCATTTGAAAACGTATTAGATTCACTTGATAATGAAGCTTTTAATTTTGTTTATGTTCTTTCGGGAGATAGCAAAGGTGTAGAGTTGCATATTGGAGTCGTAAAAAATCACCGGAGCAACAGAAAAACTTTGTCTACCGTGAATTATGGCGACATTATTCAGAATTCTTTTGAGGGAAATTTTAGTGGCAGTTCATTAAAAAGATTAGATGCAGATGAACTGCAAGAAGAAATATTAAGGAAGACTAAAACCTATAAGAGTGCCGGCATAATTTCTGGAATACCGTCGATAAATGAAAGTGATACTGGAGAGGAATTCGACTTTCAAGGTATAGATAGATTGATTAATAGTATGCTTGGGCAAACCTGGAGAATTGCCGTTATCTGCGAGCCTGTCAGTCAATCTGAAATCTTGAGAATGAAAGACGATGTGTATGAATTATACAATCGACTTTCGGTTTATTCAAAAGCAACAATACAGAAATCGTCAAATGTTGGCGACAGTGTTTCATTCGGAAGAAACGTATCCAATTCTCATGACAGGAATCGCAATTGGAGTGAGAGTGACACTGAGTCGCGGGGAAAAGCAAACAGTAATGGTACCAAAAATTCTGGCGCTTCACATCAATTTGGACGAGGGGGTGGAAGCAGCCAAGGTCATAGCGAAGGCGAGAATTGGAGCTATAATCAAAACAGAGGAACATCGCAGGCAGTTACAATAGAGATGGCAAATAAGCATGCCCAAGATTTGATGCAGTATATTGATGATGAATTGCTGCCACGAATAAAAGTGGGTTATGGAAAGGGCATGTTTAAAACATCATTGTTTTACATGGCTGACAAGGTGACTACGGCTAATCGTTTGAAACTATCAATTATGTCTCTTTTCCAGGGAGATAAATCTAATTTTAGTCCATTGATTGCACAAGAGTTGAATTTGAAAGAACGTATTAGTTCAAAGGCTTTAGTATCATATCAAAATGGCTTTTACGATTTAAAAGAGTATTCATTGGATGCGGCAACACTATTAAGTAAGCCTGTTGATTCTCAATTTGGATTAGGAATATCTGCATATTTGACTGCTGGAGAGGCAAGTATTCTGGCGGGTCTACCACAAAAGGAAGTACCAGGAATCGTGCTTGATGAAGCTGTAGACTTTGGACTAAATGAACGTTGTATCGCAAAGGAAGATGCGATTGATATGGGTGTTCTGGTTCAAAGGGGAAGGAAGCTGAATATTAGATTTTCTTTGAAGAGAGATTCTATGATGAAGCATACTTTTATAGCGGGTGTAACTGGAACAGGAAAAACTACTACTTGTCATAAACTGTTAGCTGCATCAGCAACCCCTTTTCTTGTTATTGAGCCTGCGAAAACAGAATACAGAACACTTGCTCAAGAAAAAAATAAAGAGAAGTATGGCGCCGTATACGTGTTCACATTGGGAAATGAAAGTATTGCGCCATTTAGAATAAATCCTTTTGAACTTGTTAAAGGAGAGGTTATTTCCGCTCATATAGATATGGTAAAAGCAACATTCACATCGGCATTCCCAATGGAAGCATCCATGCCGCAAATTTTGGAAGAAGCAATTGTTCGATGTTATGAAAATAAAGGATGGAGTATCGATACAAATACCAATAGCCTATACGAGGATCCTTTTTATATGGATAAGGAAAAGAGTTTTCCTGTAATGTCAGAGTTGTTGGAGGAAATGAAAAAGATAGTAAAGGAGAAGGGATTTAGCGCACAAATGCAAGCTGACTACGAGGGCTCGTTGGTGAGTAGATTATCAAACCTTACAGTGGGTGCAAAAGGAAGAATGCTTAATTGCCCATACTCAACAGATTTTAGATTCATAGCCTACAATAAAGTGATTCTTGAAATGGAGGAACTTAAGTCGCCAGAAGATAAAGCTTTATTTATGGGATTCATTTTATCAAGACTATCAGCGGTAATAAAAGCTGAACATAAAAGAAATTCAGGGTATAGACATCTTACTCTTATTGAAGAAGCACATAGACTTCTTGCAAAGGTAGAGTATGGAGATAGTGGTTCAAAGAAGACTGCGGTTGAGACATTTACGGATTTGCTTGCAGAGGTGCGTAAGTATGGAGAGGGGTTGATTGTTGTCGATCAGATTCCAAATAAACTTGCGCCAGAAGTATTAAAGAACACTAATACCAAGATTATACATAAAATACTTGCTAGAGATGATAAGGAAGCTGTTGGAGATACCATGTTGATGGATGATAAACAAAAGGAATTTTTGTCAGCTTTAGATCCAGGGCATGCCATAGTATTTTCAGAGGATACAGATAAGCCGGTTCATGTATATGTTGAAAGGGAAACCGATACTAATGAGGATGAAATCGATGAAAGTGTAATTAAAAATCAATTTGATCTAAATAGAGAAAATTATGGTTCAATTTATAATGAATTAGAAATAGTGCAAGATTATGATTTTTATCTTGTATTAGCAGAACAAATTAGAACAAGGCAATTAGAAACTGAAAATTTAGAAAAGTTTAGAAAAATTGTTCGGAAAATAGCAAAGCAACCAATTTTTTCCAGTATGCAAGAGCCTGAAAAGGAAACAGTAAAGAGATTTTTCTTAAGAAGAGAGAGACTCACTGGTAATCCATACGATGAGATATTTGCAGAGAATGCGGCGGAATTTTTATTGGAATTACTATATAAAGAAATAGTGACGTATGATGATTTAGATTATAAAAAATGCAGATGGTTTTTATAGGAGGTAAGAGATATGGGATTAATCTTAGGAGCAATTGGAGCAATCGTGACAGCAGCGGTAACCGTTTCAAAAGCATTAGCAGTTGTAGGTTTGGCGGTTCAAGGTTTGAAGGTAATTGGAAATGCAATCGCTTCAATAGCGAAAGCCTTAGGAATAATAAAACCTGAAAGAGATGTTGAGGAAATTGGTGACAGAGCATTGCAAGCTGAAGAAAAAGGTATGACGCCAGATAAATATTCTTCATATGAAGCATGGGTTAAAGATATTGAGAAAGATGATTGGGGATATGATCCTGAAAAGAATAAAGATATGGCTCCAGAAAAGAAGGTTTTAAAGGGCGTGGAAGTATCAACAGCCGTTACAATGGAACGCTTTCCGGACCTTCCTGTTCAAGAGTTTTTTAGTCTTGCAGGAAAGAATCCAGAGTTCTTTACCGTGGAGAGAATGGATGAAATTGGAAAATTGGCAAGTACTGATTCAGAGGCTTTTGGTAAAGTTGTAAATTATGTTACTGGTGCAGCAAAGGATCATACAACTGTTGACTCCGCATCTGATATTCTTATGGATATTGAGAAAGCAATTGACCCAGGGGTAAGTGATAACATTGCTTATGACAAGGTTGCAGGATATAAAGGCATGAAATGTTAAGAAAATTGGTAATGTCATAATGGGATTACCAAAAGAACAGGGACGGATTCCTAATATGGATGTTGAGGAACTTGGAGCAAGAACCGTACAAGGAATGGAGAAAGGAATTCGTACGGAAAATTTTGAAAATGCATATGAGGAGGTTTGACCTATGAATTTTTTTGTTGTTATAGGTAAAAATGCGTTATACACATATGAGCGTGATGGACAACGCTTTGAACCACAATTTATAGAAGGAAGTGAATTGTTTGCACTTAATTCTACGAACATAGCTGAAGACGTTAATTCGTATATGGAAATACTTGCAAATGAAAAGAATCTTGGAACTATTGCGAAATTGGAATTTGAAGTATTAGAGGGTTCAGAAGATAACCTTAATGCTGCAGTCAAAAACGCGATGGGAGAACATATAGTCAAAAAATTTTCGTTAGAGACTACTTTGACGACAGTGTTTAAAAAGTTACAGTGTGATAAGAAATTGTTGATAGACACATATGGAATCAATTATGAAGGGTATTCTTACAAATTTGAAAACAATAGTTTGGTACAAGAAGAGTTTGATTTATTAGCATATACAATTCACAGCAATGATGTTGTCGGCTTGATGGATTGTAATTAAGGAGGAAGAATTATGAAAACAATTACATGCGAAACGTGTGGAAGTCAAAATGATTCAAAAAAGTACTTTTGTTCAAAGTGCGGAAGATTCTTATTAGCTGGTGATTTTGTCGCCGCAGGCGTTTCATCAGAAGCTGAATTAAAATTGACTAGAATAGCTGAAAACTTAAAGGAAAATCCGCATACAGATATATTATGGAATGATACAATAGATGCATATACCAGAAAGGTTGAAAGAATCCAAAGCCTATTAAGAATAAAGGATGTAGGAATTGACGCATCAGATTTAAGCGAAAAAATCAATCAGTTTTTGAATATGTGTAGGAAACCTGATTTTGAAATAGCGTTTGTGGGTGCAGTGAAAGCCGGTAAATCAACATTGATAAATGCTTTGCTTGGAAGAAACTATGCTTCTACGGATCCAAATCCTGAAACAGCTGTTTTGACAAAGTTTAGAAGCAGTGAGCAAGATTATATTAAAGTAAAGTTTTATTCTGTTAAGGAATGGGATGAACTATGGAAGTCTGTTACAAGGGAGGTAAACAGAATAATTAGCTCATACAAAAAAATAAATGTTCCTAATGCATTTGAAAATTATTTAAACCTTCCTGTGGAGAGTTTTATTTCGAAGTATAGAAAAGAAGACCGTATGAAGATTGAAGAATTATATATGGAGTTAGATTCTAACAAATTCCTTCAGTTATACAAGGAATTAGATGCAAAGTCACATATGAAAGAGTGGATTGGTAAGGATGATTTGCATAAGCAGATGCAGAATAGTGAAATCGAGGAAGAACTAAAAGTATGGTCTTCTTCGCATAGTAATGTACATTTCTTTGTAAAGGAAATTGAAGTTGGGATTTCATCACTTTCTAAAGATTTTCCTAAACAGGTGGTGTTTGTAGACACTCCAGGATTGTTCGATCCTGTTGCCTTTAGATCTCAGATTTCAATTGATTATATTCATAGCGCAAACGCCGTATTAGTCTGTGTTAAGGCTGAAGATTTACATGGAGAGGAAGTTAAGACTGTCGAGTCGGTATTCTCGTTCTCGGGACATAAGCGAAATAAAGTATTTGTAATAGCAACTAATTGGGACAAGCTGAATAATGTAGTAATTGATTGGGATAAGAGATATAACTACATGATTAATTCTTTCACAGGAAAAGCATTCTTCCCAACAAGGGCTATGGCGCAAAGCAATATTCTTTATGCGGCTTCTTATCATTATAATTTATGCAGAGACTATAATTCGTTGAGAAGTGCTAAAAAAAATGAGATTAACATTTTGCTTATGAAGATTCAAACAGCTATAGAAGATTGTCAGGATAGAAACGTTCCGGTTCCTGAAAGCATGAAAGCTCTGACCGATGCACAATTAGGTGCGTTGTCACCATCAGATCTAAAAAGAATGATGGAGATAACAAATATCCAAGTAGTTAATAATGTGATTGTTACTGAATTGGTTAATCAGTATGCAGAATTATTATACAGTGATATTAAGAATCTATATAGAGATATCCAACATATGGTTGGAAGAATTGTGGGAGAAAGAAAGAAGACTGTTAATGATCGAATTACAATCTCTCATTCTGATATGAAAGAAATAGAGAAAAAGGTTGAAGAAACAAAGCAGAATAGAGATGAAATTCAAAAGGTACAAAAACAGTTAACGGCAGCATTAGCAAGCTTGAATAGAAGCACTCAACAGAGACTTGAAACAATTATTTCTAAATTAGGGTGATGTGTATGTTAGTATCTGAAATTGCTGATTTACTTGGATATGAGATAGCCGGAGATGATTGCGACGTATATGGTGTAGCCTGGTTTGATTTTGCAAAGGAAGATGATATTGCAGTTATTAATGAAAAAGAGGAGCTATATCATACTAAAGCAAAAGTTGTATTAATAAGACCAGTTTTTGTACAGACAGATAAAACGTTGTTGATTACTTATGATGATGTAGAGTATTCAATTGTAAAACTGTGCGAGGCATTTATTATGAAGGGAGTTTTGAAAGATTACAGAATTCCCATAAAGTATACGCTTGATGAGCGAGGATTTTATATAGGAAATGATTGTTCCATAAGTGAAAATGCTATTATTCAACCAGGAGTAATGATCGGAGATAATGTCATAATCTCTGATAACTGCTGTATTGAGTCTTTCGTTTCTGTTGGTTCTGGTACCGTACTTGGAGAGGGAGTCAGAATTGGTGCCGGAAGTAAAATAGGAATACCTAGTTTTTACCATTACTACATTGATGAGCAAATAAATCAATTCGATGGTTGTGGCGTTGTTAAAATAGGTAATAAAACTATTATCGGATGCAATACATCGATTCAAAGGGGAACGATTTCTGATACTGTAATTGGCGAAAGCACCATGGTAGGAAATATGATTGATATTGGGCATGATGTTAAGATTGGAGACAACTGTAAAATTGTTTCGCAGACGGGAATTGCGGGTAATGTTCAAATAAAAAATAATGTTACAATATATGGTCAAGTCGGTATTTCGAATAATGTTGTAGTTGGAAATAATGTAGTTGTTAAAGGCAGAACTATATTATCAAAGTCAGTGAATGATAATGAAGTTGTTTATGGTCTTTTTGGAAGAAAGTATTCTGATGAAATGAGATTAATAGCAAAAGCGAGACGCTTTTTTGAAAGAAAGGAAGAGTGAGAATATGGGCGGAGGTTGTTGTGTAAGTAACCATCCAATTATAGATTTTATAACTGATATTTTTTGTAGTGATAGTTGCTGCGTTGGTAATTCATCTGGTCCTTCTGAATCAGAACAACACGCAAAGAAAGTAGCTGAAGAACTTGCAGAAATGAAAGAAAAGTCTGAAAAATCATCAACTCAGACTGAACAAAAAATAATGGATTACATTAATCGCTCTATGGATTCTTTTATGATTGAAATAGAAAAGATTAATCAGCAAGATTTTTTTGGTGAAAAATTAAATATAAATACAAAAGGAATTAGAGAAAAAAATGAGCAGCTTAACAACCAAGTTGTAGGCTGCATCAGCTCTGTGTTGAATTCAAGATTAGTACAGACTGACAAAGAGTTAAGTACGATTTTGGAAGAGCGAGACGAGAAGAAACGAAAAAAGAATTTTTCTGCTTTTGTCGAGAAGGTTAAGAAACAGGCATTAAGAAAATTAAGAACAGAAATTGAAAAGACTGTTAAGGCGCAATCTGAAATAGTGTCAAAGGAAATAAAAACTCGTCAAAAAGAAGTTGATGCCCGTATGGCGGAATCAATTAAGGAGTTAACAGAGATCATGGAGATAAAAGAAAAAAGCGAATCAAAACTAAAAAAGAAACAGGTTGATTATATGTATCAGAGCGCCTTGTGTGATTTGATATTGGCAGAAGTTGAAGGGTAGGTGGGTCTGATTGTGGATTACAACAAAATCAATTGTTAAAGAGATAAAAAAGAACCAGGAGGATTTAGCAGTAAAACTTGATTTATTGGCTGCTGAACAAAAGGAAAATTTAGTCACATTACAAAATCAATTTGAGGTGATTTCCGGCAGACTAGAAATTTTAGAAAATTGTAGACATGATTTGATCGAAGAAATTGGAAGTGTAAAGGAAAAATCTGATACAGACAGAGAAAAATTTATCACGATGCTAATGGATACCGTCAGAGAAGAAATAGAACAACTGGAAAAAGAAATAGCAAGCAAAGATGCAGTAATGTCGGATAATATTGGAACAATGAATCATGCTATGCAAGAGATGATGAGAAATTTATTGTCATTGGATGAAAGTAATCGTTTGATAATAGCAAAACTTCTCTTGAAAGATATGGAGATTTAATATGGAGATTATTATTTCAGCAAACGAAAAAATACTATCAATGGCTAAGGATAATAATTTAACCCGAGATATGACAGAGCAGCAATTTACAGAGTGGCTAAATGAAATAGCAAAGGTGAGGATGGTAGATGAATCGGAAGTACAAGAAATCCCAGTTTAACTATGAAAGCCATACTCAGAGCGGCCATATTATTTACAATACTTTATACAATTCGTTGACGAGGCTATCTGACGAAGAATATCAGATTTATTTATCCTTGTTAGAAGATGAAGAAAATGCTCTGGTAATAAATCAACTACTTTTACAAGGATTGTGGGTTGATGCTAGAGTTGATGAATTGGAACAATATAATCTATATGCGGATTATGCGAATAAGTATATTTCCAATAAACCTCATCTTACAATAACTCCAACAATGGAATGCAATGCCAGATGTTTTTATTGCTATGAAGAAGGTGTAAGATGCGGGAGAATGCATAAGGAACAATGCAAAGATATAATTGAGTTTCTTAAGACTTTAGACTGTAGCGATGGTATTGATTTGACATGGTTCGGAGGCGAACCATTGATGAATCAAGAGTGGATGGACTGTTTTTCTGAAAGATTGGAAGAAGCGGGAATTGAGTATTCTGCTTTTATCATTACAAACGGAAGCAAGATTAATGATTCTACAATTGAAAAAATGACTAATAAATGGAAAATCCAGGATGTTCAGATTACATTGGATGGTAGTTTTGATGAATATGCATCTAGAAAATCTTATGTGGATCAAGATGAAAATATTTATTATAAAATTTTGCAGACAATTGGAAAATTAGCGAGAAATGGAATTAGTGTTCAAGTAAGAATGAACATAGATAGGAATAATAGAGAAAGTATATTGACTGCTGTAACGGACATTGCAGAACTGTTTAATGATAATAGTCAGGTGAAGTGTTATCCGGCATTTTTAACAGGAACAAGTGAGCCATTGAGTGAAAAAGAAAAAATACAATTCATTAAATCCATGATAGAAGTTAGCCGTGGGAAATTTAATGTCAATGAGTGTTTGTATAGACTTCCACGAACAAAGGCGTGCTATTATAATCAGAAAAGTGCATTTTCAATAGATGTCAATGGAAATGTTTATATCTGTGAGCATATGCTAGGACATGAGCAACAGGCAATTGGAAATATTAAGTCAGAAGTGATTTTTGATGAAAGAGAACAATCAGGAAAAAGAAAAGAATGCCAAAGATGCGTCTTTTTACCAAAATGTCAAGGTGGATGTGTGGATTCAATGAAAAATGGGGATGTTCCATGCTTTACCGACAGATATATTATTAAGGCTTATCTTGATTTGTTATAGAGGTGATGAGTTTGAAAAATGAAACTGTTGAAACTAGGCTGGATAACATTGAAGAAATTAAATATTATTTATTTGCAGAAATTGATGTGAGCAAGACGCTAAAAAATATTAAGTATTGTTATGCACAGGCATGCGAATTATTAGATAGCATAAAAGTGGTTTTAGTGTTTGAAAAGCTACATGCAAAAAGAAAAAAGGCGTTAGAAGAGGCGGGAATATCGTATTATCTTCAAAGTGGTGAGATGAGAATTGTCTAGGGGGATCGCATTTCAGAGGGCGAAGGGGCTTGGCGCAGTCGGCGTTGTAGGTTCGATGTAGTTACCGGGATTATTGAACGTCAAATTTCGACATTATACGAGATTTTTTGCTTGATTATGCAATAGATTTGCAGTGCATTTGCAGTGCATTATGAAGTAAAATGGTATAAATCGAAGCATACTAAAATGAACGGTTAGTGACAGATATAATGAAAATACTTAGTTTTTCATTATTAAAATTTAAGAATACTTTAAGTTGTGTCTTTTCTGACAAAAGTGTATAATTAACGACATAATAGGGATGAGGATCAGCATTCGGATGTCGATACGGGGGAATCAGGAAGACGTTCGTATGTGAAAGAAAGAAGGTTCATAAAAGAAGGTTCATAGAGGAGAAGTATGAATGCGGGCAGAGCACAGAAGAAGGATATATTATAGACGTAGACGCCAGGTACAGAGACAGATGATCTTGATTAGCTGGTTAGTGCTTCTTGTTGTGGGTGCGGTGGGATTAATCTTATGCAGAAAGAACTTGACGGAGACTGCGGCGCAGCAGGTTGTAAAATCAGGAAGCCAGAAAAATGCGAAGCAGGTAAAACAGATTACGATAGAAGCAGAAAATGAGGGAGACAGACTGAAACGCGTCAAAAAAGACGCTACGGAAAAAGGATATCCGGAAGGCGTTATAGAATTGCTTGATAAGAATGCGGAGACAGTAGAGTTTGTGGAGCATTATGAGGATAAGAAGGATATTCCTCCGGCGGATACGCTTGGCGACGACTTGGAAGAAGGAAAGATTCCACAGTTATATCAGTGGGATGAACGGTGGGGATACGCGCCTTATGGAACAAGTATTGTGGCTGTCAGCGGCTGCGGCCCGACTTGTATGGCGATGGTTGCAGCAGGGCTTACCGGGGATCCGTCTGTCACACCAGCTAAGACGGCGGCTTATGGGACTGCGAACGGATATGTGGATGAATATAATGATACGTATTGGAGATTCATGAAAGAAGCCGGAGTTAACTGGAATCTGTCCTGCTATGATGGAATGTTGACAGAGGAACAGGTTAAGACAGAGCTTCAGGCGGGTCATCCGATTATCTGCAGCGTTGGTCCCGGCGATTTCACACAGATAGGGCATTTTATCGTGTTGACTCAGTATATGGAGGGGAAGGTCAGGATCAACGATCCCTTCAGTCAGAAGAACAGCAGCAAAGAATGGGTATTTGCAGAGATTGAGGATCAGATAAAAGCGATGTGGATATTTTCTGTAAATCAGTGACAGGTATAATGAACCAGCTTTTGTGCCTTGTATAGAGGTATGGAGCTGGTTTTTAATGTTTAGGGAATATTTATAAATTGAGGTTAGGGATTGCCTGACGGAGTATTATATAATAAAATCTATATCAAAATCTTAATAATTGAGAAAGGACAAGAAGAAATGGCAGATAGAAAAACAGGAAACACATTATATTTGGAGTGTTACAGTGGAATCAGCGGAGATATGACAGTGGGAATGTTGTTGGATCTTGGGGCTTCCCAGAAGCGTCTGGAAGAACAGTTGAGGAGTCTTCCCGTCGAAGGATTTACGGTTCAGATCAGCAGAGTGAAAAAATCCGGATTGGATGCATGTGATTTTCATGTGATTCTTGATGAAGAGCATGAGAATCATGACCATGATAATGAATATCTGTACGCGCACAAGGAGTCTGGTCATGTACATGAAGATTGTGATCATATGCATGTAAAGGGCGGTCATACCCATCGGCATGAACACAGGGGGATTACTGAGATACGGGATATAATTGAACATTCCGGTATCTCAGAGAGGGCGAAGAAAATTGCGGCGGATATATTCATGGTTCTGGCAGAGGCAGAAGCGAAGGCTCATGGGACATCCGTAACAGAGGTGCATTTCCATGAAGTAGGAGCTGTGGATTCTATTGTAGATATTGTTGCGGCGGCTGTCTGCCTGGATGATCTGAACATTACGGACGTCGTCGTGCCGGAATTGTATGAAGGAAGAGGGACTGTTAGATGTCAGCATGGAATTATTCCGGTTCCGGTGCCTGCGGTGGTTCATATTGCTGAATCTTACCATATATCTCTGCATATGACGAAGACAGAAGCGGAACTGGTGACGCCGACAGGGGCTGCGATAGTGGCGGCGGTTCGAACTTCAGACAAGCTTCCGAACAGTTATAAGATCCGCAAAACCGGTATGGGAGCAGGTAAGAGAGATTATGGAAGGACCAGTATTCTTAGAGGGATGTTGATTGAACCAGAGACAGAGGAGACGGACGATATCTTCAAATTAGAGAGTAATATAGATGATTCCACGGGAGAGCTTCTTGGATATGTCATGGAGCGGCTATTTGAAGCCGGAGCACGAGACGTATATTATACTCCGATATATATGAAGAAAAACCGTCCGGCATACCAGTTGAATGTAATTTGCGACGAAGAGACAGTATCTTCGATAGAACAGATCATCTTCCGTGAGACTACGACGATAGGTATTCGCAGAATGAAAATGCAGCGTACCGTGATGCGGAGGGAGATTTGTCTGATTGAGACTTCACTTGGCACGGCGAAAGTTAAGGTATGCAGGAGTGGAGAGTGTGTGAGAGTATATCCAGAATATGAGAGTGTAGCCGCTATTTGTAGAAAAGAGAGTCTTAAGTTTCAGGATGTATGGAACAGAGTCTGCAGTGAGGCGGAAGAGAAGTTTCTGTAATGAGAGCGGTTCTCTGTAATATGTGTATGTAATTTAGAAAATTCAAGAGGAGAGAGGAATGCCTGTGAATGCATATGAATCCAAGTGTGAACGGCTGAAAAAGAAGGTGGGCGGATACGCGTCAGAAGATGTGGCAGTAGCTTTTTCGGGAGGCGTAGACAGCAGTCTTCTTCTGAAAATAGCGTGTGATGCCGCAAGAGAGAGGGGAACAAGGGTATACGGTGTTTTCCTTTATACTATGCTGCATCCCCAGGGAGAATTGGAGGAAGCAGAGAAAGTGGCCCGGGAGATGAACGCTATATTCCATGTGCTTAAGATTAATGAATTAGAAGAAGCCGGTATTGCAGAGAATCCTGCAGACAGGTGTTATCGCTGCAAACGATATCTTTTTCAGCGAATTCAGGAAGAAATGAGTTCTTTTGGAGTGCGTTGGATTCTGGAGGGAACGAATGAAGATGATCTGCATGTATATCGTCCGGGAATCCGGGCGGTTCGGGAGCTTGGAATTATAAGTCCGCTTGCAGAGGTAAAGATGACGAAGAAGGAAGTCCGCAGAATGGCTGAAGAATATGGGATTTCCGTTTCGAAGAAACCTTCCGTTCCCTGCCTGGCAACCCGCTTTCCCTATGGAACCAGGATAACGTATCAAGAGATGCAAAGGGCAGGAGAAGGAGAAGTATTTCTTAAGTCTTTGGGATTATACAATGTGAGACTGAGAGTGCATGGTAAGATTGCAAGAATTGAGGTGGACCGGCAGGATATGACGGTTATATTAGATAAGAAAGACGTTGTAACAGAATATCTGAAAAATCTGGGATATATATATATTACTCTGGATCTGGAAGGATTTCGCTCGGGAAGTATGGATACGGAGATTAGATAAGACGTTTGGGGAGAAAGCATAAGAAAGCGCAGCGGGAGGGATTCGAACCCCCGGAGCCTTGCGGCTCTTCTGCTTTCGAGGCAGATGCCATCAGCCAACTCGACCACCGCTGCGTACTGATTGTTATTATAGCATAGGAATATAGAAAGAGGGAATACCCAAATTTAAAAATATCTAAATTCAACCAATTTGACAAATATATGTAAAATAACTGAATATATGGTTTGAAACAGGCTTGCATCCTATTTATGCTGCAGACAAGGAAA
>OFGG01001317.1_pt1 | contig 16737 bp, 14 predicted proteins | sample 1521701 | NCBI WGS metagenome assembly OFGG01 (sample SAMEA3504081, study PRJEB24116) | mouse gut metagenome | biome: mouse gut; feature: mouse-associated habitat; material: faeces | place: Denmark | collected 2011
CATTTTGATCGGGCATGAAAAGCAGGAGGTCTGTATGCTGACGGCCAGTCATTTTAACGCAACGCTGCGCCCCAATCAATTTAATATGGTCCTGGCACTGACAACTTCCTCCGGCGTGCAAAAAAAGCCTGTCGCACACCGCCTGCTCTTATCCCGCAGGCCTTTTTCCAAAAGAGACCAAAAACTCATTCAGGCCCAGCTCATGCTGAATACGGACAGCATCTGCATCTCCGAGGACGCCCTCTCCGCCCTGGAGGGGCTGGGGGCGTCCCCCGTGCTCATCTCCCTGGCCTGCGACGGCATCATCGCCGGCGTGGGCGGTGTGCTCACCTTCCTGCCCCAGATCGCCCTGCTGTTCCTGTTTCTGTCCTTTCTGGAGGACTCGGGCTATATGTCCCGGGCGGCCTTCATCATGGACCGGGCCCTGCGCCGGTTCGGGCTGAGCGGCAAGGCCTTCATCCCCATGCTCATGGGCTTCGGCTGCTCCGTGCCCGCCATCATGGGCGCCCGGACCATGGAGAACGAGAAGGACCGGCGGATGACCATCCTGCTGGTGCCCTTCATGTCCTGCTCCGCCAAGCTGCCCGTCTACGGGCTCATCTCCGCCGCCTTCTTCGGCCCCTGGGCGGGGCTGGTGGTCTTCGGGCTGTACATCATCGGGATGATTGTGGGCATCCTGTCCGGGCTGTTCTTTAAAAAGACCCTCTTCGCCGGGGAGCCCGCCCCCTTCGTGCTGGAGCTGCCCCCCTACCGCCTGCCCTCCATTGGGAATATGCTCACCCACGTGTGGCAGAAGGTGAAGGGCTTTCTGGTCAAGGCCGGCACCCTGATTCTGCTCATGTCCATGGTGCTGTGGCTGCTGCAATCCTTCGACTTCTCCCTGCGCATGGTGGACGACCCCACCCACAGCATGCTGGGGGCTCTGGGCAATGTGCTGGCCCCCGTCTTCGCCCCCTGCGGCTTCGGGTTCTGGCAGGCCGCCGTGGCCCTGCTCACTGGACTTGTCGCCAAGGAGATGGTGGTGTCCTCCCTGTCCATGTTCTACGGCTTCTCCCTCACCGCCGCCAGCGGAGAGGTGGCCGCGGCCATGGCCGGCTTCACCCCCCTGTCCGCCTTCGCCATGCTGGTGTTCATTTTGCTGTATGTCCCCTGCGTGGCGGCGGTGTCCACCCTCTTCAAGGAGATGCAGAGCCGCAAATGGGCCTGGTTCTCCATCGCCTGGCAGGTGGGCTGCGCCTATGTGATGGCCCTGCTGGTGTATCAGATTGGGAGCTTGTTCCTATGATTGTAAACATTGCATTTTGGATTTTTGTGCTGGCTATGGACCTGCTGCTCCCCGGCGTGATGATTGGCTTCGGCAAGGCGTTTATGAAAAATCCGCCCAGGGAGATCAACCCGGGCTTTGGCTACCGCACACCCAGGTCCTCAAAAAACCAGGACACCTGGAACTTTGCCCAGAGAGAAATGGGCGAGGTCTGGTATAAATGGGGCAGAATTCTGCTGATTCCCTCTGTCCTGCCCCTGCTCCTGGTGCTGGGGCGGGATGTGGCAACGGTGGGCGTTGTGGGAGCGGCAGTCTGCTTTTGGCAGCTGATTCCCATGCTGGGCTCTATCGCGGTGGTGGAGTGGGCGCTGAAGAAAAACTTTGACAAAAACGGGAACCGGCGGTAGGGGCGCGCAGTGCGCGCCCGCAGGAGGACGCTGTCCGCCCCTACAAAGAGATATGGAGACGTGATACAAGATGATAAAACTGATTTCTCTGGATCTGGACGGTACCGCCCTCAACCCGGAGGGCCGGCTGAGCGACGCGGTGAAGGCGGCCATTGCCAAAGCCCGGGCCGCGGGGGTGCGGGTGATTTTCAACACCGGCCGGCCCGCCCCGGAGGCCTTCGCCTTCATCCGGGAGGCGGAGACCGACACCCTGGTGTCCACCCTGGGGGGCGCAATGGTGGCCGACTGCGCCACCGGCCAGACCCTTCGTCGGTGGGACGTAGCCGAGCCCTGGGGGCGGAGAGCGGTGGAGATTTGTCTGGGCCGGGATGTTAAGCTGATGGTCTTTGCCGGGGAAGAAATTCTGGTAAAGCCCGACTACAAGGCCCTGCTGGAGAAGGTCTACCCCTACCCCGCCTTCCACCAGGCGGCCACCGTGACGGAGGACCCCCTGGCCTACATGGAGGAGCATGGCCTGCCCCTGACCAAAATCCACGCCGACGGCAGGCCGGAGGATTTTCCCCTGGCTGAGCTGGCCGCCCTGGAGGGGCTGACCCTCACCTCCTCCAACCCCCACGACTTCGAGGTGGTGGGGGATGGGGTGGACAAGGGCCGGTCTCTGGCCCTGTTGGCTACCCTGTACGGCGTGCCGCTGGAGCAGTGCGCCGCCGTGGGGGACAGCGACAACGACCTGGCCGCCCTCCGGGCGGCGGGGCTGGCCATCGCCATGGGAAACGCCCCAAAGAACGTGAAGGATGCCGCCGCCCGCATCGCCCCCTCCAACGCGGAGGACGGCGCGGCCTGGGCTGTTTTGAGCTGTCTGGAATGAGGAGAGGGAGACGCCGGCGGCGTCTCCCCTTTTCGCTGAGGTAATATTCTGATTATGAATGCCGATTGTATACAGATAATTTATTCTGCGGTTAAAGATTCCTTCTTTTGTGTAAGCAGAGTTACAACAACATAGACAATGGAGGCAGGAATGACACACAGCAGACCGGTAACAAGATGAATAATTCCCAGACTGTTAGCCAGAGCAACAGCCATACCAACAATCATGGATGAGACCGCTGCGGAAGAAGTTCCTTTTTTCCAGAGTCGGGCAAAGACATATGGTACCAAACCACCGGCAGCAAACATTGTGTAACCGGTTGCCAGCATGGAAATAATATCATTGGAGACAAATGCGCCAAAGACAGCGATTACGCAAAGTGCAATAGTCAGGATATTCGAGGCGCGCTTCATAGCCCGCTCGTCTTTCGACAGGTTGAATTGAGGGGCAATCACGTTTCCATAGGCGTCATAGATTACGCTGGTTACGATGGTCATAATAGTGGTATCACACGTGGACATGACCGCAGCCACAATAGCTGCCAGCATCAGGCCAGACATAATCGGACCTAATTCTGTGACAATGACTTGGTAGATGATTGTGCTGCTGTCTGCGTTTTCGTAGGCGGCCATGCCATACATGCCCAGGGTAACAGGCAGGAACGTAAAGACAGCCACCAAAATGCCGCCAATAATTGGGGCCAAAGTCGCGGTTTTTAAGCTGTTGGCGGAAGCGGTACGCTGCATATTGGCGCCGCCGGTCAGGCCATATACAGCGGTAGGGAGAACCATCAGCAACAGAGTTTTGGTGTCAAAGGGGACCGGATTGAAATATGAGGGCTCCAAAGTGGCAATGGTTTCCGCTCCTCCTTTTGTAAATACAGCAATAATTGCCAGGACCAAGCCCACCAGAATGACGACGCACTGCCAAAAATCGGTCATCATGACCCCCCACATGCCGGCGGCGGAACAGTAGAGATAAATGATAATCATGGAGAGGATACAGCCAATCAGCGGCTGAATTCCCATATACATGAATAGATTTTTGCCGGCTATCACCTGCCCGGACAAAGTGGAGAGCGCCACAACTACAGATAATACGGACCAAACCAAGGTAATACCCTTGCCGGCGGTCTTATACCGGTCCCGAAAATAGGCCGGAATCGTCAGATAATTGTTGCTGTAGGCCCACTTGGCGCAGAAAATGCCGAATAGGATAAAGGATAACGCCGCACCAATTCCATACCAGCCTGCGCCCAGGCCGTATTTTGCACCATTTGTCGCACCGCCTACAACAATTCCTGTCCCCACGTGGGCACCTAAGAAGGAACCGGCTACCATATAAAGCTTTCCCTGCTTGCCAGCTGTGAGAAAGTCGGTGAGATTGTTGGAGTATTTTCTTCCACGCCAGCCAATATATAGCATTGCCGCCATATAAATTACCATGATGACAATAATAATAACAGTATTCATATATTCTCTCCTCTACTATGTGGTTTGCCACATTCTAAGCGGTATAACCTTTCAACCCTCCTGCCCCTCATAGTCATATTTTGTCTCTATGGTGTGCCGCAGGCCCTTTTCATTGATATCCTGAGAGAAGGTGGTGGCCATATTCATGTGCTGGCGGCACAGATTGAACATCTCAGCGGCGTAGTCCACCGTGTTGAAGAAGCCCATCTGCTCATACACCTTGTTCATCTCCTGTTTCATCATGGACAAGCTGAACAGAGGCGTTTTGGCAATCCGCTGGGCGATCTTCATGGTCTCCTCCTCCAACTTCTCATAGGGAAAGATGCGGTTGACCAGTCCGGCGTCCTTCAGGTCCTGCGCGTCGCAGAAATCACCTAAGAGGCAGAGCTCCCTGGCTTTGTTGAAGTGGAGCTTGTAGGGGGACAGGGGGAAGCTGGAGATGTAGCCCAGAGACACCTCGGGATTGCCCAGCTTCAGCCCCTCGCTGGCCGCAAATACCATGTCGCTGAGCATAGCAATGGTGATGCCGCCGCCGATGGTGTAGCCATGGATCATGGTGAGGATGGGCTTGTGAAGATTCCACATCTTCAGCCACAGGGCGTTTTCGCCCCGAGTGTCTTTCCGGCGCTCCATCACATCGGTAATGTTGCTGCCGGCGGCCTCCTTCAAATCAAAGCCGGCGGTGAAGGCCTTTTCTCCCGCTCCGCCGATCACCACAACGCTTACGCTGTCGTCGGCAGCGATGCGGTCAAAGGCGCTGTGCAGCCCCTGCATCACTGCGTGGTTCATGGCGTTGCGCTTTTCCGGACGGTTAATGGTCAGCTTGACCACCTTCCCGACCTGCTCATAGAGCAATGCTTGCTGTTCACTCATGTGTTATTACTCCCTCCTTCTGTTACTGTTTCGTTCGGTATTCCTGGATCTCCTGGATCAGCGCCGGGATCACTTCAAACAGGTCCCCCACGATTCCGTAGTCTGCCACATCAAAAATGGGAGCCTCGGGGTCTTTGTTGATGGCGATGATCGTATCAGAACCGGACATGCCAGCCAGATGCTGGATGGCGCCGGAAATACCGCAGGCGATGTATATTTTGGGGGAGACGGTTTTACCCGTCTGTCCCACCTGATGGGTGTGGGGAATCCATCCGGCGTCCACCGCGGCCCGGGAGGAGCCCACCTGGCCGCCCAGCACAGCGGCCAGGTCCCGAATGTAGCTGAAGTTTTCCGGCCCTTTCAGGCCGAAACCGCCAGAGACGATAATCTCCGCGTTTTCCAGGTCCACCGTTTCAGACTGGTCCAGATGGATGGTCTCCAGCAGGCGGGTCATGGGGGCGGCAGGTTCCAGCTCCTCCCGGAGCAGCTGTCCCTTCCGCTGAGGGTCGGCCGCCGGCTTTTTGAACACCCCGGGCCGGACGGTGCCGATTTGGGGGCGGGTATTGGGGCAAAGGATGGTGGCCATCAGGTTGCCGCCGAAGGCGGGGCGGGTCCAGGCCACGTTGCCGCTCTCCTCGTCCAGATCGATACCGGTACAGTCGGCGGTCAGGCCGGTGCGCAGCCGGCAGGACAGGCGGGGCCCCATGTCCCGGCCGTTGTTGGTGGCTCCGATCAGGAGGGCGGAGGGCCTGTGCCGGCCAATCAACTCCTCCATGGCCCGGGTAAATCGCTCGGTCTCATACCGGCCGTAGGCGGGGTTGTCCACCACCAGCACCCGATCCGCGCCGCAGGCGATGGCGGTATCGGCCAGAGCGGTGACGCCGTCGCCGATCAGCACGGCTACCAGCCGCTCTCCGGTGGCGTCGGCCAAGCGCCGGCCGGGAACCAGCAGCTCCAGCCCCACATTTTTCAGCTGACCATCCTTTGTTTCTAAAAACACCCAGATATCCTGGTACTTCTTTTCCATTACGCTCCTCCACCTTTACGAGATCAGACGCTTTTCGCCCAGCAGACGGACCAGCTCCCTGGCTGCGTCAGGGGCCTGCATACCCTCCAGCTTCACCCCGTGCTTGCTGCGCTCAGGGGTAAAGGTCCGCTTTACCTTGGTGGGTGAACCGGCCAGACCCACCCGCTCCATGTCCATGCCGACCACATCGGCGCAGTGCAGCTCCTGGATTACAGCCCGGTTGGCTGCCATCTTGCTCATCAGGGTGGCCATGCGGGGCTCGGTCTGGGTCTTGTTCACTGTAATGACCACAGGCATATCCGCACCGATGATCTCCCAGCCGTCGTCTACCTCCCGACGGACCTGAACCTGGCCGTCCTGGCAGTCCACGCCGGCAGAATAGGTAATCTGGGCTATCCCAAGGTGCTCTGCCATCTCCGGACCCACCTGGCCGGTGTCGCCGTCGATGGCCTGCTTGCCGCAGAAAATGATGTCAAAGGGCCCCAAGGTTCTGGCCACGCAGGCGAGGATATAGCTGGTTGCCAAGGTGTCGGAGCCCCCCACCGCCCGGTCGGTCATGAGGACGGCCCTGTCCGCGCCCACAGACAGACAGTGCTTCAGCGCGTCTCTGGCCTGGGGCGGGCCCATAGTGACCACCGTCACCGTTCCGCCGTACCGCTCCTTCAGCTGGACCGCCATCTCCAGGGCATAGGTGTCGAAGGGATTGACAATACTGGGCACGCCCGCCCGGATCAGCGTGTTGGTCACCGGATCAATTTTGATTTCAGAGGTGTCCGGCACCTGTTTGATGCAAACTAAAATATTCATGCCATTCTCTCCTCAGTGGAGCAGGTGGCCGCCGATGACCATCCGCTGGATCTGATTGGTGCCCTCAAAGATCTGGAGCAGCTTGGCGTCCCGATACAGTTTTTCCACCCGGTAGTCCTTCATGTAGCCGTAGCCGGAGAAAATCTGTACCGCATCACTGGCTACTGCCACCGCAGTATCGGAGGCCAGCGTCTTGGCGCAGGAACTGAACTTGCCAAAGGGAACGCCGTTGTCGGCCAGTTCAGCGGCCTCGTAGGTGAGGGCTCGAGCAGCCTGAATCTTGATCTCCATGTCGGCCAGCATAAATTGGATGGCCTGGTGCTGGCCAATGGGCTTTCCAAAGGTCACGCGCTCCTTGGCATAGCCAATGGCCAGGTCCAGAGCCTCTTGGGCCAGGCCCACCGCCTCGGCGGCCACGCCGATGCGGGAGTAGTCCAGGATTTTCATAGCCAGACCAAAGCCCTTGTTCTCCACCCCGATCAGGTTGACAGCTGGGAGGTGCACATCCTCCAGCACCACATCGGCAGCAGTGGACAACCGGAAACCCATTTTGTCCTCGTGCTTGCCCACCGATACGCCGGGACGGTCCCGCTCCACCAGGAAGGCGGAGATACCCCGATGCCCCTTCTCCGGGTCAGTCTTGGCAAAGACCACAAAGAATTTGGCGTAGGGCGCGTTGGTAATAAAGCATTTGCGCCCGTTCAGGATGTATTCGTCCCCTGTACGCACCGCTGTGGTCCGCAGGGCGCTGGCGTCAGACCCGGCATTGGGCTCGGTGAGGGCAAAGGAGGCCAGACCGCCGTTGAGCACGATATCGGCCACATAGCGTTTTTGTTCCTCCGTCCCCGCGTTCAGAATGGGCCGGGCCGCGAAGGAGCTGGCGCCCAGGGCGTTGGCAAAGCCCACGTCCCCCTTGCTCAACTCCTCGTTTACAATGGCCTGCGTGAGGTAGGAAAGTCCCAGACCGCCCAGATTTGCGGGCCAGGCTGTCGCGGTGAACCCCATATTGGCCGCCTTCTGATACAGCTCCATCGGGGTCTCGCCCTTGACATCGTACTCGGCGGACAGGGGACGGATCTCCTTGTCTGCAAATTCCCTGGCCAGGGCCTGCAGGTCTTGCTGATCTTCGGTCAAAATAAATGTACCCATATTCTCGACTCCAATCTTTTCGTTTTCCTTCCCGGGCCCGCCGGCTGCGGACCGCATCTTCTTACAAGCAGGGGGACCTCCGGCAGGCCGCCCTGCTTTTGTCTGATATTACAAAGCATATTTTATGCCAGCTTGTACTCTTTTGCACTGTCCCATTTTTTCCAGCTCTGCGGCGCGACGGGATAGAGGCACAAACTTTTTTCTGTGCCGCGGCAGGGGCGGCCTTTCGGCGGTGATTTTCCTGTGACATCGGCCCGCAACTTTGGCGCAAATATGTGTCACTCCGTGTCGCACTGTGACGTGTCCGGGCCATTGCCCAGGGCGTCGAGAACTGCCGCTGCCATATAAATGCCGGCGCAGGCCACCACCGGCATTTTGTATTTGTTTATGGGCAGCCGGGCGGCTTCCGCCGCCCACACCGCCGCGGTGGCAAAGTAGGTGGCGGCAAAGCAGCCGCATTTGTCAGCGAACTGAATCAGCCCCATGGCCCGGCTGGACGCCTGGGTCCCAAAGATTCGGGAGGCCCGCAGTGTCATCAGGTTCAGATTCATCATAAAGGCCATCGTTCCCACAGCGTACCCCACCCCAATGACCAGTGGGCTGTCCACCAGATTGCAAAAGGTGGTGGCGGCCAGCAGGGCGATAAGGATAGGGATTCGGTAGCGCGTGACCCGGCGGCAGTACCAGGGAAAGACTACGCCGCCCAGCATGGCGCCGGCGGTGGCGGTGGAGAGGATGCCGGCGCTGGTTTTGGCGTCACCGATCCCCTGGGTGGCAACAATGGAGGAGAGGGTCAGCATTTTGGTTTGACTGCTCATATAGAGGAAGGCCACCAGCAGAAACAGGGGGATCACCCCCTTGGGCAGCAGGGAGGGCCTTCCGGTCTGTGTGGGGGCAGGGGCGTCCGCCGGCTTCGGCGGGGCCTCCGGCTCCTTCAGTCCGAACAGGATGAGCAGCAGGGGGATCAGGGTTACCAAATAGGCCAGAAAAATATACCGCCAGCCATAGCCACAGAGAAGGCCGCCCAGCAGCTGGAACACCACCCCGGCCATCCCCACCATGATATTGCTGTAGCCCAGGTAGCGCCAGCGCTCCTCACTGTGGAAGGTCCGCAGGATCAATGCGTTCCCCTGAGGGGCAATCATTCCCAGGCAGGCGCCGTACAGCGCCCGGCACAGGAGCACCCCATCCAGGCTGTTCAACAGCACCGGAGCCACACCGCACGCCATGTAGCAGGGGACGACAACCAGAAGCATGGTGCGAAAGCGGACCCGGCTGCCCACAACACTGCCCGAAATCAGGGTGAAGGGCAGGGCCACCAGGGAGGGCAGGGTGTAGGTAAGCAGCACCTTGCTGTAGGGCTCGCGGGGGAAGGCGAGCACCAGCGTGTCCATGGCCGGGGAGAGAAGCAGCGTTCCGTTGCTGAGAAAAATCAGGGAATAGATGGAGAAAATTCCCAGAAAGTCCCGCTTTTTCATACCGCTCATGACTTGGGCACCCTGTAAAAACCACTGCGCATCCCGGTTTTGATTTCATCGTCGTGGCTGAATACCAGCCGCTGGGCTATCCGGCGCACCAGCTCCATGCTCTGGTGAATTGCCCGGTCATCCACCACGATGGAGGGGGTGAGCCCCCGCTCCAGGTTGTAGCGGGAGGTTATGGTGTCCCCGGGGAAGCACAGGACCCCCTCCTCGGTATCCAGAAGAACGATCTGAGAGCCCAAGGTGTGGCCCGGAGCGGGCAGGACGGCCAGGCCGGGGGCCAGTTCCGCCGCACCGTCTAAAAACCGCCATCGAAAATAGCCGATCCGCTCCTTGCAGAAGTCCTCCCGCAGATAATAGAGCTGCTCATAGGGGGTGGCGCTCCAGGCGGCCTCCCACTCGGTCCGCTGAACATAAAAGCGGGCGTTGGGAAACAGCGCGTTGCCGCCGCAGTGGTCATAGTGGAGGTGGGTGTTGATTACCATGTCCACCTCCTCCAGCGCCCAGCCCATACAGGACTTCAGCACATGGGGCAGCTCCTCCTCCGGATAGCGGTGGGCGTGGGGCTTCTTTACTGTGTCCACCTCCCGGGCTCCAGTGTCAATGACCACCTTGTGTACTCCGTCGGTGGCCGCAAGGCTGACGTAGGGCACATGAATGGTATCGCCGTAGGGGCAGCGGCTGATGGTGGTGCGGTCCACCGTGCCGCCCCCCAGTATCATGGTGCAGACATCCCATTTTCCGTTCATACGCTTGGCCGGGATATCTCCCGGCACTTCCTCCTCTCTGAATCCTTCCAAGATGTGTGATGTTCCGACACCTTGAAGCAGAGCAAATTCCGTGCCAGTTATTTCTCCCGATCCCTCGCGCTGTAGTCAGGGTGGGACAGATACTCCCTCTGTGCCGCTGTGTCATGTGTGTCACGTACCTTATATTCCGGCTCGATTTGACACAGTTTTGTGACCATGATATAATGGCCTTATATTGCAGGCCTGTCGGGCCTAAGAAAGAGAGGGACGCCCCATGAGCAAGCAGGACCAGAATCGGATCGCCGCTACCAGGACCGCGTTTTTTCAGGACCCCTCCACCGATTTGAGCGCGGTACGGGAGACCGTGGCAAAATCCTGGCTGCGGTGCAGACAGAAAAAGCTCCAGCCCGGCCAGACAGCTTTTACCCGGGCGGAGAAGGGGCGGCATCCTGCGGCCAACGTGGCGGAACGGCGGCCGATACTCTTTGACTATATCTTCCGGTGTATGGAGGATTTATACTCCAACAACGATTTTTCCGCAATGGTGCTGTTGCTCACCGACCCGGACGGCCAGATTATCAGCCGGTACGGCTCCGAGAATGACCTGCAGCGGATTGCCCAGGCGGGGCTGGGGGATAGCTGTGCCCTGCGGGAGGAGACGGCGGGGACCAATGCCGTAGGAACGGCCCTCTACATCCGGGAACCGGTGTGTATTCGCCAAAACGAGCACTACAACGACCACTTCTGCCCCTTTATCAGCTATGCGGCCCCGGTTTTTGACCACAAGTATGAGCTGGTGTCAGTCATCGGGGTGCTGTCCATGCGTCCCCAGGAGACCCCGCTGCTCCTGTCGCTGCTCACCTCGGTGGCGGGCAGCATTGGCAAGGAGGTTACCGTCTACCACCAGACGCTGAAGCGGCGCGTTCAGGAGAAGCACCTGGACACCCTGATAAACACTATGAACCACGGAGTTGTGTTTCTGGACAGCGGCGGCATGATTATCCAGACCAACAGCGTGGCCCGATATTTCTTCCTGATGTATGAGTACGAGCTGATCGGCCAGCACATCTCGGCCTTTATCAGCCCGGAGGACGTGGACTTCTCCACTCTGACCAATGATATCTACGGTCTGGACGTGGTGGTGCACTCCGGCGAGGTGAAAAAGTTCCACTTTCAGGCCTCCATCTACCTGATCGAGGTAATCGAGGGGCAGCACGACTTTCTGATGGTGCTGCGCCGGTCCCAGCTGAAGGAGGGGACCGGGGAGACCGGCTCCGGCAGCGACCACAGGGCCAAGTGGTGCTTTAACGACATTGTGGGAACCAGCCCCGCTCTGGTGGAAACCCTGAGCCTGGCCCGCATTGCCAGCAAAACCAACTGCACCGTACTAATCACCGGGGAGAGCGGCACCGGCAAGGAGCTGGTCGCCCAGGCCATCCACAACGAGAGCAAGTGCCGCGGCGGCCCCTTTGTGGCGGTGAACTGCGGCGCCATCCCCAAGGAGCTGATTGAGAGCGAGCTGTTTGGATATGAGAGCGGAGCCTTTACTGGAGCGAAACGGAACGGGATGCCGGGTAAATTTGAATTGGCGGACGGGGGCACCATCTTTCTGGATGAAATAGGAGACATGCCCTTTAATCTGCAGGTATGTCTGCTCCGTTTTTTGCAGGAGCAGGAGATTACCCGGATCGGCGGAAAAAAGCCAATCCAGCTGAATGTGCGGGTCATCGCCGCCACCAACAAGAATTTGGAGGAGGCCATTAACAACGGAGTCTTCCGGATGGACCTGTACTACCGGCTCAACGTGTTTACCGTCCACGTCCCACCCCTGCGGGAGCGGAGCGGGGATGTTCATAACCTGTCCCACTACTTTTTACAGAAGTACAAATCCGCTTCCAGCCAGGTGCTGCTGGGCTTTACCCCAGAGGCGCTGGAGTGCCTGACAAGCTACAACTGGCCCGGCAATATCCGGGAACTGGAGAACACCATTGAGCGGGCGGTGATTATCAGTCACGGGGACCGGATTCGGCTGGACGACCTGCCGGATAAGCTGCGGTTCAACCATGTTCCCTATCCCTCCAGAAGCCTGATCCGGCTGGAGGCCCCTCCCCAGAATGCCCAGCCAGAGCTGATTCCCATGAACCGGGAGGAGATTGAAAAAAATACCATCATTCGCACCCTCCAGCGCACCGGAGGAAATGTGACCCGCGCCGCTGAAGAGATTGGAGTCAGCCGCCGTACCCTCTACCGGAAGATGAAGAAATACGATATCACCTGATCTGCTGTCCGCACATCGACTTGGCACAAAACTTGCTTCATTATTTTGGGTGAATGACATCTGTGACACACTGTGATGAAAAATAATGAGGAGGAGTTTTTAAATGACCAGCTGGGAGAAAATTTATCAGGAGAAGCTGCGAACACCGGAGGAGGCCGCAGGGCTGATCCATGACGGCGACTGGTTTTTCTGCGGCTCGCGGGAGGCGGTAACCACCCTGAAGGCAGTCTGGGCCCGCACCGATCTGAAAAATGTCCACTACTACTGTGGGCAGGTTGGGGATGCGGACGGCATCTTTACCTCCCCCGCCGGAAAAGATGCCTATGTTATGACCGGCTTCCTGGGCCGGAGCACCCTGCCCTACTTCTACGAGGGCAAGCTCCACTACTCCCCGGGGCACTTTTCCTGTGCCAGCAAGCGGGTTGAGGAGTATCTCCATGCCAGGGTGGCGCTGGCCTGCGTCAGCCGCCCGGATAAGGACGGGTATGTCTCCTTTGGCGCCAGCGCCGACTATATGGCCTACACCATCCACAACGCACCGGTGAAGATTGCCGAGATCAATGACCAGCTGCCCTTTGTCTACGGCAGCAACCTGATACACATTTCGGAGTTTGATGTTATTGTGGAGGGGGAGGGACGGGCCCCCAACGAGACCATCATCGATGCGGATGCCTCCAACGAGAAATACCGCAGGATCGGCGGCTACCTGTCTGAGCTTATTGAGGACGGCGCTACCATCGAGATCGGCATTGGCCGGCTCAACTCCGCCGCCATGCTCCATCTGGAGGGAGTAAAGGACCTGGGTATCCACACCGAGGTGTTTGGCGACGCCATGATGGATCTGATCCAGCGGGGAGTTGTCACCAACCGGTGCAAGTCCATCAATCCCGGCATCAATATCTGCTGTCAGGTGGTGGGCTCCCGAAAGCTGTATGACTTTGTGTCCCACAACCACGCGATCAACATGATGCCCTCTACCTACGCCCTGAACCCGGGCATCATTGCCCAGAACAACAAAATGACCGCCATCAACAACGCCATCAATGTGGACCTGTTTGGTCAAGTCAACGCCGAGTCCCTGAAAAACCGGCAGTTTACCGGCATGGGCGGGATCGGCGATTTCAGCAAGGGAGCAACCCTGTGCCCCAACGGAAAATCGATTATTGTGGTGGAGTCTACCACGAAGGACGACACATATTCCAAAATTGTGCCCTTCTTCACCCCGGGTACGCCGGTCTCGGTTCCCCGCACCGACATTGAGTATGTCATTACGGAGTATGGCATTGCCAAGCTGGCCGGCGCCAGCATCCATGACAAAGCTCGGGCCCTGATTGGCATTGCCCACCCCAAATTCCGGGATGAACTGACCGAGGCTGCCAAGCAGATGAACATTTTCTGATTTTACATTCCCCTCTCTCTTTCTTCTTTTCGACGTGGGTCAAGGGACTGTCTTTTGCCAACGCTATCGTGCCCCCTCACGGTACAGGTCCCTTTTCCCGCAGAGAGGGCAGGCGCGGACTCCAACGAGTCCGCGCCTGCTTATTTGTATACAAGATACCCCGGCCGGTTGACTATCCCGGCATTTGGGGGTAAGCTCTTAGAAACGCTTTAAAAGGGGGCGTTCTTTGCCTCTTTTCGCGTGTAGGGCAAGGGCTTTTGGAATCCGGGAAACGGGCATATGGCGGCGGAAAACCCTATTGTCAGGAGTCAGTGGAGATGCTATACTGACATTATGACAAAGAACAACTGGAAGGGGGAGATGGAATGTTAAACCGGCCAACCCTGAAGACCATCGCAAAGCAGGCGGGGCTTTCCCATGTAGCGGTATCCAAGGCCCTGCGGGACGCCCCCGACATCTCGAAGGCCACCAAGGAGCGGGTGAAGAAAATCGCCGAGGAGGTGGGCTACACCCCCAACCTGGCCGCCCGGAACCTCTATCTTCAGCGCACCACCACCATCGGCATGGTGGTGCCCGCCATGGGGGACAGCACCGCCTACGACCTGGTGTTCAACGAGGTGAGCGCGGCGGCGGCGGAGCTGGGGCTGTGCGTTATGCTGGGCAGCAGCCACCGGGACCTCCAGCTGGAGGAGCGGCACTGCCGCATGATGGTGGGCAACCAGGTGGGGGTGCTCATTGTGGCCCCCTGCTCCAGCGACGTAACCCGGATCAAGGCCGCCTGCGGCCCCACCCCGGTCATCTACATCGGCGGCAAGACGGACCCCGGGGAGCCCTACGCCCTCCTGTGCGACTACCGCCACAGCGGGGCGCTGGCGGTGGAGCACCTGGCCGGCCTGGGCCATAAGAAGATCGCCCTGCTCACTTACGGGCCGGAAAATCTCACCGTTTTGCAGAAGGAGGAGGGATTTACCCAGGCCATGGAGGCCCGGGGGCTGGTCCCACAGATTGTCCGTGCGGGCAGCGCCGCCAACGCGATGCAGGCCGGCATGGACGGGGTGGCCCTGCTGCTGGAGCGGGGCGAGCTGCCCACCGCCCTCTGGTGCGCCAGCGACTACATGGCCATCGGGACCATGAACGCCCTGCGTCACCGGGGGCTGTCCGTCCCCGGCGACGTGTCGGTAATGGGCCACGACGACCTCTACTTCGACCTCTACCCGGACATCGGCCTGACCACCCTCCACACCCCCATGACGGAGCTGGGCAAGGCGGCGATTGAGCTGGCGGTGACCCTGATGGAGGGAGGGGAGCCCCCGCAGCTCCAGCGGCGCTTCCAGCCCGACCTGGTGGTCCGGGAGAGCACCGGCCCCCTCCGCCGGCCCGGATGAGGGTGACGGGAACGGGCCGGAGGCCCCATGTGTTTGTAATCCTGTCCCTTTTGCTGCTGGCGGCGTCGGCGCTGACCTGGGTGCTGCCGGCGGGGCCCTTTGCCCGCGTCTTCGACCCGGTCGCCGGCCAGACGCTGGTGGTGCCGGGGAGCTACGCCCCCGCCGCCCCGGCGGCTATCTCCACCGACTCAAACCACAAGCTCACCCAGCCTCTGCCGACGGTTACCCGCGAGGGCTATACCTTCGATGGCTGGTATACCGAAGACGTGGTGAAGGTTTCCAATGACACCCTTTTCTATGCCTCTGTTACCCTCAAAGCGCAGTGGACGAAACTCTCCGACACCCCCAATACATTCACCATCACCCTCGACGCTAACGGCGGCACCCTCAGCGGCGCTGCCACCGTAACCACCAATGCCGGGGGCAAGCTGGACAATCTGCCCGCCGCTCCCACCCGCGAGGGTTACAGCTTTGACGGCTGGTTTCCCGCCGCAAGCGGCGGTAAGAAGGTAGATTTACAATCAACCTTCGAGAAGGATTCCACCATCTACGCCCACTGGACCAAGAACGGCGGGACCCCCTCGGACGAGGACGAATACCGCATTTACGCCCCCAGCAGCGTTACCGGCGGCCGGCTCTATGTGAGCCACAGGACCGCCGCCCCGGGCACCCGGGTGACCATTGAGCTCCGGCCCTGGAGCGACTACGAGCTGGATTGGCTGTCCGTGGTCAACCTGGACACCGACCGGGAGCTGCGCCTCACCGAACGCTACACCGACGAATACACCTTCACTATGCCCTCCAGCGACGTGGAGGTGGACGTCTCCTACACCGACCGGTACTATAACAACTACTACGGCGGCACCTATTACGTCCGCGAGGTGGTCCCGGCGGAGCCCAAGCCCGTCAAGTGGTACTACAGCAACGGCAGCATCTTCCACGTCACCGACGGTATGGTCCCCTACGGCGGCCAGCTCACCCGGGATATGCTCCTCTCCGTCCTCTACAACATGGACCCCGCCCGCAGCGGCGACCCCACCATCTGGGCGGCCGACAAGGGCATTATCCCCGATATTTACATCAGCGTGCTCTGGGGGGTGGATAAGCCCATCACCCGGGAGCAGACGGCCATGATTCTCTACTGCTTCGCCCAGCACATGGGCTACAACACCGCCCCCGCCACCAGCCTGACCGGCTATGCGGACTACCGGCAGATCAGCGACGCGGCCCGTCCGGCGGTAGCCTGGGCCAAGGCGGCCGGCCTTATTGCGGGCACCTCGCCCAACACCCTGTCCCCCGGGGCGGTGCTGACCTGCGGCCAGGCCAACGCTATCCTCGCCCGCTTCACCGCCAACGTGGCACGGACCTGGTGAGCTGTCATGGCACCCCGATATGCCTGCTTCACCCACCGGGAATGTGAGTACTTCCCCTGCCACCCGGGGGCGGAGCCGGACAACTTCAACTGTCTGTTCTGCTACTGTCCCCTCTATCCCCTGGGCGCGGCCTGCGGCGGCAGCTTCGTCCTCCTGCCCGACGGCCGGAAGGATTGCAGCGCCTGCCTCTACCCCCACCGGCGGG
>OFGG01001319.1_pt1 | contig 16680 bp, 13 predicted proteins | sample 1521701 | NCBI WGS metagenome assembly OFGG01 (sample SAMEA3504081, study PRJEB24116) | mouse gut metagenome | biome: mouse gut; feature: mouse-associated habitat; material: faeces | place: Denmark | collected 2011
CCTGCCTTGCAACTCTCTTTTTGGTAACTTCTGGTTAACTTAATGGCATTGCTCAGATAAATAATCCTTCCGGTATAACTCTTCCTTTTTCAAGGACGCAAAAAACGACTCAGCTACGGCATTATCATGAGGCTTTCCGGAATTCGAAAAGGATTGCACCACCGCGTGGCTTCGTAATAATTCCTGAAAGCGATGGTGTTCTGTTGTCTATTTTGAGAGAGGACAGCTTATGAACATTTCATATTTGATTTTTCCGCTGACCGTGGATTTCAGCGGCGGCAAGTATTGGATCAATGGAGAGGGCCCTTACCAGTGCGGAGAAGCGGCGACAGCTTTTCTCGCTGGAGAGAGCAGCTGTGAACCAACTGGTGACACTTCTCAGCTAAGGCAGGAACTGGAGGCCGTTCTCAAAACCTTCGGCAGTCATCTTTCTCCCTATGCTGAGGAGTTGGAAGCCATCAATGGCTCCTACCAGCAGTCGAAGCAGAGCGCGGCGGCCTGCTCAGTCAGCTACGTTTTCCTTTCGCTCCAAGGTTCCGTCGTTTTGGCGGAGCGGTACACGTTCCCCGCCTTGTGTGATTTTCTCTACGCGGAACTGGACCGAGCCATCCTTTACGGCAACGCTCCCAGGCAGTGCCGCTTATGCGGAGGCTGGTTCCTTCACAAGCAGGGTGACCGGGCCATCTACTGTGAACGCATCGCTCCCAGCGAAAAGGAAAAGACCTGCCGGGAGATGGGGGCCCGGATGGTCTTCGAGAAAAAACTCCAGGACGAGGACACCTGGAAGCTCTACAAGCGGGCCTGCAAAAAATACTGCGCCCGGTACATGAAAGGGAACATGAGCGAGGCTGAGTTCAAGGCTTGGGGCGAGCAGGCCGCGACGGATCGTGACTCTGCCATTGAACATCTGCGGACAACAGCAGACACCGCGCTCAGCGCGTCAATCATCCAGCAGCTGAAGGAAAATCTGAACCGGCTATGAACAAAACGCCTGGGACCGGCTTGCGCAAAACCAGTCCCAGGCGTATTCTTTGTTTATAGCGGCGCAGTTTTTGACAGCCCGACTTAAAAAAATTTTCCCCCCGTGTAATACTTTCCCCCTCTCCGCCGTTTACTCAGTGAATCGGCGCCATTCTAACACAAAGGAGGAGAGCTTTTATGCTTGCGATTTACCTCGCCATGCTGGAGACCGAACAGGATCAGCGGCGGTTTACGCGGCTGTTCGAGGCGCATGAGAAGAAAATCTACGCAGTGGCCCTCCGCATCCTGGGAGACCCCGACCGGGCGGAGGACGCCGCCCAGCAGACCTGGCTCCAGCTTATCAAAAACTGGGACCGGGTGTCCGCCCTTCCCTGGAGGGAGACGGAGGGCTATGTGGTCACCGTGGCCAAGAACTGCGCCCTGGACATCCTTCGGGCAGAGCGCAAAACCGCCGCCTTTCCAGAGGACTGGGACCCGCCCGCCCAGGAGGAGCGCCAGGAGGAGTACGACTATCTCGTCTCCCTCATCCGTTCCCTTCCGGAGAACTACCGGCGGATTTTGGAGCTGAAGTGCGTGGAGGAGCAGACCAACAAGGAGATCGCCCGGCGGCTGGGAATGAACGAGTCCACCGTGGCCGTCCGGGTAATGCGGGGCCGGGCCCTGCTGAAAGAACGCCTGGAAAAGGAGGGATACGCGTATGACGCAATTTGACATTCTCTTGCGCCAAGCGCTGATGGACGCGAACCTGGCCCAGTACCGGTGGGCCCTCCAGAGCGTGGAGGCCAAGGAGCCGGACTTCTCCCCCGGCTATCTCCGGGAGCGGATGCGGGTATTGGCGGACCCCCAGGGCTGGGCGCGGCGGCGGTCCGGGGGAAGGCGGCGGCTGGACTGGCGAATCATCGCCATTGCAGCGGCGCTGCTGCTGCTCTCCGCCTGCGCCGTAGCCGCGGTTACGGGGCAGTTCTCCCAGTGGTTCCCCCGGCTGGGGGTGGACCAGGGGGCCCCGGAGGTGTCCGAGGAGGTCCTGTCCCGGACAGGCACGGCCATCGAACAGAGCCAGACCGTGGGAGACGCCACGGTGACCCTCCACGCTGCCGTGTGGAACGGGACCGATCTGTGGGTGTCCATGGACATCGAGAGCCCGAACATCCCGGAGGAAGTCCAGCGGTACACCCCCCTCTATATGGCGGACTGCCGTTTCTTCCTGCGGGACGACCAGTGGGAGGAGTATACGAGAAACCAGGTGGAAGAATCCGGCACCGCTATGGGTGCGTCCCCGGAACAGATAGAGGCGGATATCCAAGCCGAGCTGGACAAGGGACAGCCGGGCTTTGGAAGCTTCCTCATGCCGCAGGAGCGGGAGGGGAACACCCTCAAGTTTCAGGAGAACACGTTTTTGGAGGCCGATTGGTTCACAGAGACCAAGCGGCCGGAGCTGACTTTGCATATAGAGCGCGTAGGCACCTACGTAAACGACAGTGAAGGCCAAGCAAGCGTAAACCCCTTTGAGAATATCCATCCGGGCATGGTCTTTGTTGCAGGGCCCTTTGACCTGACCTTCACCCTGGAGGAGCCGATCCTGCCCATCCGTTACGAGGGGGCCGATGTCGAGATAGTGCTCACGGACATCCCCCTCCGGTTTACCGGGTTTGAGCTTTCCGCCACGGAGCTGTCCGCCGCCTACGAGGCTGTGAACCCGGAGGATCTGCCTGAGCCCGGCCCGGCTCTCTCTCCGGAGGAAAATGACCGGCGCTTTCAAGCAACCTTGGCGGTCTGCCACGCGGTTCAGGACAGCGTGCAGGGCCTCTGGACAGAGGATGGGAAGTATGTGGACCTCTCAAATTCGGAGTCCAGCGGCGGAGGCGGCAACGTGAGCTGTCGCTATCCCTACCCCATAGACCCCGCCACGGTGGCGGCTGTGGACGTCGCCGGGACCCGGGTGGAGCTGGGCGGACTGGAGCGTCTTGAGGAATAAAAAAGTTTTTTCAAAATTTTTCAAATCGTGAAATACAATGCCCTCCTCCTCCGTTTACCAGACAGAACAGAGCGGGAGGGCGTTCCCTTCCCGCCGGAAAAGAAAGGAAGGTATTATCATGAAAAAACGAATCACATCCTTTGCCAGCGGCTTTTTCGCCGCCCTGTCCCTGTCCCTTTGCCTGACCACCGCCCTGGCCGCTTCCGGGCAGGTGAGCTACAACTTCGCCAACGTTTCCTTGGACGGACAGCAGAAAATCACAGCGGGCCAAGACATTACCGCCGCCAACGGCCAGAAGGTTCCCGGCTCCATCCTCTACACCGACGAGGCGGGAGGGAAAACGAACTATCTGCCCATCCGCACCATCAGCGAACTGCTGGGCACGGAGATTGGCTATGACTCCGCCACGAAGACGGTCCTCCTGGGGGAGCAGCCCGCCCAGCCTGCCGCCGGCGAAAACGTTATTGACCTCCGCACACCCAAGACGGTGCCTGAAAACCCCCGTCGGGGCGACGTGGACCTCATCAAGAGCCGGGGCGGCACGATTCTGCCGGACGACGACCCGAACTCCTACCGGGGAAACGAAAAGATGTTCAAGAATAAAGACGGGGAGCTTTGGTATGAGTACCTGGTGGGGAACAACAGCGCCTTGGACGACCAGAACAAAAACCTGGCGGAGAAATATTTGGTCAACGGAGATTATCCGAAGAATAAAAAGGGCGAGAGCTACGGCCTTGGACAGCTGGCTTACTATGTGGGCTACGAGCCGGACCTGGCGAAGATGGGGGACGAGTATGTCCGAATGGCGGAACGGCAGGCAGAGTTTGACAAGCTGAGCGGCTTGCCAAAAGAGGAATGCCCCCACGAGTATACCTATTTTCTCTATGACCAGGAGGGCGAGGTCATCCGCGAGCAAACGGACCCCTGCCAGGGTCACTACGAGGGTATGAGCCTGGAAGAAGTCCAGCAGGCCGTAGAGGAAGGCAGACTGTGGTAAGCGGCTTCTTTTTGCCGAAACCCATTTCAGACGGCTGGAGTTGGAAGTTCCCTGCTACATCGACCCCGCCACTGTGACGGCGGTGGACATCAGCGGCACCCGGGTGGAGCTTAGCGGACTGGAGCGGCTGAGCAAGTAAAAATTTTGAAAGCGTAGACCACTCGCGGAGGAGCGCGCAACATGCGGGAAGCGCAAAACATCCCTTTCCTTCTCGCCGAGGATATGCTATAGTAGTTATCAGGAAGAAAACAGAATGACACAGCGCAGGACGGGAGACTGTGAGCCAGTAGGAAAAGCTGTTGTTGGCGATTCTCAGCGGGACCAAGGACAAGAATTTATTGTTCTCTGATTTGCGTCCGGTGGCGGAGCCGAAGGGCCGCTTGAAGTACGCATGAGGGAATTTTCGTTTTGGAGTTGACCCAAACCGTGACCCATACGGGAGTTCGGAGCGGTTAGGGCTGGGGTGTACCGGAGAGGAAAGTCCTCAAACTCTCCGGTGGCAGGATTTTCATTTCCTTCTGCTCCAGCTTCGGCAGGACACAGCCCTTGGTGGGATTGCCGCTGTTTTACCGCGCAGTTCAGGGCGGAGGAAATCATCTGGTTGATGTTCCGTACCGATTTCACGCTGAGGACCTCGGGTTTACTGCGGGATTCCATACATTCCACCCTGCCGCTTTCCAGCAGGTGCTTGTATAACCGCTGGAGGTCCATCGCCGTCAGCTTTTCCAGTGGGATGTCCCCGAGGGTGGGCCTGATGTGGTTCTCAATGAAGCACTGGTAGGTTTTATGGGATGAGGGCCGGACTTGCAGTTTGGCATAGCTCTCCATCCAGGCCTCCAGCAACTGGCCAACTGTGAAGTGCTCAGTGGTCGTCACCAGTGAGCCGCTCTTTTCAATTGCCGACTTGAGTTTTGCTTTGACCTCCGCCTGGTTCTTGCCGAGAACATTTTTGTAGATTACTTTCCCGGTCACCGAATCGCGCCCTGCCGTGTAGCGTCCCTCCCACCGGCCATCCTTTCGCTTGCGGATACTGCCTTCTCCATTCGCTCTGCGCTTTGCCATAGCGTAACGCCTCCTTTGTCAGCTACACACCATACCAGCAGTCTGCAAAAATATCCAGCGCCCCTGTGCGGTGTTATCAAAAAATTTGTATTTGCTGGTTTGGAACTTCTCTTTGTTTATAGCGGTTCAATTTTTGAACTCGCCACATGGACATCGACGGTCTTTCCTCTGAGATACTCTTTCCCCAGCCAGTGGGCGGCGTAATGGCTGCCATTTTCGGTGGCAGTCTCCAGCCAGCGCAAGCCTTCTTCCAAATTACGGACTTCCACATCGTCGGAGAGAAGCAGCTTCCAAAGGGCATACTGCGCCGTGGTATGTCCTTGCACTGCCGCTTGCTCAAACCAGTACCGAGCCTTCATTGTATCTGGAATCAGCAGAGGCCCGTCCCGCAGGAGTTTGTCCATGAGATAACGGGCGTTCTGACACTGGAGCCGCCACCATATTTTGCAGCATTTTTCCACCTCTGGCAGCTTTGCCAGCTCATCCGCGACGGCGTCCACTTGAGCCTTGACGGACTTTTTCAAATAACCGTAGACATTCTTGCCCTTGACAGTCTCTAATGGCCGTGAGAGCTCCAGCAGCTTATTTTCAATTGCGAGGTTGTCACAGAGCTCCGGGCGCATACGCTTCGTCAGCTCCAGCAGCGCCTTATGGCTCTGCCGTACCAGCTCGTCCCTGGACGAGCTGGTACGCTCATAGAGGTGCAGCAGTTCGCCTTGAAAAATATCCTGAGTGAGCTCTGACTTGATTTTGCGGATGCCCTCCTGGTTGAGATACGCCGGCCCCGGCTTCGCCGATCAAGCCATCATATGAACATGAGGGTGTTGACCCTCGTTGTGAAAGTCAGCGTACCAACGAAAGTTACCGGGCGGGATATTCATGGCGGCGGCGGTTTCGTTGCGGTGGGTGCGGAGCAGGTTCTGTCACGCTTTCACATTATCGTAACCGAGGCGCTCCGCGTCCTCCCGCTTGAGGGAAATGATGTGCGTCTAGATGTTGCCTGGGTACTCACTCAACTCTGTCATCGCTTTTTGAAGATCAACCGTATCCTCATCACCGAACAGTCCGTGGCTGCCCTGCCCTTCCACCCGAGGTCGGGTAGCGATGTACTTCATGCAGGCTCCGGACTGACTCACTTCCGGCCAATGATTTTCAAGCACGGAGGTTATGAACTCTGAGGCGTGGTACTTGGTAGGCTCCTCTGCGTACTCCGCATAGGACGGCATCTCTCTACTATCCAGAAAATCCTTTACCAGTTTTTCGATGAGCTGCTCCTGTTTGCGCGCCGGCGGACGGCCATCCGGCAGAAGCTCCACACGTTCACGAGTGGCAATGTACCGAGGATATCCGGCGGTATTCTTACCGCTGGAACCGCCGCCTTTGAAGTAGGGACTCTTGATAATCAGTCTTGCCACTCATCCTCATTCTCCCACGCGCTCTGCACGTATTTCTCCAGGAAGATCCAGCCAATTGCCTGCTCTTTTGTCTATTGCGGCTCAGTTTTTGGCCATCTCAGAGGAGGTGCTGTATCGGCGCGGTTCTTCGCCCGCAAAGCCTCAACACGTCATTTTTCGGCTTGTCAGGTGTATGGCGCGAAATCGCACACAGCCGCTCACAGGCCGGAACACAGGCTGATCTGCCGTATCGCTGGTTATTCTCACCTCAGCATTCCGTCCTCCTCTCCCCTTTCGAAGTAGAGGAATGCCGGGGCTTTGCCCTGGCGAATGCGGCTGCCGTATAGCCGGTTTCCATGTTTGCCCCCTGTAGGTGGGAAAACATACATCCATCAGATTATCAAGTAGATCGGGAGTTGTAGCTCTCTGAAGTCTCTTGTTGTGGTATAATCGGGGTTCATGTCGTGCGCTTTTTCTCCCTGTTGTAGTTCCCTGAAGTCTCTTGTTGTGGTATAATCCGAGGACCAGTATGGTCGTGACTGGAAGCGTTGTAGTTCCCTGAAGTCTCTTGTTGTGGTATAATCCGGACGAGTTCCTGTGCTATAATCAAAGTTGTAGTTCCCTGAAGTCTCTTGTTGTGGTATAATGAGGCTCTGGGCCTGACCGTCGCCTGGGACGTTGTAGTTCCCTGAAGTCTCTTGTTGTGGTATAATGGAGAGTCCACCCGCTCCAGCAGTACCCGCGTTGTAGTTCCCTGAAGTCTCTTGTTGTGGTATAATAATCACAAGGCACAATGCAGGCGTTAACTTGTTGTAGTTCCCTGAAGTCTCTTGTTGTGGTATAATTCACCAACACTCCATCACTATAAGCTCAAATGTTGTAGTTCCCTGAAGTCTCTTGTTGTGGTATAATTTTGTTACACCTGTTACCTTGCTGCATGATGTTGTAGTTCCCTGAAGTCTCTTGTTGTGGTATAATTAAGCAGACTGCCGGAACCATAACCCGTTCGTTGTAGTTCCCTGAAGTCTCTTGTTGTGGTATAATTGAGGATACATAATATGGAGAAACTGAGTAGTTGTAGTTCCCTGAAGTCTCTTGTTGTGGTATAATTGAAAACGCGGGCGACTTTGAACCCGGAATGTTGTAGTTCCCTGAAGTCTCTTGTTGTGGTATAATGGATTCCCGAATATTACGCCCCATACCGAAGTTGTAGTTCCCTGAAGTCTCTTGTTGTGGTATAATAGGACGCGATTACAAAAGGGGAGGGCAATTGTTGTAGTTCCCTGAAGTCTCTTGTTGTGGTATAATACACTTTAATGGATGCTGTCACCTAGCGCAGTTGTAGTTCCCTGAAGTCTCTTGTTGTGGTATAATGTGTAGTCCCAAGCTTCAATCGGATGATAAGTTGTAGTTCCCTGAAGTCTCTTGTTGTGGTATAATCAGTCTGTCGCCCTTGATGTTGGAGCTACGGTTGTAGTTCCCTGAAGTCTCTTGTTGTGGTATAATCGCCTTGATTTCATGCAGCGTCTCTTTCATGTTGTAGTTCCCTGAAGTCTCTTGTTGTGGTATAATAAGCACCGGAAGCTGAACAACTACGGCTTCGTTGTAGTTCCCTGAAGTCTCTTGTTGTGGTATAATGAAAACTTCTAAATGGTCAGAGCGAAGATTGTTGTAGTTCCCTGAAGTCTCTTGTTGTGGTATAATAATCTTCCGAGGCTCAAAAATATCAATCTGGTTGTAGTTCCCTGAAGTCTCTTGTTGTGGTATAATAAATGTTTGTTCAGGTGCTTCTAACTTTAAGTTGTAGTTCCCTGAAGTCTCTTGTTGTGGTATAATAGATTCTTTGTCATAAACGTTTAATCCAATGTTGTAGTTCCCTGAAGTCTCTTGTTGTGGTATAATTGAAAGTTGAAAACGGCGTGACTAACTTTGGTTGTAGTTCCCTGAAGTCTCTTGTTGTGGTATAATAAAATTTGCCAGTATCGCCGCTTCGGGTTGGTTGTAGTTCCCTGAAGTCTCTTGTTGTGGTATAATGGCTGCATCATCAGGATCGGAACCGGGTCAGTTGTAGTTCCCTGAAGTCTCTTGTTGTGGTATAATAGGAGGAATGCGCAATGAATAAAAAGCCCGGTTGTAGTTCCCTGAAGTCTCTTGTTGTGGTATAATTAAAGCCCTTCGCTGTCGTAAGCCTTTACCGTTGTAGTTCCCTGAAGTCTCTTGTTGTGGTATAATTGACTTCTCTGGAACTCCAAAGTCATCGGCAAATCATGCGCGTTTTCAAGAGATTTCGCAAGAATAAGCAGAAAAACATGCGTTTTTCAAAAATGAAACGCATGTTTTTTCTGCTTTTTTAGCTCACTTTTTCAAATGCAGCTCCATTTTTTAGAACAGCATCAACTGCTCCATCTGCTGCGGCTCATCATATACCGTCGGCTTTCCCAGCAAGATCTGAATATTGCTGTACTGCTTTTCCGTAATGACCAGCATACGAACAGAACCCTTTGACGGAACCGCCGCCGCAAGACGCAGCTTATGTGCCGCTACCGAATCCGTCCCATTGCAGATTCTGGCATAAACGGAGAGCTGTACCATATGGTATCCATCCATCAGGAGAAAGTTCCGGAACTTCGTGGCGGCTCCCCGCTCCGCCTTTGTCTTTACAGGGAGGTCAAAAAACACCAGTATTCTCATAAGCCGATTATTCATAGCGATAGGACTCCAACCGGATCAACTCCGGCAATTCCAAAGACGTCCCATCCTGTGTCAGCCCCCTGGCAAAGCTCTCCGTCATACGGCCTATGGCGGAGATCATCCGGTAGCGTTTTCCGTTTTGGCGCACCACATAATTCGTTAAATTGAATAATTGCTGTTTCAGCTTCGGTGTCAGGCTCTCCTCGCCTCCACAGACAGTGGATGCCACATACAGGTCTACCAGTGGACGGTACGGCTCCATCAGATCGTCTGCCAAGTTGAACTGATTCAGTTCGCTGTGATGAAATATCCCCAGGCAGGGCTCCAGTCCATGGACTGCCAGATTCCTTGCCACCGCTCCCCGCAGAATGGCGTAGCCATAATTCAATGCGGCATTGGTCAAACAATCTGTATCTCTGGTAAATCCATGTCCAAACAGTGACGGGAAATACTGGGCTGCGGCAACTGCCTCACAGTTATCCGGATCTCCGGATCGAACCGTGCGGGCCAGTTCCCGCAGGTCTCCGCTCCCTGGACGTTCCAACAGCTCCAGGCACTTGGCCTGATTCCGAATCTTCGCCATGACCACAGACTGCCAAAGCCGCTTTTGCGCAGGCTTTGTCACAGCAATCTGGCCTTTCAGCGCCTTCAGCTGCCGGCTGTGCCGGTTGATCGGCAGCAGCAAGGCCGCAGGCATATGCTTTTCATCACAGAAATATACCGTCACTCCATAATCCGCCAGCTTTTGCAGCGCTGCCGTGGAAACGGTAACAGCCTGTGACTCCAGCATCAAACTGGTGATGTCCTCCATGGGGACTGTGATCTCCTGGGTCTGCCGGATGACCAGTTGTTCCTTTCGGACCGAGAGCTGTGCGGAATTCGCAATAAAAATGGCGCGGAATTCCATAGGGCCTCCTCTCCTTTAATGGAAGGTCTGACGCTTCTCCGGAGTATGTACTTTGTGATATTCACCAAGGGGATCGACTTCATACTTCTCGACGGATAAAAGGGTCTTTACTCCCAGACTCCCCTTTTGATATTTCCGATCATGGGTAGTTACCGTAATAGCCCCTGTACTGATACTGGCACCAACATAATAAAGCATCCACTCTTTTCTCTGCAGCTCCGGCTCGCCGGAAGCATCCTTGTTGGCCAACTGTAATCTGATAGGTTTCTTTGCCATGACTTTTATTAAATCTCCAGCATAGAGAGAGAACAGGAAATCAGCATCCCGCATTTCTTTCCAACCATCTACTGCGGCACCTTGCACCACCGCTTTCTGCGGCAGTTGCATTTTCACCGTGTCCGCAGTATAAACGGGAACAAAATAATACCCATCGTCCTCAACGTAGAACACATCGATCCGCACCATGCCGCCGTTGTCCGCGATGCCGCCGCAGGCCGCCACATTCAAGCTGCTTTTTCCGTAAGTCTTTACCTTATTGACTACCGGCCCCGGCGTGCCGTTCTTCTTCGGCTTATGAAACGGCTGTGCAAACGCCTTCTTTCCATCTCCGCCAAACAGCTTCAGCTGTTCCCGCAGTGCCTCATAAAGCAGGCGGTCGCTGGAGGGATCGTAATAATCCTTGATTTCTCCGTTCTTGTCCAGCTTCAAGTCACTCAGCGCCGTCTTTACGACGGAGTATCCCGGCAGTTTTCCACTGCGGATCGTCTCTTTATGGGCCGCGCCGCTCACTTTCCGGTTCGGCATTCGGGAGACGAATATCGGACGGACCATCTGCTCCGGGTCATAGTGGGGCAGATTCAGCGACCGGATTTCAGCGTCCGGGTCTGGGGCAAGCCGGGCCTCCAGCTCCTGGCGGAACTGGGGCCAGGGCGGCGGGAAGGAGGGCGCGTACTTCTCGTCAAACGCCTCTTGTGTCAACAGTTCGCCGGTCTCAGGATCCACATAATTTCCCAAGATCTTCGTTCCCCATTCCCGCCGCTTGGCATAGTTGGAAATGCGCTGGATCATCCCATCCGTAGTAATGGCTACCACAGCGGCATCCATGGCATGATGGAGATCTCCGTCGGCCCGGTTTTTGTGCAACCCTAAACGCTTGCGCATATAGTCCGTCACGGCGCCGTTGATGGCCCGAACCGGTTTTTTCGCGAAAGGCGTATCTTCCGCAAATTTGAGATGGTCATTCAGCAGGTGATATACCGCCCGGGTAATGTATTGGGTATCTGACAGATTCCGCGCCTTGAATCCCTCCAGGTCTTCGTCCGTCAGCTTCTGCTTTAGCAGCCGCTGGCGCTTGCGGTAGTCCCGGACACCGGTCTCCACCAACGTGATAAAGCGCCCCGTTTTTTCTGCGTCGCCCGCCATATACTCCAGCGGAAGACGGTTGCCCTTCTGCCGGTTTTCAGCGGCCAGCACCAGCACCTTGTTGCGGTAGCCATCATCAAAGCAGATGCTGTAGGGGATGATATGATCCACATCCACATATCCCGGGTCAAACAACCGCTCCGCCTGTAATTTTGTGCCAGAGTACAGGCAGACCTCATTTTGATCCCGGAAGAGCTTGAATTTGACAAGATCCTGCCCGGTGGCGCGGCGGCCTTTGATCTCTTCAATCTGCTTTATGAGCCGTTCATTTGCCGCCCGGTTTTCCTGATATTGCTTATCGATTTTTTGGCGGTCCGCAAAATTCCGGCTCATTTCCCTGGCCAGCTCAATATGGACCGCTTGGGGAGAGCCATACCGCCGGACAACGGCGTTCATGACCTTACAGGTCTGAGAAACCGCCCGCAGAACCACGGGGTTCGTAATGTCGTCCAGGGCCCCCTGCTTTTGCAGCGCCCCATAGGAAAGCGTCTCTGTCCGCGTCTTTTCAAAATGGCCCCGGTGGTCTCCATACACAGCGCGGGCCGCCTCATCGTAGTTGACGCCTTTTTCCAGATAGGGGATCATCTTTTTCATAGCCGTCAGAGAAAGGCTCCCCGCTTTGCTGAACGAAAGCGGGAGCAGCACTTGGATCACCGTATCTTCTAATCCCAGGCCGCCCAGCTGTTCTTTTCTCCGCTCATCCGATTTGTACAGACTGAGAACTGTGGCGATCTCATCCAGCTGGTCATGGGAGAATGCGGCAATATATCCCTTTCCTACGCCATCCAGAGCCTTACGGATCTTATGGTAGGACTGCATCGCCTGGAACCTCGTCTTTTTCTCCTCGGCGTCCACATCATCCAACTGGTAACGCACCGTATTGAACCGTTCTTCCCCGTTCAGCGCCAACTCCCTGCGAAGCTGTCCATAATGCAGGCTGGCACTTTTCATGGCAAGAGCGGTCAACCGCTCCCGCTCGTCCGCGGTCAGTCCGCGGGAAGAATGTCCCGCAGACTGGATCCGGATATGGTTCAGATCCTGAAGCAGCTTAAAATACTCAAAGGTATAGCACGCCTTAAAAGCCCGCAGCTCTGTTCGTTCAAACGTACAAGTCCCCCGCAGGTCTCCTTTGCGGAAGGGACTGCTTCCCCCGGGGCCAACGTCAAAATCCCGCTGGGATAACAGAATTTCACAGTAACGGCTCTCCATATTTTCGGACGCATAGGAACTTCCATACTGCCGCTGAGAGGCAAACAGCATATGTACCTCGGCCTCCACCATATCCCGTGTCACAGTGAAACTGTAATCTCCAGCTGTGTTTCGAGTCTTTCGCCAAATTTGTCCATCCGGCCCAAGCATCTGGAATTTTTTATCTTGGCAGAACATCTCCCCTGCCGTGCGGTATCCCTTTGCCTCCATCAGTACCTGATTGGCGGACAGCGCAGTTTTCAAAGCGCCGGTCTCCTGGTCTTTTGCCGCCTCTGCCGTGCTGTTGGAGCGATAGCCCCGCCGCTGAGCCAGATGCAGCAACACTCTGGCCCATTCCGCCTGCGTCAGCCGGCGGTCCAGTCCCTCTGCCCGCAAGGTATAAACATCTTTGTCAAAACCGGAGGCCTCCAGCAATACCGCCAGCTCTTCACGGCCGATGCACCCCGTCTCTTGAAGCAGTGCTTTGATCCGTTCCTTCCGATGCCGTCTCCGACGGAGGCGGCGGCGCGCGCCGCGTGCTTCCCGGCGAGGCAGCGCCAGACTTGCGCCGGTCTTTGGCTGTTCCGCCTTCTCAAAAATGCGCACTCCCAAGTCTTCAATCTTGAACGGTTCCCCGTCAGGCATATTTTGAAGAACCGCCCAGCCAACAGATGATATTCCAATATCCAGTCCAAGCGTATAGTGCATCTCGCCGCCTCCCTCAGTCGTTTTTTCCAGAACGAAGATACCCCAACCACAAATGTGGTTGGGGTAGAGCTTCGAGGCATACTGCCTGATCGCAGTAACCTAAAATCTCTTGTTGTGGTACAAGATGGTTATATTGTATAATGGATTCCATAGGTTGTCAAGACTTTTAACTTCAATTGCAGTGCCTAATTCGTCACTTTGGCCCATAACCTGACCCAGAACAGGAAATTTCTCTGTGGAATTAACAAAATACACAGCACGAAAGGCGGCTAATATCCTGAGCGAACAGCACCAAATGGGGCAAAAAGCACTTGCTGCGAGCCCCCAGATAAGCTGCGGGCCAGAAGGCCGGGGGTTCGAATCCCTCAGGGCGTACCAAAGCCACGAAAATTCGTTGAATTTCCGTGGCTTTGTTCTTGCTTTCTGTGCTTTTTCGGGTGTTTGGATTTTACAGCGGGCGGTTGTCCCAAGCCGTGACCCATACAGGGAACCTGGAGTGGTTAGGTCTGGAGGGCACCGGAGAGGAAACTCCCCACCGCGTTCGCCGCCTGCTTCTGCATGGAGGCGGTGACGTGGGCGGCAGTTCTCCCCGCCGGAGACCCGTGGCGAGGTCGATGTAGTAGAGCTCAAACACTCCGCTGCGCCGTGCCTCCTCGAAGAAGGTGCCCAAACTCTCCGGCGGCAGGATTTTCATCTCCTTCCTCTCCAGCTTCGTGAGAACACAGCCCTTAGCGGGATTACTGGGAATCAGACGCTGTTCCACTGCACAGTTCAGGGCCGAAGAAATCATCTGGTTGATGTTGCGCACCGTTTTCACACTGAGGCCCTTCGACTTATTGCGGGACTCCGTACACTTCACTCTGCCGCTCTCCAGCAGGTGCTTGTACAGCCGCTGTAGATCCATCGCCGTCAGCTTTTCCAGAGGAATGCCACCGAGGGCAGGCTTGATGTGGTTTTCAATAAAACCCTGGTAGGTCTTGTGGGGCGAGGCACGGACTTGGAGTTTGGCGTAGTTTTCCATCCAGGCATCCAGCCATTGGCCCACTGTATATCGTTCGGCGGTCGTAGCCAGCGAGCCGCTTTTTTCAATTGCCGATTTGAGTTTTGCCTTGACCTCCGCCTGTGTTTTGCCGAGGACGTTTTTGTAGATAGCCTTCCCGGTCGCTGGATCACGGCCCGCTGTATATCGTCCCTCCCAGCGGCCGTCCTTTCGCTTGCGGATACTCCCCTCTCCATTGGCACGCCTTTTCGCCATGGCATATCGCCTCCTATTCAGCGACACACCATACCAGCAGTCTGCAAAAATATCCAGCGCCCCTGCGCGGTGTTATCAAAAAATCGTATTTTCCGCCTGCTGGAAAACCGTTTTTTTCATACATTTCCCCGCTCTATTTGGGAGGGCAGGAAAAGGCGTATTCTTTGTTTATAGCGAACCAGTTTTTGAGCTGTCTCAGAGGGGGCGCTGTATCGGCGCAGCTCTTCGCCTGCAAAGCCTTAACACATCCTTTCCCGGTTTGTCAGGTGTATGGGGTGCTGTCCTCTCTTGAAATCGCACACAGCAGCTCACAGGCCGAAACATAGGCCGGTCTGCCGTATCGCTGTACTTTTCACTCTCTGTATTCCATTCTCCTCTCCCCTTAGGGGCAGGGGGCCGGGGCTTTGCCCTGGCAAATGCGTCCGGCGTATAGCCAGGCGCGATGCTTGCCCCACCCAAGGGTGGGAAAACACACCTTCGCAGCCGCCCCTTAATTTGAGCACCACAGCATCCTGCCCGCACTGCGGGGAGAAGTCCCTTTGGGGCTGGGTTTTGCCTCGGCAAAAGAACGGTTACGAAATGTCCTCGTGGCCAGGGCAGATCAGGCGGATTCCGTACCGCTCCATCAACGCCAGATAGGGTGCGGGAGGCATGCGGTCCGTCACGACGGCATAAAGCTGCTCAAAGGAACAAAAACTGATGACGGCGGAGTGACCGAACTTGCTCTGGTCCGCCATCAGGACGACCCGGTTTCCCCGCTGGACGACGTTGCGTTTGATCTCCGCCTCCAGATAGGTGCTGTTGGTCAGACCATTTTCAATAGTGACGCCGGTGGCGGAGATGAAAATGGTCTGGATGCTCAGATGGGAAAGGGTGTCCAGTGTGGAGATGCCGGTAAAAGAGGAGGTGGAGGGGGCGTAGATGCCGCCTAGGGAGATGATGTTCAGGTTGGGGAGGGATGCGGCCTCATACAGGGCGGTGAGGCTGTGGGTGATGACCGTTACCCCGTTTTTTTCGCCCAGATGCCGCACAATGTTGGGCGTGGTGGAACCGGAATCCAAGAAGATGGATGAGCCGTTGTTCACCAGCCGCGCCGCCAGTTGGCCAATGATTTGCTTTGCCTCGCTGTTTTTCCGCTCCCGCACGGAAAAGCCTAGGGGACGGTGCTGTAGGTTAGAGGACACGCCGCCGTAGACCTTGCGGACATTGCCGCGGTTCAGCAGCTCGGCGATGTCCCGGCGCACCGTGTTCATAGAGATGCTAAATTGAACGCAAAGCTCCTCCAAAGATACGTTTTCCCTGCCTAAAATATACTGTTCCATCTCGTTCAAACGATCCGCTCTCATAAAATCCTCCATGAGTTGGTTATTTTTGAGCTAAATATGGATAAATCTTAACACAAATACAGTGGGCATGCAAATCTTTTTTTCAATATTATCAAATAAACGCTAAAAATCAAGTTGTCAAGAAAATTTTGTTGTATATATCGAACAAAAATGGACAAAAATGTTGTGGAATTTACGTCTTGCATCTTACCGAAAAGATTGCTAAACTTTACTCATAAAATAACAAGAATTAATCCAAGAAATTATCATAAATTATGTAAATTTGTTTATGATGAGTATTATTCTAGGGAAGGTGTGGCAGCGTGAGGACAACAAACAGGGCCGCCTATATGACGGCGGTCAAACAAATGGAAATCCGAGAGCTTCCCATCCCCCGGGCCGGGGCTGGAGAAGTTGTGCTGAATGTGGAGTATGTCGGCGTGTGCGGTTCGGACGTCCACTTTTTCGAGTCCGGCATGAGAAAGGGCAAGTTCTTTGACCTCCCCTTCATTCTTGGCCATGAGTGCGCGGGAACCATTGTGGAGACAGGGCCCGGCGTCACGGGACTGCGGCAGGGCGACCGGGTGTGCTTCGAGCCGCAGATCACCTGCGGAACCTGCGTCTACTGCCGCTCCGGGCACTACAACATGTGCCCCGACGTGCAGTTTCCGTCGGTCCCGCCTCACGACGGAATGCTTCGGGATTTCGTGGCTATTCCGGCGCATCTGGCGTACAAGCTGCCGGATTCCATCTCCACACTGGAGGGTGCGCTCAT
>OFGG01001324.1_pt1 | contig 16588 bp, 8 predicted proteins | sample 1521701 | NCBI WGS metagenome assembly OFGG01 (sample SAMEA3504081, study PRJEB24116) | mouse gut metagenome | biome: mouse gut; feature: mouse-associated habitat; material: faeces | place: Denmark | collected 2011
CTCTGCGGCTGGGGCATCGCCCACGAGATCGGGCACAACATGGACAAGCTGGGCAAGGCGGAGATCACCAACAACATCTACGCCCTGGCCATCCAGACCAGCGACGGCTACCAGAACACCTTCACCTCCCGTCTGGAGGCCAGCAACAAGTATGCCGCCATCTTCAACAAGACCGCCCAGGGCCGCGCAGGCGCCTCCGGGGATGTGTTCGTCCAGCTGGGCATGTACTGGCAGCTCCATCTGGCCTATGACGGCGGAGACAATCCGCTGGACTTCTTCAACCGGTTCTTCGCCGCGTGGAAGAGCGGGCAGTACTTTAACGGCGCTTCTGCCTACGATGACAAGGTGGCCCTGACCGCCTCCGCCATCGCCAACCGGAACCTGACTGAGTTCTTCACCCGCTGGGGCATGACTCTCAGTCCGGAGACCCAGGCCAAGCTGAGCGGCTATCCCGCCGAGGCCCGGGCAGTCTGGTACCTCAACGACCAGAGCCGCAGGGACCGGCTGGCTGGAGTCTCCGCAGGTGCAGGCACCGTCAGCGCGCAGGCAAGCAAGGTGGGAGACAGCGAGTTTAAGCTGACCTTCTCCGCCGCTCTGACCTCCGGCAAGGTTCAGGGCTATGAGATCCGGCGCAATGACGAGACCATCGCCTTTACCACGGACACCACTTTCACCGATACCATCGGCTCCGGCAACAACCGGACCTATACCTACACCGTCACCGCATACGACACCCTGGGCAACAGGATCGGTTTCGCCTCCACCCAGGCGTTCCGGGTCTCCTACGATCTGCTGGTGGATCCCTCGGAGTACACCATCCGCCGGGAGGCCGGCGGAGACGTGCAGATCACCTTCCGCAAGCCCACCGCCGTCTCCGGACTGCGTCTGCCCGCGTCTGTGATGGGCGGAGGGAGCTTCCGGATCCTCGTAACCGAGGCGGACGGGTCCAAGACCCTTGTGCGTGACGGGAGCTTCGCCAATAGCAGTCAGGTTTCGGAGGGTGACCGGTTCGTCAGCTACTTCCAGCTGGCGGACGCGCCGGGAGACGATGCCCGGATCGGCACCTATCAGGCCTCTGCGGTTACCATTTCCGGCATCCCCGGGGACACAGCGCTCTCCGATGTGCGGCTCATCAGCTATGTGGGCGATGATATCGCTTTCCTCTCCGGCCCCACCGTGGGACGCATGGCTGCGGATTACCGGTACGGAAGCGGCGCGGATGATGTGATCCGTGAGGGCACCCTGGTCATTGCCGGTACCTTCACCGGCGACCCGGTGTACAACACCGTCCGCATCGAGGGCGAGTTTGCCCCGCCGGATATGGGCGCGGTCAACGGCGAGAACGGAACGGGGAGCGCCGTCACCCGCTACCTCGACGGCTACGCCCTCCTCTTCGCCGACGAGCAGGCGGACGGCATCTATACCAACATCAGCAACGGCATCTTTCTCTTTGTGCCTGGCGTGCAGGCGGAAAAGGCGCTCCAGGAGGGCGAGACCTCCTGCGGCGGCGAGAATGTACTGCCCAGCCGCATCCGCGCGGAGCTGTGGCGCACCGACACGCCGGACAGCGCCGAGGGCACCCGCCGCACCGCCCAGACCATGTGGATCAACAGCCCCGGCGGCAGTGAACTGCCTCTGGTGGTATTGGAAGGAGGCAGCCAATAATGGGCAAACGTATCCTCGCTCTTTTTGCGGTTCTGACGCTGGCTCTGGGAACCGCGCCCGCGGCCCTGGCGGCGGCGGAGCCCACCCTGGTGTGTGAATTCCTGCGGGACAGCGAAACCGCGGTCCTCACCCTTGAGGATCTGGACGGCAGCGATATTTACGGCGTACAGCTGGAGCTGACACTGGAGGGGGAATACCCGGACTGCACCTTTACTCCCGGCAGCCGGACAGCCTACGCGCCGGAGTGCAGCGTACGGGATACACGGGACCGGACGCGGCTGACCATATACCTGACAGACCGGATGCCGCTGAACGATGGGAACACCCTGGACCTGGGCGAGCTGGACCTGGGCGGGTACGGTGCGGACGCTTTTCCGGAAGCTGTCCGGATCACCCTGCTGGGGGAACATCTGCGCCCCCTGCACCAAAAAATTAACCAGGATGAACATCCAATGTGGCATGCTGGGAAAAGGGTATATCGGGAGGAACATCCCATTCCGGTACCCTGCAGCACGCCCCGGGGAATTTTTTCACGGACGTATCCCCTGTCGACCGTGAAAAAAGTTCCCGGGAGAGGGCTGCATTGGGGAACCCGGAGCCCCTGCCCTGCGGCCCCCTGAAGCCAGATGCAGGTCCCCCCACTCTGAAACCAGGGTGCCCCTGCCCTGCAAACCCTGAAACCAAAGGTGGAAAACCCACCCACGCAAAACGAAAAGAATGGAGGATTCTAAATGGGAATCAAAGTAAACCTGCTCACGGATGAAGCAGCAGGAAAACGAGTCGAACTGGGCCTGGCCCGGATAGAAAAAAGCCTGAAAGACAGAGGCTTTGCGGTATGCCGGACGAAAGAAGACACTGAGACGGCAGAATGCAGCATTTATATTGGCGTCCGCGGAAAAAGCGAAAGAATTCAGCGCCTGGAAGACCAGGGCCTGCTCCTGTACCACACAAAAGCCCCCTCCGGGGAAGGCTTTTACCTGACCTACCTTCCGGGAGAACGGCTGGCAGTGGCAGTGGGCGGCACGGATACAGGCGCCTTGTACGGCGCCCTGGAACTGGCAGAGCGGATTGCGAAGGAGAAATCAAACCGGGTGGTGCCCGGGGACCTGGCCTTCGGGGACGAACCGGTATTCCGCCTGAGAGGCCCCGCCGTGGGACTCCAGCTGACCAAAGTGGAGCCGCCCCGGCTGACCTATGAATATCCCATTACCCCGGCCAGATTCCCCTGGTTTTACGACAAGGCGCTGTGGGAACAGTTCCTGGACCAGATGCTCCAGGAACGCTGCAATGTGTTCTATATCTGGACCGGCCAGCCCTTCTCCTCTCTGGTGAAACTTGCGGATTATCCGGAAGCGCTGGAGGTCACGGAAGAAGAGTACGAGAAAAACCGGGAAATGTTCGGATGGCTTACGGAGGAATGCGACCGCAGGGGCATCTGGCTGGTACTAAAATTTTACAGCATCCACATTCCCCTTCCCCTGGCGGAAAAACACCATGTGGAACTGCTCCAGAGCAACATCACGGAACTGAACGCGGATTATACTTATAAGTCCATTGTGGAATTTATCAAATCCTTCCCCCATATCGGGCTGATGGTCTGCCTGGGTGAGGCCCTGCGGGGAACCCAGAACAAGACGGACTGGTTCCTGAAAACCATTCTTCCCGCGGTGAAGGAGGGAGTGCGCCAGGCCGGACTCACGGAAGAACCGCCTCTGATTTTGAGAGGACATGACTGCGATCCCAATGCCATCATGGAACAGGCGGTGCACGAATACGGCAATCTCTACACCATGTGGAAATATAACGGCGAGAGCCTGACCACCTATCTGCCTTCCGGAAAATGGCAGGATACCCATGTGCGGCTTTCCTCCCACGGACAGACCCACATCATGAACGTGCATGTGGTGGCCAATCTGGAGCCCTTCCGCTATGGGGCGCCCGGCTTTATCCAGAAATGTATGCAGGCGGGGCAGAACCGTCTGGGAGGAAACGGACTTCATCTGTATCCTTTGTTTTTCTGGGACTGGCCCTACTCCGCGGACAAGGCAAATCCAAGGCTTCTGCAGATGGAGAGGGACTGGATGTGGTACGCGGCATGGTTCCGTTACGCCTGGAATCCGGACAGAGACCCGGAGACGGAAAAACTATACTGGCAGAACCGCCTGGCAGGGCATTTCGGATGCGATGCCGGCGTGGCGGAAGACATCTTAAAGGCCCTGGAAGCCGCCGGACAGTGCGGTCCCCGCATTCTGCGCCGGGTGGGCATCACCGAGGGCAACAGGCAGACCATGAGCCTGGGGATGACCATGAGCCAGTTTACCAATGTAAAAAGGTACCGTCCCAATTATGAGCTGTGGCGTTCCGCGTCCACGCCGGGAGAGCAGCCGGATGATTATGTGAAAAAAGAGCTGGCGGGAGAACCCCATTACGGAGAGACCCCTTACGACATGATGCGGGAAGTGGAGATGCTGGCGGGGGAAGCCCTGGAAGCCATACGGCGGGCCGAAGGAAAAGTGCCGGCTGACAGACAGGCGGAACTGGACGGCTACGTGACGGACATGGAAGCCATCTGGTATATGACCATGAGTTACGTAAAAAAACTGGAGGCGGCCCACAAAATCCTGCAGTACAAATATACCATGGATGAGCGTCTCAGGGGTGACCTGACGCTTCTGGAAGAGGCGCTGACACCCTGGGAAGAAAGCCTTGGTTTTTACAGAAAACTGGCGGAACTGACCAGGGACACCTATCTGTATGCCAACAGCATGCAGACTCCCCAGCGCAAGATTCCCTTCCCCAACGGGGAAAAATTCGGCCACTGGACACAGTGCCTGCCGGAATATGAGAAGGAACTGGAAAACTTCAGGAAACATCTGGCAGAAATGAAGGCCGGAAAATATCCCTGTGATGTGCAGGGAGAGGAAGAGGAAGTGCCGCCCCTGCAGAAGGCGCCGTTCCGGCTGCTGGAGGGGAGCTGCGAGACCTACACCGTGAAAAAGGGAGAGAAGATTTTTACGGATATGGCGTCGCCCATCACCAATGTGGCTTCGGAGCTGAAAGAGCTTACGGGAATCCGGTTCGGGCTGGGGGAAGCCATCGGCGAAGGCGCGACGGTGCGGGTGGAATTTCTCCAGGACTCCCAGCTGCTTTTGGCCTACATGAATGCCAGGGGCGTGGAATGGCTTCAGGTGCCGGACCTGGAAACCAATACCCATGCAGACGACCGGGGAGGACTGAACGCGGTGTTCCTGAACGCCATGCAGGCAGAAGGATGTCCGGACATGAATATTCATGTCTTCCAGTATGAGAAAGGAATCCATGAAATCTACATGGGTACCGGCGGCTACACCATAGTGGGTGTGGTTCCCGCAGGGATACAGATCAGACCCAGGAACGCCGGACTGTCCGGGGAGACCCTGGATAAACTGGACTGGCTGTACGAGTAAGGCGGCGCGGACAAAAGCTTACTCCTTTTTCAGCTTCAGTTCCCGGCGGTAAGCGTTGGGTGAGGCATTAAAATGTTTTTTAAACTGTCGGTTAAAATAAGTCTGGCTGGAGAATCCCGTCATGTCGGCGATATCCTTCAGCCGGATATTTCCGTTTTCCATCAGCCTGGCGGCATACTTGAGACGTTCTTCGTTGAGATAATCGTTAAAATAGTAGCTTGTCTGCTGATGGAAGATGGAGCCCAGATAAGAGGGATGCATGTTCAGCCGGGCAGCCAGAGTCTTTAAGGAGACATCCTTGTTGGAGAAATTATGGACTTCCTCCATGATCAGCTTCACATACTGCTGCGCCGCGCCCTGGGGAAGTTCCTGGGACGACAGAAGTTCCCGGACGGAGCCGAAAAGTGTGCGGATGCTGGCAAGAATCCCTTCCGTATCCCTGTCGTCAGACAGCGTGTCTGCAAATAGGGGGGGTATGAGGTCAGTGGTGAGCAGATTTTCCACCTGGCTGACGCCCCAGTTTGTGACGGCCAGCAACAGGGAAAATCTCCGCTCCGGAGCCAGGCTTTCCAGGATTTTCCGGATCTGTTCCAGATATTCATCCTCATTCACCTCCTGGAAATTCTGCTCAATCAGCTGCTGCCTGTGGAGAGGGAACAGCAGATAGCGGCAGTTCAGGAAGGGATGGGGGGAGTAACGCAGAAGCAGGAATTTCTTGACGGTATGATAACTGCTGCACACATCCGCGTAGTTATCCTCCGTGGTGCCCACAGACGCGAAGAAGGGAAAATCCACAATAGGACGGAGTCTTTCCACCTCGTTCTGAAAGCGGAAAATATTGAAACGCTCGGGACTGCTCAGGATGCAGATAAACAGGCTGGGAGATTCAAAATAAAAATGGCAGATATAAGTTCCCACAAAGGCAGAGAGTATGGCGTCGAAAAGCAGGGGCATTTTGTCCGCGTATTCTTCGGTCACGGAAAACAGCACCACGGTGTAATTGTCCAGCTGGAGATTGACGCCCAGCATGGAGGCCCTGGTGATGAGCTCGTCTTCCCCAAGACTGCCCTTACACCAGCTTTCCACGAGACTGCTGCGGAACGTGAGCATGGAAGGACCGAAATTCTGGGATATCTGACTGCGGTCTTCCAGATGTTTTGCAATGGTGCTGATGGATTCCGACAATTCGTCCGGGTCCAGCGGCTTGAGGAGATAGTTTTCGGCGCCGCCCCGCATGGCGGAACGCACATAGTCAAAAGTATCGTAGGCGGACAGGACCAGAATGGAAACCGAAGGATTGACGTCCCTGGCCCTGCGGATCAGTTCCGTTCCCATCATCTGGGGCATGGAAATGTCCGTCAGAATCAGGTGTACGGGGTGTTCGCGCATATATTCCAGCACTTCCAGCGGATCTGTTGCCGCCAGTGCGATTTCCATGTTGAAGCCGAACCAGTCGATTGCTTTTTTTAAATCTTCCAGCACAAATGCCTCATCATCTACAAATACTACCTGATACATAGCTTCCTCCCTCTCTTTTCTTTCGTAAACTTTTCCATAAATATATTTTCGTCCATCATAGACCCCGCTTCGCAGGCTCTATGATCCAAGGTCTATTATAGTAAAAAAGAAAATAGGAAGTCAAGTCAGAATCACGAAAAGAACGATAGAGCTGATATTGAATTTATTAAAAAAGATGGAATCATTTCAATATAAATTGTTAAATTTTTATAATAAAATGATCTCATCAGAAAAACATATAAGAAATATAAACAAGGAACAAAGAAAAGGAGGTACCAAGTTGGCGGACAGGAATACAATTGTTGGACAAAAGCGGCTGAAAAAAAGACTCTTCCAGTATCGATGGGTCTATTTGCTGGGACTGCCCGGACTGCTGCTGATGTTATTTTTTAATTATCTTCCCATGCGGGGACTTTTGATGGCTTTTCAGAATTACAACCCCCATCTGGGACTGCTGGATAGTGAATGGGTGGGACTGAAGCATTTTCAGACATTGTTTCAGGATGCAAAGTTTTACTCCATGCTGCGCAATACCCTGGTGATCAGCGGTCTGAACCTGCTGACCTTCCCGGCGCCCATTATACTGGCGCTGATCATGAATGAAGTGAGGAATGCGAAGTTCAAGAAAGTGATTCAGACTTCCGTGTATCTGCCCCATTTCCTTTCCTGGACGATTATTGCCAGCCTTACTTTCTTCCTGCTGTCCTCGGAGCAGGGCGTGATCAACAAGATTGCGGTAGCGCTGGGCGGGGAACCCCAGGCGTATCTGTTCAGCCCCACGGCAATTTATCCTATCATTGTGATACAGTCCCTCTGGAGGGGCATAGGATGGGGCTCCATTGTATACCTGGCAGCCATTGCGGGTGTGGACCAGTCTCTCTACGAAGCGGCCAAAATGGACGGCGCCACCAAACTGCAGTGCATGATCAAGATTACCATTCCAAGTATTATGCCCACCATAATCGTTATGCTGATTCTGAAAATGGGATCCATAGTCTCCGTGGATTTTGAGCAGGTGTTCCTGATGAACAATGCCATGGTAAAGAAGCAGCTGGAGGTATTTGAGATCTACATATATAACAACGGAATTGCAGGAGGAAGTACCCAGTATTCCTATACCACAGCCATAGGCATGTTCAAGTCAGTCATCAATACCAGCCTTGTGATTCTGACCAACTGGATCACCAGCCGCAAGGGTTATGAAGGAATCATGTAAACCGGAAGACAGAAAGTGAGGAAATATGGCACAGGCAAAAGCAGTAAATAAAAAAATGGGTATGAAGATGAAGGAAAATATCTACCAGGCCATACTCTGGTTTATTCTTCTGGTGATAGCGGCCACCATGGTGCTGCCCTTCATATATGTGATTATGGTATCTTTTACGGATGGTTCGGTGTATGAGGCGGGAAGCTTCTACTTGTGGCCGAAGAAATGGTCGGCAGATGCCTACGAACTGATTCTGAGTGGAGCGGGTTTCCTGAATGCCCTGAAATCCACATTGTTTATCACCCTGGTGGGTACTCCCCTGAATGTGCTGGTGTGCGCGGGACTGGCGTATCTGCTTTCCAAGCCCATACCGGGGAGAGGATTTTTTAACAAATACGTGATGATTACCATGCTGTTTTCGGCAGGGATGATTCCCACTTTTATGAATATCAAAGGGCTGGGACTTATGGACAGCTATTTTGCATGTATCCTTCCCTCTATCTGCGGCGCGTGGACAGTCATGGTTATGAGATCCTTCTTCCAGTCCCTGCCCGTTGAGCTGGAGGAGGCGGCCGAGATCGACGGCTGCGGGCAGCTGAGAATGTTCGGCATCATAGTATTGCCGCTTTCCAAGGCAATGCTGGCCAGTATGACACTGTTCGCCTTTGTAAGCTACTGGAACACTTATTTCAGTGCGGTGATGTACCTGACGTCCACGTCAAAGGCGCCTCTTCAGGTATATGTACAGAAAATCGTGCTGTCCTCCACCATATCCGATGTGGTGGACCTGCAGCTGGAACTGGCAAAGACAGTACCCCAGGAAGTCATGCGTATGGCGGCCGTGGTGGTGGTAGTTCTCCCTGTACTGGTGGTATACCCGTTCCTGCAGAAGTATTTTGCAGCGGGAATGATGGTAGGCGCGGTGAAGGGTTAACACATAGCAGCATTTAAAAAGTAATGATGACAGGAGGAAAAGGAATGAAAAAGAAGAAAGTACTTGCACTTATTCTGGTGGCAGCCATGACGGCAGGAACATTGGCCGGATGCGGAAATTCGGATGGGGAAAGCAGCCAGCCGGCAGATAATAGTTCTGCCCAGGAATCCACACAGGAGTCCACGGAAGAGTCTTCTGCAGAGGAAAGTGAAAGCACTCCCGAGGAGAGCGGCTCCGGAGAGCAGGCATCCAGCGGAGAGAGAATGACAATCACCGTGCTGGGAATCGACTGGGGGTACGGCCCTCTGAAGGACAGCGAGATGGAGCAGTACTGGGAAGATCTGTTTGATGTGGATCTGGATATCGAGTGGGTGAACTACAATGATTATCCCACAAAGCTGAATACCATGATCTCAACCAACACCCAGCCGGATGTAACCCAGATTATGTCCACAAACAATACTTATTATTATCCTATTTTCACCCAGGCTATTGCGGCAGGGAACTTTGTGGACCTGAAACCTTACATTTTCGACGGGGACAATGCCCTGGCCAAGACCAACGCCGTTATGAAAAACTGGAGCGACGAGTTCTGGGGTGAGGCTACTTACAACGGCGGAATCTATATTCTGCCCAGAAGCAAGTCTGAGCCTGCCAAGGAATCCGGCATCATGGTCCGCAAGGATCTGATGGAGAAATACGGATTTGAGGAAGAGCCCAAGACCATGGATGAACTGAAAGACTGGCTCATCGGTCTGTCCCAGGCAGCTACCGAGGGAGAAGGCCAGAAGATATACGGCATCGAGTTCTTCAAAGAGGACTTTATGCATGATAAGGTGAAGGGCTTTGCAACTGCATTCACCGGCCAGACCAACTGGGGCATTGATGAGAACGGTGAGTTCCAGTATATGCAGTTTAATCCCAAATATCTTGATTTCCTGAATTGGATGAAAGATCTCTATGATGCAGGCGCCATTGATCCCGAGTTTGCCCTGGGCAATGACACCACCAGCAAGTTTAAGGCAGGCAACTCTGTTGCATTCCTGAATGCATGGTACAACTTTAACCAGTCCGAAGACCTGACCAGCAACAAGATCTTTGACAAGAGCACACCTGATACCTATAAGGCATGGGAACTGATGCCCGTACAGGGACCGGAAGGCTATGTGGTAAGCCCTAACTCCACAGACGTGGATTCTTGTATCGCAATCAGCTCCAGCTGCTCCGAAGAGAAGATTCAGAAGATTCTGCAGGTATTCAACGGAACAGAGGAAGCATATCCCGGATATAATTCCGTTATGAAGGACGGTGTGGAAGGCATTCATTACACATTGCTGGAGGATGGTACCAAGGATACTTCCGATGAAACCATGGGCCAGAAGCGTACAGAAGGTTATGTAGGCGCATGGAACCAGATCTTCCTGAAGACAGACGCTGACCAGATCACCGACAAGTTTATGAGAGACGGCGCCAAGAGAAGTTCTGACGAAAATATTCAGAGAGCCAAGGATGTAAAGGAATTTATCGTGAATTACCTGGCTGAGTCAGGTCTGAAACATGAGAATACCAACCTGGAGTCCGAGACTTATAACAATCAGTGGACCATGCTGACGGATGACGTGAACACCATGTGCACCCAGTACGTGATGGGACAGATCGGCGAGACCGAGTGGAAGGCATTTGTGGACGGAATCGTAAATTCCGATGAATACAAAGCAATCCAGGCAGAATTCAAAGCGTCCGCAGGCAGATAACATGCAAAATCATGGGGAACCGCATTCCGCAGAGGGAGGCGGCTCCCTTTTTTATGCGCAGGGGTGCATAAGGAAAATAGTTGCTGACGCAACGTGCACCCCGCGCGGCGGGTAGTGGAGAAGGGCGTTCCCCTGCCGGATTGCGCAGGGGCGCGAAAGGAAAATAGTTGCTGGGGCAACATGCACCCCGCGCGGCGGGTAGTGGAGAAGAGCATTCCCCTGCTGGATTGCGCAGCCCCATGCACAAAATGCGACTCCCCGCATCTGGAACTTGCCGCTGAAGCAATTGGGTGATTGCATGGACAATGTCCGTGGCCAGGCAGGTTATGTGGTGTAGGACTCTGCCAGGTTTTCCGGAAGCACCGGAGGAATGGAAAAGGAGACCCGGAACCCGGTGCCATCCTCCCCCGGGGAGAGCTTCAGACAGGCGCTTTCCCCGAACACCAGTTTTAACCGGTTGTTTACGTTGGACAGGGCAAAGCCGTTTTCCTCATCCCGGTTCATGACAGGCTGAAGGAGCTTTTCACGCAGTTCTTCCAGGTCCGCTGGAGTGATGGAGCGGCCGTTATCCTCAATGGTGAAAAGAATTTCTTCCGCGCCTTCCGGAAACGCGGCGGTGATGGTGATGAGGGCATTTTCCTGTTCGGGGGAAAATCCGTGGACAAAACTGTTTTCCACCAGGGGCTGGAGAATATTTTTGGGAATACCGTACCGTTTGGCCCCGTTGTCCGCGTGTATCTCATATTCGCAGTCGCTGATGCGGTAGGAATAGAGATTGATCAGGTTTTCCGTCTGGGCGCATTCCTCCGCAATGGAAATGAACAGATTGCGTCTGGTCTGATAGCGGTACATTTTGGACAAAAGAAGCAGCATCCGGGAGGCTTTGTCCCTGTCCCCGCTTAAAATCTGCACACGGATCTGCTCCAGGGCATTGTAGAGAAAATGCGGGTTGATGCTGGTCTGCATGGCGTACAGTTCCGATTTGCGCTGGGAGATCTCGAAGAGATATACATTTTCCACATTTTTCTGCAGCTCGTCGCACATGTGGTTGAAGCTGTGGGTGATGCTGGCAAATTCGTCGTTTCCTTTGGGTACGGCCATACGGTAAGACAGATTGTTGCGTCCCACGATCTCCATGGAGTTCAGGATATTCCTGACCTTTCTTCCGGAGGAGCGGAATACCGCGCTGTACAGAAGGATGCACAGCAGGGGCAGCAACAGACAGAACAGAAGCAGAAGTGTCTGTGCCATGGACAGGGGAATATTTTCTGCTGGGAGCGTGTAAGTGGTATAGTAACCATAGTGGTTCTGGTAAAGGGAGGACACATAATAATCCTCACCGGAAACGGAAATCAGCCTGGCATTGTTGATGGTATCCTGTCCGGGCTGTGCCAGAATGGCTTCGATATCGCCGGAGCCGTAATTTCCTTCCGAAGAATAAATCACGGAGAAGGAAGCGTCCGCAATGACGAAATCCGCCGTGTTTTCCAGACCGGAGGAACTCAGGATGTTGCTGAAATCCTCGGTGGAATAGAGGGCGATCATATACCCTAAATTTTCCAGCAGATTCTCCTTATAGCGGAAAAGCGTGCCGCTTAAGCCGTACACATGGGAGGCGGGCAGATCCAGGTCACTGCTCAGCTCGGAAATCTGGGAATCCGTGATCAGCTGGGTCTGGTAAGGGGTAAAGCGGAAGGTGGTTCTCACAAAATTCAGTGGTATCAGGGACACATATTTGGTATCGTATTGGTAAAGCCGTCCGGTTCTGGTGAGCAGCAGCATGCCGCAGCAATAGGAATCAGACGCACAGAGCGCATTCAGGGTGTCCAGAAGTATATCTGTTGTCCGGTTGGGCAGACTGCCGTTGGGGGACAGATAGAGTTCACAGAGTGCGGCATAGGCCTCCGGATTATTGTACACCGGATAGAAAAAATCCGAAAAGGATGTGAGCCGGGAGGAAAGGGCCGTGGACTGGTTATTGATCAGAATATTATAATCATTTAAATGTTCCGCAACATTCTGCCGGGAAATCAGTCCGTAGCACAAATATGAGAACATAATGGTGACAATACTGACAATGCAGATACAGATGAATGAAATTTTGGCATAATAGCTTTGCATCAGTTTACGTATCATGGATTTGCTCCTGAAGCTGGGGAATCAATGTTATATTGTAACTCTTAATGGTAGTTTAAACATTATTCCGGCAGAAAGCAATAGAAACGCCGAAATATATTTTATGATGATACGGAGGGAGATATGAGAAAAAGGATAACAGGGGCTGTTTTACTGTTATTATGTCCCATATGGCTTGCCGGATGTGCCGGCAGGGAGGGGAATACCGCGGAAAGCCCCCAGAGCACGGATGATGTGGTAAAAGGAACCATCATAACCTCCTACATCCAGCAGTCGAACAGTCCTGCTTCCGTGTGGAAGGGCTGGGGGGCAGCCCGGCTTTACGAAGATACCGGCCTGATTCTGGAATCCTTTTCGGCGGAAGGGCAGACTGCCGTGGAACTGAAACTGCGTCTTTCATCGGGAAATGTTCCCGATATCATCGGATTTTCGGACAAGGAGCAGGCACAGCTGTATGTGGATGCGGGACTGCTGCTTCCCCTGAATGAATACAGGGAATACCTGCCGTCGCTTTTTGAGGGCGAGGTTTACCGGGAAGCGCTGGAATGGGCCCAGACCGCAGGCGGCGGGGAAGAACTGCTGCTGGCTCCGCTGTCCGTGGGAGAGGCGGGGAAAAATGAGTACCGTTCCCTGCCCATGCTGCTGAAGAGTGCCTGGGAGAGGGCGGGAAGCCCGGGGGTGTCCACACTGGAAGATTACCTGGATGTCATTGAAAAGATGAAAAGGGCGAAACCCACCAGTGATGTGGGGGAGAGCATGTACGGCATCAGTCTCTGGCAGGGAGACGGGGAGATTGCGGGGCATGCGGCTTCCCTTGCGTATATGTATGGTATCGACATGCAGATTGTATCCCAGCTGATGGAGATCAATATGGCCACCAATGAAATCCGTTCCATATTGGATGAGGACAGTTTTTATAAAAGGGCGGTGCATTTTTATTATGAGGCAAACAAAAGGGGGCTTCTGGACCCGGATTCCCCCAATCAGACGGCAAGGAATGTGGAGCGCAAGATCAATTCCGGCAGGGTTTTGTTTGCCATGGATCCGGGGATGACGGGAATGGACACCTCCTGGTGGAATCCGGAAGGGAAGACTTCCTATATGCCACTGACGGCTGGGGATATGAAGCTGTACCTGGAGCCTGACCATGTGGTGGGGACAGAGGCGTGCCTGGCGGTCAATAAGAATTCGGAGCGGGTGGAAGACGCCATAAGACTGCTGGACTGGCTGTACAGGGAAGATACCATAGAATACCTTTATAACGGGCCGGAAGGCGTGGTGTGGGAGTACGGGGAGGACCGGATTCCTTATGTGACAGAATCCGGAAGGGAAATTCTGGATGGGGAGGGCAGGGAACTGCCCGGATATCAGGGAAGCCTTGAGGATGGAACCAGACCTTTCGGAATGCTGGGACGGACGCCTGCATCCCTGACGGCCAACGGATATGCCTTCAGCCATTTATACTGGCAGACCGGAAACAGCGGCGATGAAAACGGCAGCCGGGAGGACTGGGATACGGTGAGGGCTTCCACGGCGGTGTACATGACGGATACCCTGCCCCCGGAGCTGAGCAGTGTATCCGATAAAATCGAAAAAGCGGTGTACAAGGCATTCTGGAATATGGTGTATGCAGAGGACGAGGAGGAATTTGAGGCAATCTGGCAGTCGCTGGAGAAGGATGCGGACGAGATGGGAATGGACAGTCTCACCGTATTTTATAAAGAAGCCTGGAACAAGGCGCTGGAACGCGCAGAGAAGCTGGAAGAGGAAGGCAGCTTCCAGGGGTAGTCCGGCTAAGAAATGTCAAGTCCCTTTCGTGCTATCGCGCAGCGATTTAAATAAGTCCGGCTAAGAAAAGTCAAGAGCGATTGAAAAATAATTTGTGCCGGACAGTAAAGTCGCAAAGGCGCACGAGAGGAACTTTTATGAGTTATCTTTCGAAATAAAAGTTTCTCTCATGAAAGGTGTGTCGAAGCGACTTTACCCTTTCGTGCTATCGCGCAGCGATTATAATTAGGAAGAAAGGAAGAATATGGGAAAGAGAAGCTTTTATCTGGACAAGCCTGCTTCCATGTGGGCGAAATGGGAGAACGGTCTTCCGCTGGGAAATGGCAGGCTGGGAGCCATGGTCATGGGAAAGGTGGAAGAGGAGACCATCGTCATCAACGAAGAGAGTCTGTGGTATGGCCCCGAAAGGAACCGGAGGAACCCGGACAGCCTGAAATACCTGAAACAGATCAGGGAACTGCTTCAGGCAGGACGGGTGGAGGAAGCGGCGTTTCTGCAGAAGGCGGCTTTCATGTCCACGCCCAAGTATAACAATCCCTATCAGGAGGCAGGGGAACTGAGGCTGTGTTTTTGGAAACATAAGGGAAAGCCTCAGGATTACAGGAGAACCCTGGATCTTGACAGGGCACTGGCAGAGGTCACGTATTCCATGGATGGCTGTTCTTACCGGAGGGAACATATTGTCAGCGGGGATTATAATGTGCTGGCGGTACATATCACCACAAACCATCCGGAGGGAATTACTCTGTGCGCCGGCATCAACCGAAAGCCCTTTGAGGAAAATTCCGGGAAGATTCCCGGGGAGATTGGAAAAGTAGCCATCCCCCTTGTGGGCAACTGGGGCCAGGCCGGGGCAGGAGGCGTGTATTACCTGACTGCTGCCACATTGACGGCGAGTCCCCTGGAACAGGACAAAGAAAATACGAAAGCAGTGCAGATAATAGGGGATTCCCTGTATGTCCAAAATGCCCGGGAGGTGACCTTGTATCTGACTTCCCTGACGGATTTTGAGGAGCGGCTGCAGTGTCTGGAGGCCGGGGAAGAATTTGTGTGCGGAAAATTATACCGGGGCTGTCCGGAGGAAATGTTTGGCAGGGCCGCGGAGACGCTGGCAAAAGCGGCCGCCGTAAGCTTTGTGGAGATGCAGAAGAAGCATGAGGAACGGTTTGGGGCGCTTTACAATCGTTTTTCACTGGAATTTGCAGGGGAGACAGTGCCCTCCCGGGAGATACCCATGGACAAAATCATGGAAGAGATCAAGGCCGGGCGGCAGGACTACGCGGATGACATGATGGTGTTCCTGACGGATTTTGCCCGCTACCTGATGATCAGCTCCTCGGTAAACTGCCTTCTACCGGCCAATCTGCAGGGAATCTGGAACGGTTCTTTTGAGCCGCCCTGGCAGAGTCAGTTTACCATAAACATTAATCTGAACATGAATTACTGGTTTGTGCCCAAGGTGGGGCTTCGGGAATGTGAGGCACCCTTCCACAGTCTGGTCCGGCGCATGAGGAGAAACGGACAAAAGACCGCCAGGGAGATATACGGCTGCGGGGGATTCTGCGCCCATCACAATACCAATCTCTGGGCCTGCACGGATATTGAGGGAGTCTTTGACTTCTCGCCTTTCTGGGTTATGGGGGCGGCCTGGCTGAGTCTTCAGCTGTATGACAATTATCTGTACCATCAGGACAGGGAACTTCTGGAGAGTGAAATCCTGCCCACCATGAGGGAGGCCATCGCTTTCTTTGAGGATTATCTTTATGAGGCTCCTGACGGCACGCTGCTGACGGGACCTTCCGTGTCCCCGGAGAATACTTATGAGACAAGACAGGGGCAGAGAGCGGCGCTGTGTATGGCGCCCACCATGGATATATCCATTCTGAAGCAGCTGGTCAGCGACTATCAGGAGGGGCTGGAGGCCATGGGAAGGGCCAGGGAAGAGAAACTGGACAAACTGTTGGCAAGGCTTCCGGAATTTCCTTTTACGGAGGATGGCAGAATCCGGGAATGGTATGAAGATGTGCTGGAGACGGAGCCGGGACACAGGCATATATCCCATCTGTTCGGCCTGCATCCGGGAAAAACCATAAGAACAGACACGCCGGAGCTTTTCCGGGCGGTGGCAAAGACTCTGGAT
>OFGG01001331.1_pt1 | contig 16539 bp, 14 predicted proteins | sample 1521701 | NCBI WGS metagenome assembly OFGG01 (sample SAMEA3504081, study PRJEB24116) | mouse gut metagenome | biome: mouse gut; feature: mouse-associated habitat; material: faeces | place: Denmark | collected 2011
TATTAGGGCATCCCTTTGGGGCGCTGGCAGCCGCCGGAGTAGGGGGAATCCTGATGAACCAGCATAAAATGGGCTATCGGGTGGCTTATGATAAGGTAGTAAAGGAACTCAACCGGGTATTCCCATCATGGCTAATGGAAATGGCATTGCTGATGCAGGGGAATAATGTACAGGTTTCCATCGAAAAAACCATCGACCATGCTCCCGCCATTTTAAAAGAAGAATTGCAGGAATTGTCAGACAGCCTAAAGCGCAAGCCAGATGCAATAGAGCCTTATCTGGGATTTTTGAAAACGTTCCAGCTTTCTTCGGTGCAGTCCTCCATGAAAATGCTTTATTCCATCTCAGAATCCGGGAGCGGGGATGCGCAGGCACAGATTCAGATTTTGGTACAGAGGAATAGTAAGATGCTGGACAAGGCAGAAAAGCTTTCCAATGAAAAGAGCCTTGCAGGGATAAGCAGTATTTTTTACCTGCCCCAGGTGACGGTATCTTTCCAGACAATGGTTAATATGGTGGTATTTATGATTGTGTTTTTGCAGCAATTAACGATATAGGAGGGCATAAATGGGGCAAGTATTAAAGACGTATTTAGGGCTGTTTTTCCTGTTGCTAATGGGGCTGGTAGGCATTGGCGTTGTGGCGGCAGGCATGGAAGCCGCCGCCGCACGGTCTTACCATGCAGATGTTATCAGCGAAATTGAGTGCAGCAATTTTAATGCAGGTGTAATTTCTGCCTGTAAGAGCCAGGCAAAAAATAAAGGATATGAGCTGGCAGTCGCCAATATGGTGTATGATGCGGAACAAAACCAGCAGATGGCAGAAGTCATCCTATCCTATGATTATGCAATCCCTGTCCTAAATCTGGTATCAGGCCACGAAATACGCGGGTTTGCAAGATAAGGAGGAAGTATGAAAATTATTATGGAAGAATTTGGCGGGGCGGCTGTGTATGCAATTGCTGGGGGAGGATGCTTGGGGATCTTCTGTTACCTGCTAAGTATGGCGGTGTAGTAGCAGATTTAAGCAGAGGATTTCTGTTTTTGCCAACAGGCTTGGAAGCTGTGGCGCCAATATATGTAAAAGATTGGGCAGATAACAATGATAAGGGAATAGGAGGATATAAAATGAAGGAAATGATAGAAGAATATGCAGGTGTAATTGCAGGCAGCACAGCAGCAGTGGCAATTCTTGGCATGGCAGTAGAGTTTGTCCTTGGAGGTGCAGGGCTGTATGAGATAGTGTTGGGGTTCTCCCAAAGTATTTGTTAAAGGGAGGGAATATGAAACAGATAGTTAGGGTAATGTCAGATATGGTTTTGCCTGGTATTATTTGCGCGGCTTTACTTGCGGCGATAGGCGGAATGTCCTTGCTGCCCCGGCTGGGGGAACATATGGATGTGCCGGGGGAAGATTATTCTGGATATGGGGATGCAGTACAGACAAAGCTTGCATGTGACAGGGAACCGCCTAAAATTGTGCGGAAGGGGGCAGGGACGTTCCAGCCCGGGGAAGAATTTTCTGTAGGGCAGGTGTTCCAGGGCATGGATGCAGCAGGGAGCCTTATCAATGTTCAGGTGCTGGATATTAGGGATGGGCAGGGAAACCGGCGGATGGACTGCTACCGCAAAGAGGGGAACAAAATTGTATTTCCCTCAAAGGGTATTTATGTGCTGGAGCTGCAGGCTATAGATGGACAGCGTAAGCCAGTTAGGAAGAAGTTTATGCTGTTGGCAGACAATAGGTAGGCTAGATTGGAAATAGGCATAACAATGCGGGAATCACAATGTTTTTGCTAAGGAAAAGGGGGCTTGTGTAGTTGCATGGCTTTCCTGTCTGGAAATGTGAAAGGATGGATAGGGATAGGAATATGAAACATACCATATACGGAATATCGCTGGCAGTGATTGCAATGCTGGTGGTTGCGGCTTTGCTGGGTGTCAGTGGGAACAGTGTGCGGAACAATGAAATAGAAACAGCGTTAAATACTGCCATTGAGCAGTCGTTGGAACAGCTAAAAGGGAGGAAGGGGTATGAAACAGGAAATTACCAAGAATTGGTTGCTGATTTTAACCAATTGCTCTTGCTTCAAGTGGAATCGGATTCTGCGATCCAAGTGGAAATCCTCGCGGCAGATGCGGAAAAAGGCGTACTGGATGTCAGGGTAACAGAAACTTACCAAAATATTTTAGGGCAGGAACGGAAAATGGCGTGTAGGAAATCTGTGATTTTAGAGGAATATACAGAGAAGAAGGGCTACCATACCGTAACTTTTCTGGCGGACGGGAAGGTTTATGATCAATATTCCCTGTATGAAGGCGGAAAGGCGGTTAATCCAAAAGACCCTGAAAAAAGCGGGAAATCTTTCCGTTATTGGGTAAAACAAGGGGAGCACCAAAAATGTGACGTAGAGCATTTGCAGGTGGAGGGTGACCTTACCTTAGAAGCTGTTTTTTACTAAATGAAAAGGAGGATATATGGGATTAAGGATCATGAGCCTGATATTGTCCGCTGCTTTGGCTGTCGGAAGCGGATATATCCAAGATGGGGAAAAATATGCTTTAGGGCCTAAAAAAGGGCAGCAAAACATAACAGAGGAAACCAATGGGCTGGAAACAGATGCAGAACATAAAGAAAGATATGAAATAGGTGCAGGGCTAAAAGAAAGCATTGAATCAGAAACACATGAAAGGCCAGAAAAATACAATGGAATGGAGCAGGATTCCGGATCAGAGAACTGCATCACAGAGGAAGAAATGCATCCGTTTGAATCAGAGGTTAAAAAAGTTCTTCCTGACAGCGTATCTATACCAATGTTCTATGGGGCGCAGGGAATCCATGATGAAAAGTATGTGACAAATGCAGGATATTTTTATATATTTGTCCGAAAGCAGGGGGACAGCCCAGAGCAAGGCCATTGGTACAGGCTGTTTATGGACGTCCCTTCCCTGACAGCCCAGAAACAGCAGAAAATTGCATGGGATATGAATTATATTGGAAAGATGCCAAAAAAAGAAATTACCCATGTCGGTGACTGGATTAAGCTTTTTGGGTTTCAGGCAAGTAACGAAGAAGATAATTATTCCCTGAAAATTGAAAATGGGAAAAGCTGGGAAAAGACAAGGCATGACGGGTTCGGGACAGTTCCAGTTTTTGGGGAGCCTGATCCAAATCTGGAGCCAATGAAACCTTTGGGATACCCCATTGAGGAACGGTATTTCATGCTTTGTGGGAAACTCTTTTTTACCGTAAATGGATACAGGATGTATTTTGACAATTCTGTTTTCAAAGATATGGGAGGGATGGACATTGAACCAGAAAACAAGCAAATACAGAAAAAAGACTCATTATTGGGTGAAGGTGAGGGTTCTTGGACAGGGGATGGCTATTTTAAGTTTGCCATTGATACAAATAATGTAGGGATGACAAATTATGGGGCGTCAGGGGCATTCCACCATGCCATGTATGGCTTCTATCTGAAACCCAACCAATATACCATCCAGTACAATGCCAATGGGGGTACTGGGACGGTGAAGAAACAGACGGCCACTTATGATACATCCCTGAGCCTTAGGAAAAACAGTTTTGTGCGGGAAGGTTATACCTTTAAAGGATGGAACATGGTAAAAACTGGCGGTAAGGAGGAAACTGCTTATAAAAATGGCCAGAGCGTAAAAAACCTGACAGCGGAGCATGGGGGCAGTATTACCATGTATGCCCAATGGGAACCAAATGTTTATGCCATTACCCTAGATAACCAACTGGCGCTGCCAGAATCGTCAGGGACAGGCACTATCTATGAAAAATATGAAAATGGATGGTATTTTGATAAAAAATGCACCAACCTTTTGGCAGGAAAAAATACAAATGGAGCTATTTCAGCCCCAAAGAAAAAAGGGTATGTATTCCAGGGATATTATGATTCGGCTACAGGCGGGACGCAAATGGTTAGCAGCAACGGAACAATGACTTCAGCGGGCATTGGGAATTACAGGCGTCTTGGCAATGCCACATGGTATGCCCAATATAAATATAAGGTATCTTGTGAAGATTTCGCAGATATTCCGTGCGATATGGGCAAAATCAATGGGGACGGAAGGGAAGAAGTAGGGGTTTCCATTTCCGGTGAAAATGGGAAAATAATTGTAGCAGCAGGGCAGGCAGGGTTTCAGGCGCTGCTTACTGGGAAGCCAGCTGGGACGAAAGTAGGGCAGTTTGTATCTTATGCAGCAGGCAGTTCCGCATCCGCTTATTCTGGAGGTGCTAAGCCTGCCACATTGCCTGCAGCGCCTAAGGAAGGGGCAGCATATCAGCTTACGGTGACTGCCCAAGGAAAAACATTATGCGACCGGACAGTGTATGTAAAGAATGGCAGGTTCCGAACCTTGGCAAAGCTTGGGGGCAAGGGGGAAAAAGAATCTTCTTATGGGGGCAGCATGGCCGGAAGCGATTGGGGCATAACGGATCCTGCGTATCTCTTGTACCAATATATGGGATGCAGTGAGCTGAAAAATATAAAGTCACCAGGGACTGTGTGCCGTTATTTCCAGTATAAGCATGTGAATATGGCCTACAGCGGCAATGGAGCCACTTCCGGGCAAAATTTGTTGGAATATAATGTCCCTCTTGAAGCTGTTTACCATCTTCTGGGTAATCGGTTTGCAAGGGCAGAAACTAAGACAAAAGAAACGGCAGATGGGAAACCTTACCAATGTGAGGTAACATATAGCTTTGAAGGCTGGGAGTTAAGTGCAGATACCTCTTATCAGGCACAGCAAAAGGCAATAGCGCTGCATATTTATGGACAGGCCCAGAAAGACCATGCCATTTTGGGAAAAACCATAGAGCAGCTTGCTTCTTATCAGGCAGTTGGCGCTGCCCCAAATGGAGCCAACCCAACAGAGTATATCAATTTTTTGGCCAAGTGGGATGCATTCCCGACGGTTGTGGTAACACCTGGGAACAGCCTTGAATTTTACGAGGGGGAGGAGGTTGCCAAGGAGGATTTGGTAAACTGCTTAACTGCCCATGACGAGGAAGACAACCATAAGGAGAAATACCCATATGTACCGGATTTGAACAGCAGCGTGCGGATTACCAAAATTGTTTACCCTGCGTCCAAGAATGGGAGCCAGAAAGCTTATGAAAAAGTGTATACGGAGGATGTCCCGCAGGATTTCCGTCTGGATACCTATTACCTGAAATTAGAAAAAAGGGAAACGGTAAAAGTGAGGGTGACTTTTGCTGTGACAGACAGCAATGGGAACACCACAGAGGCAGAATTTCCTGTAAAAGTAAAATATAACAATTATCCAGAAATTAGCAGTGATGAAACCTTCTATTATTTTAAGGAAGAAGCAAATCAGGGAGAAATTACCCCGGATGCTTTGAAAAAGCGTGCTGCTGCAACAGATGCGGAGGATGGGGATTTGACAAGCAAGCTGGAAGTAAAAGATTTTGATGGGCAGGCGGTTAAGATGCAGACAGAGACACAGGCTGAATTTTATGCCACATACCAAGTGACAGACGCTTTTCGAAAGACTTCCTGCAAAACTGTCAAGCTTGTGGTAGTGGACGAGGACGCAGCCATAGCGGAATTGCCAAAGTATTATGTCCGCTATATTTCCAATAATTATCTGGGTACTTTAGAACAGGGCTCCGTTTGGAGGGAGCCGGTAAATTATGCTTACCTTACACACGTCCTTGGAAATGAAACTGCTATGGAAACTTGGAAATTCACCCATGAAGACGTAGAAGCAGTAAAGGGATGGATAACTGGGGGCGGAACTGGGAATTGGAAAACCGGGAAAGACACAAACCGAAAATTTTTGCAGAAATTTTCCTATTGCAGGCAGTAAGATGGCTTTGCGGCGGGTTCAAATTACAGGAACCCCGCCGCAGTGTGAAAAGGATTTATGATACTCAGAAATTCGGTTGGCTGATTTGGCACTTTGGTGCTTCCGTAATGGATATTATACAGGATTTAATTTGCGGCTTTTTGGGCAAAAGAAGTATCTACCAAATCCTGGTAAGCTGGGCGTTTTGCAAGTTCCCCTGCATCTGAAAGGATGTCAAGGAGCAGCCCAAAGCTGGATTCTTCGAAAATAAGGTTTTCTTTCCAAGTGTCCTGTTCATGGTATCTGGTGACAATAGCAGTCAGTGTTTCCATATCTGTTTCCTTAAACTGCGGTGCAATGGCTTCTGCAATTTCTTCCGGGCTGTGCTGGAGGGTGTAATCCATGCCTTTCTGGAGGGCATTGGTAAACTGTTGGATTATGTCCGGGTGTTCTTCCATATAACTGGATTTTGCACTGAACGCAGTGTAGGGCACGTAGCCGGAATCTACCCCTAGGGATGCCACCACATATCCGGCTCCTTCCGTTTCCAGTGCAGTTGCCCCGGGCTCAAACTCGACGGAAAAATCGCCTTTTCCGCCAGAGAAGGCAGCGGCAGTGGAGCCAAAGTCGATACTTTGGTCGATGGTGAGGTCTTTGGAAGGGTCAATGTTATTTTGCCTTAAAATGTACTCAAATACCATTTGGGGCATACCGCCCTTCCTTCCCCCGAGGACTTCATGGCCGCAAATATCCTGCCAGGAAAAGTCTGGAAGTTCTTCCCGGGCTACCAGAAAATTCCCGGCACGCTGGGTAAGCTGGGCAAAATTAACGACACGGTCATTAGAACCTTCATTGTAAGTGTAGACCGTGGTTTCCGGCCCCATGAACCCAATATCCGCTTCGCCGGAAAGGACGGCCGTCATGGTTTTATCTGCGCCAAACCCAGTGACAAGATTAAGATTAATATTTTCTTCTGCGAAGTAGTCTTTTTCAATAGCAACATACATTGGTGCATAGAAAATGGAGTGTGCAACTTCATTTAAAGTAACGTCTACGGGTGTGCTTTGGGAAGTATTTTCAGATGGTTGGGCGGAAGTACTGTTGGAATCATTTTCAGATACAGTTTCTGTGGTACCATCTTTTGCATCTTGTTCTGGCGAGTCCGAGGAAGAAACTTTCGGGTCATGGCCGGAAGTGTTTTTTGAGGTTTTGCCGCATCCGGCGAAAGCCATTACCAGAATTGTAAGGCATATGGCCAGCGGCAGGAACCGTGTTGCAAATTTTTTCATAATCTCCTCCATCCTATCGGAATTTTGGCATTTACAGGGAAACAGGTTCTGTAGATGCACTGTTTTTATTACAGTATGAAACAACTGAAAAATGTGTGCATCTCTTGGCGGCTGTAGGGCTATAGGTGTCCTGAATAGTTTTACACTGAAATAGGGCATAAATGATATTCTTGCATTTTTTAGATAAAACAGCTAAAATAGAAACAGAATTTTATATGGAAAAGAGGAAAATTATGCTGGATATCATGGATTTACATACCCACACAATTGTAAGCGGGCATGCTTATAATACCCGGAATGAAATGATTCAGGCAGCGGAGGGGAAAGGGCTTGAGATTTATGCAGTCACAGAACATGCGCCTGCTATGCCGGGAAGCTGCCGCAATATGTATTTTGTGAATTATAAAGTGCTGCCAAGGAAACATGGGGATATGGCAGTGCTGTATGGGGCAGAGCTGAATATTTTGGATTTTGCAGGCCGGGTGGATCTGCCGGAGTCTATTCTGCGGGATATGGACTTGACGCTTGCAAGCATCCATATGCCTTGTTATGTGTCAGGCACTGCAAAGGAGAATACAGATGCTTATGTAGGGGCGATGAAAAACCCATACATCAACATAATTGCGCATCCTGACGACGGGCGTTTCCCCATTGATTATGAGAGGTTAGTAAAGGCGGCAAGGGAGTACCATGTAATTCTGGAAGTAAATAATGCTTCCCTGGCTCCGGGAAGTTTCCGGGGAAATCCCCGGGACAAGTATCAGGAAATGCTGGAATTATGCAAAATTTACCAAGTACCAGTGGTGATGGATTCCGATGCCCATGCGGATGTACAGGTGGGCAGCCATGAACTGGCGCAGGAAATGCTGGACCTGACTGGGTTCCCGGAAGAACTAGTAGTAAACAGCAGCCGGGAAATATTAAAGGAATATATCAATAAAGGGTATTTGCTGTAAAAGTGAGGGAAACAGCATGGCTTCTGCCCAATGGGCAACTATGTTTTGCAGCTTATCTCAGGCATAGCAAAAATATGTATTTACTTCATAACTTTAGTATGATAAAATCACGGAAGGAGGGGTTATGGAAAAAGAATTTTAAGAGAAACATTACATAAGGAGAATGGCATATGAGCAAGAAATTAAGGACAGAAGCCGTAGACCATTTGTTTGAAGCAATATTGTGTCTGGAAAGTAAAGAGGAGTGCTATACTTTCTTTGAAGATGTATGCACGGTCAATGAATTGCTGTCCCTGTCCCAAAGATTTGAAGTTGCAAGGATGCTCCGGGCACAGAAAACATACCTTGATATTGCAGAGAAAACAGGCGCGTCTACAGCTACCATCAGTAGGGTGAACCGTTCCCTGAACTATGGGAATGATGGATATGACATGGTATTTGCCAGAATGGAACCAGAAAAAGATGAGGGTTGATAAAGGGCTGTAAAAGCTAAAAGCGCTGGGGATGCCCCATGTACAGCCAGGGTATTGTGCACAGTGAATTCCAGAAGAAATATTTTTAATATTGGCACAGTATCCTGGCAATGCGGCATCCCGGACAGCATATATAGTTCCGCGGGCAATGTAGCCCCGTTATGTTGTGGCATCCCATTGCTGCAGCATCCAAAGACACGCCTATTTCTTGGTACGCTTCTCAGGAGCTTTGCTCGTTTCAGCAATCCTTGCGTCAATTATTTTTTCAATTAATTGCTTTTTTACATAGACATCAAAGCTTAACATGCACAGGAAGGAAAAATGCTGTAAATCATCTTGTTCTTCTTTAGGCGCACCCGGGAATGTTTGCTGGCTGGTATGGTATTTTCTGGTTATGTCTTTTTGCAGGTTCTTAATTTCAGATTCTTCTAAGCGGAATACTTCCGAGTAGATTTCTTCTAAGTTACATTCCTTATCGGAGGCAAAGTAGCGGTCTGTAATGGGGTTTAAAATCGCCTGAATGTCGCCAATGCTTAAGATGTTTTTAAAATAGTAAATAAATATCAGGGCAAGCAGGTGCTCCTTGGAATATTTTTTCTTGACAGGGGGCGGAAGCAGGTTGTTTTTGGCATAATTATTAATCATTGTTTTTGTCAGTACCTTGTCTTCCGGGTGGCGTTTGGAAATGGAAAGCCGGTCATCCATAAAGGTGGTGACTTGGTCCATGTACAAATCAATATTGGGCAGTTCTTCCGGCTTAATATAATCTATCCGGGCCAGGCTTTCCAGTATGCTGTTTAACAAATCTTTTTCATCTATTGTCATTTGTTTCACCTCAAAAAACATTATATAGTAATAAAAACCAGATAACAAGTATTTTATTTATTTTTCAGAAATTGATGGGAAACAGGTTGAAAAATGACGAAATATTTACTATAATAAACGTATGTTTGAATTTTGAGAGGAAAAAATATGAGAGTATATGATAATTTGAATCCCATGCAGCAAGAGGCAGTATTCCACACAGAGGGACCGGTATTGGTACTGGCAGGCGCAGGTTCCGGGAAAACCCGGGTCTTAACCCACCGGGCCGTTTATCTGATAGAGGAAAAGGGTGTAAACCCTTGGCATGTTATGGCTATTACATTTACCAACAAGGCGGCAGGGGAAATGAGGGAACGCATTGACAAGCTGGTAGGGTACGGCTCAGAGAGTGTCTGGGTATCCACCTTCCACTCCACCTGCGTGAGAATTTTAAGGCGTTACATAGACCGTTTGGGGTATGGAACAAATTTCACAATTTACGATGCAGATGACCAGAAGGTTTTGATGAAGGATATCTGCAAGCGGTTAAATATTGACACAAAGGTTTATAAGGAAAAAAGCTTTTTGGGAGTTATTTCTTCTGCCAAGGATGAATTGGTTTCACCGGAAGAATTTACCCTGCGGGCAGCAGGGGATTTTGCCAGGGAAAAGCAGGCAGCAGTTTACCGGGAATACCAGGCGGAACTGAGGAAAAATAACGCGCTGGATTTTGATGACCTGATTGTGAAGACGGTGGAGCTGTTCCAAAGCGATGCGGAGGTTTTGGAAAATTATCAGGAGCGGTTCCGCTATATTATGGTGGACGAGTATCAGGACACCAATACCGCCCAGTTTTACCTGATTAAGCTTTTGGCCGGAAAATACCGGAACCTGTGCGTGGTGGGGGACGACGACCAGTCGATTTATAAATTCCGGGGTGCAAATATTAAGAATATTCTGAATTTTGAGGAGATCTATCCTGACGCAAGGGTAATTAAGCTGGAACAGAATTACCGTTCCACTGGAAATATCTTAAGCGCCGCTAACCTTGTCATTGCCAATAATGTGGGAAGGAAGGCAAAGGAACTGTGGACAGAGAATGAAGAAGGGGAAAAGATAGATTTTGGGCAGTATGAGAATGGCTATGAGGAAGCGGAGCATATTGTAGGGGATATCCAGAAGAAGGTGCGGGAAGGCAGGTATCAGTATGGGGACTGCGCCATCCTGTACCGGACAAATGCCCAGTCCCGCCTGTTTGAAGAAAAATTTGTTGTATCCAATATCCCTTACCGGATTGTGGGCGGCGTTAACTTCTATGCCAGAAAAGAGATCAAGGATTTGCTGGCTTATTTAAAGACCATTGACAATGGGATGGATGATTTGGCAGTCCGCACGATTATTAATGTGCCGAAACGGGGAATAGGGGCGGCCACTTTAAACCGTGTGCAGGCTTATGCAGAGGAACAGGGGCTTAGTTTTTACAATGCTTTGCGGATGGCGGAAGAAATACCCTCAATTGGCAAGGCAAGCATAAAAATCAGGGCATTTGTGAATTTTATCCAGACAATGCGCAGCAAAGTGGAATTTCTGGACGTGTCCCAATTATTGCAGGAAATTATTGAGGAAACTGGGTATGTAGCAGAACTGGAAGCGGAAGGCTCTGACGAAGCCCGGGCAAGGATTGAAAATATTGATGAATTAATCAGCAAAGTGGTGGCTTATGAAGAATCAGAGGAAACGCCAACCTTAGGTGGGTTTTTGGAAGAAGTGGCGTTGGTGGCTGATATAGACAGCTTACAGGAAGGCAGCGATTATGTAGTTCTTATGACGCTGCACAGTGCAAAAGGGCTGGAATTCCCTAACGTATATCTGGCAGGGATGGAAGATGGGATTTTCCCCAGCTATATGACGATTATTTCTGATGACCCTTCTGACATAGAGGAAGAACGCAGGCTATGTTATGTGGGCATTACCCGTGCCATGAAGGATTTATCCATTACCTGTGCAAAACAGCGCATGATACGGGGAGAAACCCAGTACAATAAAGTGTCCCGGTTTGTAAAGGAAATCCCAAGGAACCTGCTGGGCGGCATGGTGCGGCAGCAGGAAACGAGGGCAGAGGCGCAGGAGCCTTCCGGGCAGTCCTTCCGTCAGACGGCGTCCAAGGTAAAACCTGTGTTCAGCACCCGGAATGCCTATCAGCCCAAGGCTTACAAAAGCAATTCTTTTGCCAGCAGCAGCACAGATAAGATAACTTTGGAATATACTAATGGGGACCGGGTCAGACATATGAAATTTGGTGAAGGCACCGTCACGCAGATTGTGGAAGGCGGACGTGACTTTGAAGTGACAGTGGATTTTGACCGGGTCGGCACAAAAAAAATGTTTGCTTCATTTGCAAAACTAAAAAAAGTATAAAATTTCAAAAAATCGGTATGCTAATGAGTAAATATGTGTTATAATTACAAAAACAGCAGGTTGAGCCTTTCAACCATAAAAAGAGGAGAAGGAGCGGTAATCATGAACAGAGAAAAGATTGATGAATTGTTAAGCACAGTGAAGCTGAACGACTTATTACACAGGCAGGAAGAAGAAAAGAAAAAATCAAAGTTACTTTGGGTATGTGCAATTGCAGGAGCGGTAGTGGCAGTTGCGGCTATAGCTTATGGAATCTATCGTTTCTTTACCCCGGATTATCTGGAAGATTTTGAAGATGATTTTGAAGACGATTTTGAAGACGACTTCTTCGATGATGAGGACGAAACAGAAGAATAAGGAACAGGCATCTGGACTCCCGCATAGAACATGTGGGAGTCTTTTTGTGGTATAAGCGCTGCGCCAAAGGCGCTTTTGGCATCCTAATCTGATTTGGAAAGGAATGGGAAGATGAAAAAAGGGCAAATTTATGTTGGGACAGTAGAGAAAGTTGCATTTCCAAATAGGGGGATGATCCCTTTGGAAAACGGGAAATCAGCAGTGGTAAAAAATGTGCTGCCAGGGCAGAAGATTTCTTTTTCCATCCAAAAAGTACGGAAGGGAAAAGGGGAAGGCAGGCTGTTGGAAGTTTTGGAAAAATCGCCAAAAGAGATGGAGCCCGCACCTTGCTGCCACTTTGGGGCCTGTGGGGGATGTACGTTCTTAAGCCTGCCTTATGAGGAGCAGCTTAAGCTGAAAGAGCAGCAGGTGAAGGAACTTTTAGAGCCGGCCTATGCCCCTTATCAGGAAGCGTGCGGCAATGTTCCATTTGCAGATAAATTTGAGGGCATTAAAGGAAGCCCCAGGCAGTTTGGCTACCGGAATAAGATGGAATTTTCCTTTGGGGACAGCTACAAAGGGGGGCCATTGGCGTTAGGGATGCATAAGAGAGGGAGTTTCCATGATATTGTGACTGTGGATGGGTGCAAAATTGTGGATGGGGATTATTCCAAAATTTTAATGGCTGCCTTATCATTTTTCCAATCTTATAAAGGGTTCCAAGGGGATGGGGAATCCCGGAAAGATGTGGAATCCCAGACGAATGGGGATTTTAAAAAAGATGCAGGTTTCCAGAATGGGCAGGTTTCCATAAATGGAACACATGGGACTATGGGGGTGCCCTATTACCACAAAAAAAGCCATCTTGGCTATCTCAGGCATCTTTTGGTGCGCAAGGCTGCAAAGACAGGGGAAATTTTGGTGGATTTGGTGACGACTTCCCAGATTGGCAGGGAGGAAGGGCCGTTGCTGGACGGTTTCTGTGATGCACTCCTCTCCCTAAGGCTGGAAGGGAAAATTGTTGGCATACTGAATACGTATAACGACAGCTTGGCGGATGCTGTAATTAATCAGGGAACCAGGGCGCTGTATGGCGTGGATTATTTTTATGAGGAACTTTTAGGGCTCCGGTTCTGCATCTCCCCTTTTTCCTTTTTTCAGACAAATTCCTTGGGGGCGGAGGTTTTGTATGAAACAGCCCGGGATTATATTGCGGATGCTGGAAATGGGAAAATTGTGTATGATTTGTACAGCGGGACAGGCACGATTGCCCAGATCCTTGCGCCTGTGGCGAAAAAAGTAATTGGCGTAGAAATTGTGGAAGAAGCAGTAGAAGCGGCAAGGGAGAATGCAAGGCTGAACCAGTTGGGGAACTGTGAATTTATCGCAGGGGATGTCCTGAAAGTATTGGGCAATATTGAGGAAAAGCCGGACTTTATTGTGCTGGATCCCCCAAGGGAGGGAATCCATCCGAAAGCCTTAGAACGGATTATCCAGTACGGGGTGGAGAAGATGGTCTACATTTCCTGCAAGCCTTCCAGCTTGGCAAGGGATTTGGAGGTGCTGCAGGCAAGGGGATATATGGTAGAAAGGGTTTGCTGTGTGGACATGTTCCCGGCTACAGCCAATATAGAATGTGTGGTGTGCATGAAAAAGAAAGATTCCTAGAAATGCTATGTCCGTGAAAATGATGGGCCATCACCCCAGCTTTCGTTAGCTATGACAATCCAACGGAAGATATTTCAAAAATGATTTGACATTTTTTGACAAAATACATAAATACGGAATCGGTATGATAGTACTATTCTTAGGAAAAAAGTAATAAAATGACAAAATTCGTGCCGATTGAAACAAAAAACGAATTTTGTTGTCGAAAATCAAAAGAATCTTTTCGTTGAAGGAATAAGTGATTGAGGGTATAATGTCGACAGGCATTATGCCACATGATATAATAGCAACAGCTATTATATGCGCCGGGGTGCGCATTGGCTGCCATGGCTTTATGGGCTGTAATACGCACTGGAGGGTGTATCGGCTGTCATGCCATTGGGAAAAGCTTATGGCATGGCGCAGATAGTTGCCTTTTATGAGGGATTAGTATGAAAATCAACAGGAGGAATGTAACGTGGAAAAATTAAATGTGGCAATTGCGGATGATAATGAAAGGATGCTGCGGGAATTAGGGGATATTGTCGGTAGCGATGAGGAACTTCAGGTAGTAGGGACAGCAAAAGATGGAGAAGAAGCATACGAAATGATAAAAAAGAATGAACCAGATGTAGTGCTTCTGGACATTGTCATGCCGAAACTGGATGGCCTGACGGTAATGGACAAAATCCGAAATGACAAAAATATGAAAAAACACCCAGCATTTATCATGATTAGCGCAATTGGGCAGGAAAAAATTACCGAAGATGCATTTTCTCTGGGGGCAGATTATTATATTATGAAGCCATTTGACAACGATGTGGTGTTAAACCGCATTAAGCATGTGAGGAGCGCAGAGCTGCGCAGGGGCACAGAAGTGCGCAAGGTCAATGCTTATGAGAAAAAGCAGGAACTGGAGGAACGGAACTTAGAGAGCGATGTGACGAATATCATCCACGAAATCGGGGTGCCGGCCCATATCAAGGGCTACCAGTATCTGCGGGAGGCAATTATTATGTCGGTACGGGATATGGAGATGCTCAATTCCATTACAAAAATCCTATATCCGGGCATTGCGAAAAAATACCAGACTACGCCCAGCCGGGTGGAACGGGCTATCCGCCATGCGATTGAAGTGGCATGGAGCAGGGGAAAAATGGATACCATAGATGAATTATTTGGCTATACGATACATAATGGAAAAGGAAAACCTACAAATTCTGAATTTATAGCTTTAATTGCAGACAAAATTCGGTTAGAATATAAGCTGAGAGAATAAGTAGGAGGTCTTTTTACATGAAGAAAATACTCTTTGCAGCATCCGAGGGAAATCCCTTTATGAAAACAGGAGGCTTGGCAGATGTTGTCGGCGCGCTGCCGAAAAATCTGGATCAGGAAAAATTTGACGTCCGGGTTATCCTGCCGAAATACCTGTGCATTTCGGAAGAAGCCAGGCAGAAAATGAAATATGTGACAGAATTTTATGCCAGTATGCCAAGGGAGAAGGAGTACATAGGAATTTATGAAGCAAAAGTTGAGGGCATCCAATACTATTTTATTGATAATGAGCATTATTTTGCCGGAAACAGCCCTTATAACCAAATTTTCGAGGATGTCAATAAGTTTGCATTCTTCTGCAGGGCGGTGCTTGCCTGCCTGCCAGAGCTTGGGTTCTGCCCGGACATTATCCACTGCCATGACTGGCAGGCGGCATTAATCCCAGTATTTTTGGATGCATTTTACCGGGAAAATCCCTATTACCGGAATATCAGGACAGTAATGACAATCCACAACCAGAAATTTCAGGGCAGGTGGCGGATTGACGATATTGAGAACTGCCGGGATTTGCCGGAGAACTACCGGTATGGGGCCATGGAGGCCTATGGGGAAACGAATTTCCTAAAGGCAGGAATCCTCCATGCAGACTGGGTCAATGCCGTCAGTGAAACTTATGCCAAAGAAATCCAGGGCCGGGAAGGCGGCGAAGGGCTGGATGGGGTTATGCGGGAGGTTTCTGGCAAGCTTTCCGGCATTGTCAACGGCATAGACGTGGACGAGTACGACCCTATGGCAGACCCGCAGCTTGCAGCGCATTTCAATGTGAAGACCATGTCAAAGAAAAAGAAAAATAAAGAAGCGCTGCAGGAAGCATTAGGGCTCCGCAAAGATGGATCTGCAATGGTAATCGGCATGGTATCCCGGCTGACTCAGCAGAAAGGCTTTGATTTGGTGCGGGCGGCGTTAGAGGAATTGCTGAATACCCTGAACATACAGGTTGCTTTGCTTGGGACAGGGGAGGAGCAGTTTGAGAATTTTTTCCGGCATTTTGACTGGAAATACAGCGATAAAGTGTCCGCCAATATATTCTATTCCGAGGAATTGTCACACAAGATCTATGCATCCTGTGACGCTTTCCTGATGCCGTCCCTGTTTGAGCCCTGCGGCCTGAGCCAGCTTATGTCTCTGCGCTACGGCACGGTGCCCATTGTCAGGGAGACCGGGGGACTGAAGGACACCGTACAGCCCTACAACGAGTTCGAGGGAACGGGAACGGGCTTCAGCTTCGCCAATTGCAACGCCCATGAAATGCTGGCCGCGGTACGCTACGCAGAGCAGGTATTCTATGACAGGAAGCGGGAGTGGAACAAGATCGTGGACCGCGCCATGGCGGCGGATTTCTCCTGGGAAGTGTCCGCAAAGAAGTATCAGGAGATGTATGACTGGTTAATAGGGTATTAGAGAGAATGAACGGCGGCAAAAAAAGAGACAGGTTTATCCTG
>OFGG01001334.1_pt1 | contig 16518 bp, 12 predicted proteins | sample 1521701 | NCBI WGS metagenome assembly OFGG01 (sample SAMEA3504081, study PRJEB24116) | mouse gut metagenome | biome: mouse gut; feature: mouse-associated habitat; material: faeces | place: Denmark | collected 2011
TGCTCCATCTGCTCCTGTTGCTCCTGTTGCCCCGGTCGCTCCATCTGCTCCCGTTGCTCCTGTCGCTCCCGTTGCTCCTGTTGCCCCGGTTGCCCCATCTGCTCCTGTTGCTCCCATCGCCCCGGTTGCTCCATCTGCTCCTGTTGCTCCCGTCGCTCCTGTCGCTCCCATTGCTCCATCTGCTCCTGTTGCTCCTGTTGCCCCTGTCGCTCCATCTGCTCCTGTTGCTCCCGTCGCCCCGGTCGCTCCATCTGCTCCTGTTGCTCCCGTTGCAGAAGTTGCTCCTGTTGCTCCTGTCGCTCCTGTTGCTCCATCTGCTCCCGTTGCTCCTGTTGCTCCATCTGCTCCCGTCGCCCCGGTCGCTCCCGTTGGCCCCTCGTCTCCGGGACAGCCTTTTGGACCTTGGACGCCAATAGGTCCTGTTACACCTTGAATACCTTGTGGTCCTGTCACACCCTGCGGTCCCATTGAACCAGTGGCTCCTGTTGGCCCTGTTGGTCCCGGAATCCCTCTTGGTCCCTGTGGTCCAATATCGCCTTGTGGCCCCATAGGCCCGATCGGTCCAATCGGTCCAGCTGGTCCCTGCGGTCCAATATCACCCTTCGGTCCTTCGCATCCCGGATCACCTTTTGGTCCAATATCGCCGCGAACACCCTGAATGCCCTGAATACCCTGCGGTCCTGCATACCCTCTTGGTCCTGCATATCCTCTTGGTCCCGTATTTCCAGTTGGTCCTACCGGTCCCGTATTTCCCCTAGGTCCTCTCGCGCCGGGGATACCCGGAATACCCTGCGGTCCCATAGGTCCCGGGTCTCCTCTGTCACCCTTTGGCCCCGGACAGCCAGTATCACCTTTTATCCCCTGTGGTCCCATAGGTCCCTGATCGCCTTTTGGTCCCGCCGGCCCACGTTCACAGCAATAGGGATTGCACGGATTCTGACAACAGTTACATGAATTACTTTGATTCACAAAAACACATCCTTCCTATGTATCTGTATAAATACTCGAATTGTATCTTTCCTAATTACAGTATGTTTCAGGAAGAAAAATGTTACTTTTTGTCGAATATTAGTCTGTCAAAATACTGTTTGTTATAAAGATATGCTTTAGAGTAGGGCTTGCAGGCACCTGCTCTCTCATTGTATTCTCTTGCCCGCTGTCGATCTCCCAGACGGTCATAACACACACACAATTGTAAAAAAGGAACATAATCATAACAATCGGGAAGCATAAACCCTCCAGCATATTCATTTTTGGGCATATTCAGCGCTGTTTCATACCAGTAAATTGCATGATGAAGCATTCCATGTTCCAAAAAATATTTTCCAATGTCGCAGCACAATTCTGGTCTTGGCAAGTCAAAGCTCAGACTGCGCAAAAGCGACAACAGCGCAGTCTGATCCTGCCCCAGTTGCAGATAACAGGCTGCGCAGACAGAACACGCCTCAATTTTATTTTCAATCCATCCTTCCTCCAAGTCAAGAAACTGTTCCAGCACCAACGCAGCCTCTTTGTATTGTTTGTGATAATACAGTTCCCTGCCATAATAGTATTGCTGCCGTGGTTCCAAAATTGTTCCGTCCGCAATCATTTTCTGATAGATTTTTAAATTACGGTCAGGATTTCCCTTTCCAATTTTTTTATGACTGATTGCAATATCCGAGTATATTGTTTTGCCGTTTGGTGGAATTACTTCATGAACCGCGCCAACCCATTGGTAAAGCGCACAGTTTCTAACCCATCTTTCTCTAAAATAGGAGAAGGACGGTCTGCCTGTCTCATCAAATGAAGTATGATATTTCATCATCACGATGTCCACATCCGGTGAGAGTGACTGCTTTAACTGCAAAAATTTGTCCCGCTCCGCCGCCTCTAGGATATCATCGGCGTCCATCCACATACAGTATTCCATAGATGCCCTAGAAAACGAATTATTTCTGGCATCTGCAAAGTCATCCTTCCATTGATAGGAAAAGATCTTTGACGTATAATTCGAAGCTATTTCTATTGTCCGGTCAGTTGATCCAGTATCTACAATAATAATTTCATCAACGAGTCCTGCCACACTGTCGAGACAGCGCGCTATGTGCATTTCCTCATTTTTCACAATCATGCAAAGACTTATTGTCGGCATTTTTCTTTCCCTCTCTGATTTATTGTCGGTATAATTTTTGTATACTCACGTTCATGTTGATTTTGGAAGCGCCAGCTGACGAACGCCACTCAAAAAACAGCGTGGTACTGGCTGGTATTTCAACAATAAAATATCTTGACAGCACCAGCGGCTCTTTCCTCCTTGCCGCTTCGGCGTATGCGCCATACTGGGTCTGCATACAGTCATTAAATACCGGCGTAATCTTGACAAATCCATGGCGTTTCATGATCGTGAATAAGGAATAACTGATAACATAGTAACCTGCGGTCAGCGTGATGGAACAATTATTCTGGAGAACGATATTCTGAGTGATATCTGGTATCTGCGTTTTAAACGTAAGACTTGCGCTTTCTGGCATAATTCGTTCCTGAACTGAAAACGATACAAAAATACTATTTTGCGGATAGCCCGGAGGTCCAGCCGGGCCACGTGGTCCCGGTTCCCCTCTTGGTCCCATTGGTCCCATCACACCCTGTGGCCCTTGTGGTCCTGTGACACCCTGCGGACCAGTTTCTCCGCGCTCCCCGGGGCACCCCGGAGGGCCCGGCTCTCCACGTGGTCCCATCGGTCCAATGTCCCCACGCTCCCCTCTTGCACCCACAACACCCATCACACCATATACATCTCTTGAGCCCATCTGTCCTGCTTTGATCTCACCATTCACGCCCTTTACCCCCATTTTTTCCATCACATCATACGCTCCGCCCATACCTGTCTCACTAGATTTTTCTCCTAACACTGCTTCCGACTCCGCAGACATGTCTCTTAAATACGTCTCCCCACCCTCATCGGGAATGCTATATCTTTCGGATTCTTGACCAGCAGAGACACGCTGCTCCTCGAGTTGTACAATATCTGGACACTGCACAGAACTTGGCGCAACGACATTTACATCATATGTAACATCAGGAAATCGCTGCCCTGTCATCTGATTTCCGTTTCTGCCATGTACTCTCGCACCAAACAAATTCGGCGGCTGAAACATCCAGTTCATATTAAAATAATTCAATAGTAAACACCTCATTCATACTGAAACTAATCAACATCTGATAATACACTTGTCATAATAAATTATATGCAGCGAAAAAAAATCGGTCTGCACAATCGCAATTTCCTATAAAAAAAGAAACAGCATTCCTACTCTTAGAAAGTAAGATGCTACTTCTTTTTATACTTTATTAATTACTTTACGGAGGGCAATCGGAAGCTCAAATCCGATCCGCCTTTCTAAGTAAATTAGACACTGACCGTTTGCAGCGTACAAGCGGTCTTTATATTTTTTATCAATCTAAGGGCGCTCCTATTCAAGAACATATTCATAGCAACAATCCTCTTTTGCAGTGCCTTCTATGATGCATGTTTTTCCAGTACTCACAAACCCATTCGCTTCATAAAACTTTCGAGCCTTCGTGTTATCCTTGATAACCCATAGTATTATTTTATTGTATGCCTTTTTTCTTGCCTGTTGAATCATCGCTTCTATCAAAAGGGTTCCTATTCCCTGTCTCACGAAAAAAGGTTCAACATAAAAATCTGTAATCTCAATTGTTTTTGCATCTATGGGCTGTCCGTTTATGACGCCTTTCACAATTCCGTCATCATACAGCAGCATACTGTCCAGCCTATGTAAATTGCTATTATATTCTTCATACAAATTAACAACTTGCAGCTCGTTAAATGACACATAATCATTTTCAAATATTGGTCTGTATGCAACTCTTTTTCCAAATACAATAATTTCAGCAATTCTGGCAATATCTTGTTTATCAGCTTTTCTAATCATGTATATAATCCGCCTTTCTGCGAAAGTCACCAATGCGTCATAAAAAAAGAAGATTGAATCACATCCAACAAGGCAGGGTGACGCGGTTCCTGCCTGTTTATAACAAAATTTATCCAATCAGGCACTCTTTTCCCTTAAACGCAAATCCATATTTTCGAATCTGATCTGGCGAAAACCCATCTGCAATCAGTTTGGCATCATACAGCTTCTCGTCAATCTGGGAATGAGCGTTTGCAACAGTCTGTGCGAGATCTTTTTCTTTGGAAGATTTATGCACTTTAAACTCAATGATATATGCGTTGTCTCTTTCCCGGTTTGCGGGTGTCAGCATGATATCATAACGCCCAAAGCCGCTTTCCCTGTTAGATGTGATCTCAAATCTCCCAGCTAGTTCAACCATCAGTCCCAGCACAAACCCGTGATAAAAGCGTTCGGGCGCATCGTCATCTGATGCATTTTTAGCAATATCAAAACTTGAAAAGCTATGCAGTGCAATCCTGTTCATAAACTCATTCATTCCGTCCACATCGTTCATGAGGAGTGCCTTGATGAAATTACTGTATGCCATTTCCGAATTTCCGCCAAACCAGCCCTTTACCATTCCACGAAACATTCGTCTGACTTCAAGGTTCGTGATGGTCAGCGTGTACCAGACATCGCCCTCCTCCCCGATCTCTTCGTCCTCCTCCAGAGTTCTTACATGTAACACTTTCAGATAACCTGTTGCAAGAAGAAGGCTCCACACTGCATTTGCACTGCCGTTTAGCTGGTCGAACACAATTTTTTCATCAATCTCTGCCTCGAAGCTTTTGCCCTGAAGAAGATCTTCCATTGTCTGTTTTATCTCTGCGTTTCCTTTTTGGATTAGCTGATTCACAAGTCCATTCCCGCTTGTATTTGACCAGTAGGAATCATATTTTCCCCCTTCGTTTATAAATGACACAATTGACCACGGATTGTATATATCAGCATAGGCACCAAATGTAAATCCGTCATACCATCTCTTTACTTTCGCTTTCTGTTCCCCATATCCTGCATCGTCAAGCGCGGTAAAAACTTCCTCTTCTGTAAAACCGAAGGCTGTCATATATTTGTTAGATGTTGTTGTGATAACATTCAGGTTATTCATGCCTGTGAAGATGCTCTCTTTTGCCACCCTTGTTATTCCTGTGATCAATCCGCGCTCAAGATATTCATTTGTCTTAAATGTGGAATTAAACAGACCGCTAAAAAATCTGACCGTCTCCTCCCAGTATCCTGAAATCCACGCGTCCTGCATCGGCGTATCATATTCATCTAAGATAATGATTACTTTCTGATTATAATAACGCTGCATAAAACCTGCCATTGAATGTATGGCATCAGTGGCTAATTTCGCATCCATCCCTGTTTTTATACCCTGATAATATTCCCGTTCTTTTTCATTTAGAAGATTTCTTTCTAATAAATATTCATTCTTGTTATATAGATCCGTAATTACCCGGGTGATCTTGAATATCATTTCCTCGTATGATGCTGCCTTGACATTCGCAAAGCTCAAAAAAATTACTGGGAATATCCCCTGTAGCTTCCTGTACTTATATTCCCCGTCAGAAGATTTTTCCTCCCATATGGACAATCCTTCAAACAGATCACTCCTGCCCGCATATTTATTTGAGAAAAAACACTCTGTCATGCTCATGTTCAGTGTCTTTCCAAATCTGCGCGGACGCGTGATCAGGGTTACTTTATCTGCGTATTCCCACCATTCCCTGATAAAATCTGTCTTGTCAATATAAAATATATGTTGGGTTCTTACTTCCTCAAAGTCCTGATATCCAAGTCCAGCCTTGTTTTCATTCATACGACACCCTCCCTTGTTTGGAATGAATAGTTTTACTGTTCTGCCCCACAGGCGTATTGCCTCAATAATTTTGTAACACTTACGTCAAAAAGTACGCTCAAACAGAGCGCTGACCTCCATTTTATCCACAATCCCCTGCGCATCGACGCCCGGGTGCGTCACATAGATGCGGCACACCTGCTCTACAAAGGCACACTCCACGCCCAGTTTCTTCGCAATCCAGTCTACTTTGTGCCCCGCACGCATTTCACGCAGAATGATTTCCACGGTGGATTTGAGACTGCCCTCGGTGACGCCGCAGACAGGACTGCTTTCTGTATGCTCTGTTAAATCTATCTTTCTGAACTGCCAGACGCGTTCTCCCTCCTCAACCTCTAGGACAGCCATTGTCACCGGCAGCCGAAAGCGTCTCGGTCCGCAGCTTCCCGGATTCAAATAGCATATCCCGCCGTCTCTCCTCTCCTCATACTTATGTGAGTGACCGTAGACGATGATGTCAATTCCGCTCAAGTCTTTTTGAAGGTGCTTGATGTTGTGCACCATGTAAATGCGCAGTCCAAACAGCGTAATTTCAAGTTCCTTGCCAAGATTTGCCGCCCAGCCTCTGTCATTATTTCCGCGCACTGCATAGACCGGCGCAACTGCCTTTAACGCCTCTAACACCTTCTGGTTGTCAAAATCTCCTGCGTGCAGAATGATCTCGCAGGATTGTGCGAGTTTTGTGACTTCTGGGCGAAGCAGTCCATGTGTATCTGACAGGACTGCGATTTTATGGATTTCCATACAAATCCCCCTATCTATGCTGACAAAATAACAGTATTGCACTATCATGTCATCAAACGACAACGACAGCTAAAGGCAGCTAAAATCTGCCTTAAAGAAAGTATCTTATACCATTTCTAAATTCAATTCATACAATTCAAACAGCGGAATCTCGTCGATTCCCCGCAACAAATCTCTTGCTCCTGCAAAGGTAAAGCCTTTTCCTTGATACAGGCGTTGCGCTGGGACGTTTCCCGGGACAACATCAAGCCGGATTGCCCGGTATCCCTTGCGGCGGGCAAGCGCAATGCAGCAGTCAACCATATATCCGCCGACTCCTCTGCGTCCCGCTGACGGCGCTACAGCGAGCGTATGAATCACTAGAAATTCGCCTTGCCTTAATGAAACGCGCCAGTCACCCGCTTCATAATTGCCGCCGGGATTGTCGTTCAGCACAAAGGCGCCAAGCACGCTGCCATTCTCTACACAAGCGTACTGCCCGCCCTGCGCGATCGCTTCTCTCACGCTCTCCCTGCAAGGATACGCCATCGACCAATTGGGATAGTTGATATTCTCCAGCAAATGCCGCACGACGCTGCCGTACATATCGGATACCAAATCCAGATGTTCGTCTTTACAGTGTATTAATTCCATTTCCCTTCGTTCCTCCAATCTGTTTTGCTATCACCCTCCATATTATCATACCGATATTGTACCAAAAAATCAAGCGCTGTACGCTCAAATCTCCCTCACCACAACCCTCGCGCCCATGCGGCTTAACAGTTCGTTTGTGATGCTCTGCGCCTGCTCCGCCACCACCGGCGCGGCGATTTCCCGATCGCCGTCCCTGCCGATCAGCGTGACGGTCATGCCCACGCTCACATTGGAAAGCGCTGTAATGTCAACCGCAAGCTGGTCCATACAAATCCTTCCGACAATCGGCGCCTGCTGTCCGTTGATCAATACATTGTGTCCTCTGCCGGACAAAATTCTCGGCAAGCCATCTGCATAGCCGATCGACACGATGGCAATGCGGCTGTCTCTGTCCGCCACAAAATCTCTGCCATAACCAACACTGTCTCCCTGTCTTACCTTTCGTATCAAGACGATCTGTGCTTTCAGAGAAAGGACTGGTTTGAGGTTCAGATGTAGCTTCGTCTGTGCATCTGGCGTACTCAAAACGCCGTACAGCGCAATGCCTGCCCTGACATAACTGCACTTGAGTTCTGGGTAATTCAAGAGGCCATAGCTGCTCTGAATATGAGTTTTCGGAATGTGTATGCCCTGTTTTTTCAGCCTGTTTACCACTTTATAAAATCTTGCAATCTGCTGTCTGGTGAACAGGATATCCTTCTCGTCCTGACTGTCCGCCACGCACAGATGTGTGTAAATTCCATTGATGATAAGATTTTTCATTGCAAACACCCGCGAGAGCTTCTGTACTTCTTTTCCAGTATCACTCTCCACAGGCACCCAAAATCCCAGACGGTGCATTCCTGTGTCTAATTTGATGTGTGCTTTGACCTGAACGCCCTGCGCATTCAGCCTGCACGCATAATCGTAATCAACCAGCGTCTGCGAAAGGTCATACCGGCGAAGCTCATTTGCCCGCTCGGGCGGCGTGCAGCCCAAGATCAGAAGCTCGCCGCGAACGCCAAATCTGCGCAGCGCAATCCCCTCCTCAACGGTCGCAACGGCAAACGCTCTGACGCCGATTCTGTCCAAATGCGCCGCAATCTCGTACATGCCATGCCCGTAAGCCTGCGCCTTCACGACTGCCATCAACTCGCATTTGGGCGGCATTGCCTCGCGCAATACCTGTACATTGTGCGTAAGATTGTCCAGATTGATTTCAATGTACGCCCTGTCTGCGCTCTTGTGCTGCTCGTTCTTCCTGCGTCCAAACCGCTGCCAACATGCTGCTGCCGCCACACTAAATGACACCGATGTCACAGTTACTGCAAGAAAATGCACGATACTGTTCTCCACAAGAAGCGTCTGCAAATGAAGCACCTTTGCGGCAAGCCGTATGACCACAATCATCATCGGGTGAATACTGTAGACAAGAAGCGATACATCGCGCAGCCAGACATGGCGTTTTCCCCGAAAAGACAGCAGTGCCTGAAACAAAAAATACATACAGGGCAGCAAAAAGAAATACATACTATCATGACGCTGCACTTGAAAATGATGTAAAAGCAATCCCTCTGCCAGCATAAACAATGACATCACAATACACATTGTCCATGACACCGCCGGTCTTATGCGCGTCTGCGCGTCCGCAATCCACCCGCCTAAGACAAAAAAGACAGGCGCAAAGAAAATGCCGTTTCTGGTGTAATCTGACACCTGAAACCAAAGCGTATAAAATCCGCCAAGAACGGGCACATTTTCTGCCAGCCCATAATAACTGTCGCCAAACAAACCTATGAGATATAACACTGCCGTCACTGCAAGCGCTCTGTGAAATCCACTCTTTCGCACCAGCACCCAAGCAAGCGCACCGCCTGCAAGCGACGCAGGCAGATACCACAGGTGATACAGTGTCCCGTCAAAAACGATATCCTTTATCAGATTCGGGAGCAGATTTTCCATCTTAAAATAGCCATTGTAGATGTTGATAGGTATGTAGAGCACAATTACCGCCCCGTAGATCAGCGCCGTCTTTTTAATAAACTTCATGAATTTTTCGGATTTATAGTTGTATCTGGAAATCAGAAAGAAGCCAGATGTCATAAAAAAGAACGGGACTGCCACGCGGGCAATCACACGCGTCAGAATAAAATCTCCCAATTCGCTGTAGGTGCCAAGCGGCGATGTGTGAATTGCAATGATCAATACTGCTGCAATCATTCGAAAACAGTCTATCCCTGTGTAACTTTTGCTCTCTGCTCTCATTGTTTTCCCTCTTTCTGATCCATAGAATAAACCTTTCTTTCTGACACATATGTCATTTTCCTCTGCTGCCAGCTCATCTTTTGCAGTATTCTGTCACAACAAATCCATCACAATTATTGCCTGATATACTGTACGGGCGCAGTTCATCAACTTCAAGCTCCACTGCCCCGTCCGTCTCATCTGCCCTGACAAAAGAAACTGCATACCGCTCTCCCTGTTTTCGTTCTGCGATATAAGATTTCTCTCCATAGCGGTAATTTTTCAAAAACTCAAAATACTCCTCAAGCGCCATACCCATCTGCGTCATGATTTCGGCGTGTGGTGTCCCCACATACCGAAAATGCCACGGCTCATGTTCAATGCCTGTAATAGCTTGTTTGCCGTCTTGATACCGCTCTACAAATCCATGCGCTGCTGCTCTTTGGCGGAATGTCTGGCAGATGCCCTCATATGGAAAATCAGGACGGATAAAGTCAATCTCCTGCTTTTTTAGCGCGAGATCTATGGCAAGCCCCGTCTGGTGCTCGCTGTGTCCGGGAACTGCAACATAATTCTGTGTAAATTCCAACCCATTTTCCGCCAATGAATCATCCCATATCTTCTGCTGCTCTGCCATGGAACGCCATGCGCTCACCGGCACAATCTGACCTGCCCCGCCGATTTCGTGTATCAGATTTTTCAGTGCGCCTGCCGCTGTACGCTCATATAAAATCTCTTCCCCCTCCCATGTGCCGACGCTGCACAAATCCGTGGATGCTTCCTGATATGGATATTCTGGATTTACTAAAATCAAATATCCACGATGTATATCATCTGTTTTTAAAATGATTGTTTGCATAGTATCCCCCATACCATAAACATCAGCTCATAAACGCCTGTCCGATAATTCTGTCCACCACCTCTGCAAAACCATACCCTGCTGCGCGCATCATGCCCGGATAGCGGCTGTGCTCGGTAAATCCCGGTATCGTGTTGACCTCATTGAACACAATCTCCCCCGCCGGCGTCAGAAACATATCCACCCGCGCAAAGCCGTCACAGTCCAGCGCGCGGTAAATCCTCTTTGCCGCTTCCTTGATCTCCTGTGCCTTCTCCGCCGCAATCCTTGCAGGCACATGAATCGCTGAGGTCTTGAGTGTATACTTCTCCGTGTAATCAAAAAATCCGTTGGCACACGCCGCGGTGTCAAGCTCAATCTCGTCAACCTCCCCGACAGTCAACTGATCACGTCCGCACACAGCACAGCCTACCTCAAAACCGTCAATCGCCTCCTCCAATATGACACGATTGTCATAATCAAACGCAAGTGCAATGGCTGGCGCAAGCTGTTCCGGTGCGCTCACTTTTGTCACACCAAAGGACGAGCCTGCTTTCACAGGCTTTACAAAGACCGGAAATCCAATGTTCTCTGCAAACGCGCACGCCTTGTTGACTGCGGTATTGTCCATTAGTACCATGGCTCTTGGCACGCGCACGCCCGCAAGCTCTGCAAGCCGGTGTGCCCTGTCCTTGTCCATGCACAGCGCGGAGGATAACGTCCCGCAGCCCACCAGCGGAATCCCTGCAAGCTCTGCAAGTCCCTGAACTGTCCCATCTTCGCCGTTTCGACCGTGCAGCACCGGAAAGACCGCGTCAACAGGAATCGCTTCCGGTATGGACTGCGCGCGGCACAGGATCAGATGATGATAAGTCCTGTCAGGCGAGAGCAGCGCCGGCACGCAGTCGCTCTCATTGCACCACGTATCGTTTTGAAGCTTGTCCATCTCCCCTGTAAAGTAAAACCACTGTCCCTCCCGCGTGATTCCGACTGGCACAGGATTATATTTTTTCCTGTCCATATTACCAATCACCGCATACGCGGACTGCAAGGACACCTCATACTCTGACGACGCACCGCCAAATAAGACTACAATATTTTTTCTATTTTCCATTTCTGTCACTCCTGTTTTTTGTTTTTATAGCATCTATCCCCAAATGATACCAGAACAATTTTTAAGTTCCAATGCCACAAAAGATTAAGAACTATTAAGATTTCATGATGATATGTTGATATGCCTGAAACGGCGCATCAAAAAAGAAACCTGTTTTCATACTGTAATTGTATCAAAACAGGTTTCTCTATGTTTTTCAGCTTTCTATCACCTTTATCAAAGTTTTCTCTCGAAAATCTTACAATTTCCTTACGATGCCTACAGCAATTCTTCGATCACACACTGGTGCTCTTTTTTGGTAGAATTGTCACCCCGCATTTTTATTCATCAGGGAAAAGTTGCCGGCAAATTGAATTTGGACATCTGCCGGACTTTGCGCCAATATTTAGCCAGCGGGCATCTATGCCGGAAGCGTCACAATAAAGATTGTGCACTCATTCGCACTCGCCGCGGTGATGGTGCCCCCGTGCAGCTCTACAATCTCCTTTGCAATGGCAAGTCCAAGCCCCGCGCCGCCAGTCGCTGACGAACGCGCTGCGTCTGCTCTGTAAAACTGCTCAAAGATATGCGAAAGTTTGTCCGGCGGAATGGTTTTTCCGCTATTTTTTATCATGATTTTCACCATGTCCGCCTCCGTCTGTGCATAGAGGCTGATTTCCGTTCCGGCGTAACTGTAGTTGACTGCATTTCGAATCAGGTTGTCAAACGCGCGCGCAAGCTTGTCCGCATCGCCTGCAAGCATAATGTCCGGTGCAATGTTTAAGCTCCACCGAAGCTCCCGCTCTGCAAGAATCGGGTGAAACTCACTTGCGAGCTGCTCAAGCATACGGCTCAGATGAAGCCGCTCAGTTTCGAGTGTGAGCGCCGTCAAGTTAAAGCGCGTGATATCAAAAAATTCGTTGATCAGCTCTTCAAGGCGCTCCGCCTTATCGAGCGCAATCTCCGTGTAGCGGCAGCGAAGCTCCTGTGAAATCTGCGGTTCATCGCGCAGCAGCGTCAGATATCCAATCACGCTTGTGAGCGGTGTTTTGAGGTCGTGCGCCAGATAGACAATCAAGTCATTTTTGCGCTGCTCGGCAAGCAGCGCATCACTCTTTCGCTTCTCTAGTGTGTGTTTGATGGAATTGATTTTGCGCTCTGTGGCGGCAAGCTCCTGCGAGAGAATGACATCTCCCGCATTCTCTGTTACCAGCGCGTCAATGCCGCGGTTGATCTCCGAAAAATATTTGATAAAGCTATTGATATAAATCATCTGGGCAATCATGAACAGAAACATGATGCCGCCCATAAAATACCACTCTAGGTAATTTCGTATATAAAGCTGATATGTCTCCCGTGCGCGTTCATAGGCGTCCTTTCTTCCTGCATAGATCACATGGTCCAAAAATCCAACCACAAAGTTTGCAAACCGCCCGCGAAAGACAAAATCATACAGTAAACTTGCGCCAAGGACTGAAAATAACATGGTGAATATTGTTACCAGAAACAGCTTGGTCTTGACCTGCCCATAACCACTGTCCTGCCGTTTTTTCTGATTGCGCATTCTCCAATTCCGAAACCACTCACTCAATTGTATACCCCACTCCCCAGATGGTCTTGATATATTTGGGACGCCGCGCCGGCTCGTTCATCTTCTCACGCAGCCTTGCAATGTGCGTCATGACGGTATTGTTGTTGTCGAGATACTTTTCTCCCCAGACAGCCTCGAACAGCTCCTCCGATGAGACGACCGTGCCGCGCCGGCCGCACAGATACCACAGGATTTCAAACTCGATCGGTGTCAGCGGCACTTCTTTTCCGTTTAACAGGCATTTATGTGTATCCTTTGAGATCTGTAATCCTCTGATATCCAGCTCATTCTGCTGTGGCGCTTCCTTGCCGACATTATACCGCGTGTAGCGCCGAAGCTGCGTCTTGACCCTTGCAACCACCTCCAGCGGGTTAAAGGGCTTTGTGATATAGTCGTCCGCGCCGAGTGTCAGTCCCATGATTTTATCCCCGTCCTCCACCTTTGCCGTGAGCATGATGATTGGATAAAAATATTTTTCCCGAATTTTCTGGCAGATGCGAAAGCCGTCAATGTCCGGCAGCATAATGTCCAGCACTGCCAAATCCAGCGCGGTCTCTCCGATGCATTGAAGTGCATCTGTGCCATTATAATATTTGTAAACTGTATACCCGTCGTTTTTGAGATACACTTCAATTAAATCGGCAATTTCTTTCTCGTCATCGACCACTAAAATCTTTTCATTCACGATACTGCCTCCGATGTATTACACATCTGTCAATTTCTCAATCTCGTCAATTATCTCCCCAATATACGCGATTGTGTCCAGCAGGGGCGCGTCGGTAGTGATGTCGATGCCTGCGAGCTTTGCAAGCCCTACCGGGTCGAGCGTACCGCCGGCGGCGAGCACCTTTTTCCAGTCGTCCACTGCGCACTGCCCTTCTTTTTCTATGCGCTTGCATACCTGCGTGGCAACGGTCAGCCCTGCGCTGTAAGTGTAAGAGTAAAGTCCCATATAATAATGCGGCTGGCGCATCCACGTGTGGGCAGCGTCATCAGAAATCTCCACGTCATCGCCCCAAAATGCCTGCAGTGTCTCCTTCATCAGACGGTTCAGCGTCTCGGCATTGACACTGCCGCCGTCATCTACAATCTGATAGACTTTTCTCTGATAAGCTGCCTCCATCAAATGTGTGACGAAATTATGATAGTACGTATTGCCGATCATGCAGGACAATACCCAGCGGCGAAAACGCGGGTCTGGATTGGTTCTCAGCAAATAATGTGCCATCAAAAGTTCGTTCATCGTCGAGGGCGCTTCCACAAAGTAGGTCGAAACGTCGGTGTCAAAGATGGACTGGCTGCTGTTGCAGGACTTGAAATGTCCAGCGTGTCCCAGCTCGTGCGCCAGCGTAAAGACATCGGACATGCGCTCGTTCCACGACAGTAAGATAAATGAATTTTTCCCGTAGGGGCTTGCACAGAACCCGCCTGTCGATTTTCCCTGATTCTGCGCGAAATCAATCCAACGGTCACGGTATGCATCCTGAATCATTGCCACATAGTCTTCTCCAAGTATCGAGAGCCCCTTTTCGACATACGCCCGTGATTCCTCTATCGTGACTTTGGGGTCATACTCAGGGTCTACCGCAATTTTCAGGTCTGCAAATGTCATGCGGTCAAGCTTGTGTATCTTTTTTAGCAGGCGGGCATATCGGCGCATATGCGGCGCAAGCTTTTCAGTGATGAGGTCAATCTGGCGGTCGTACAGCTCTCTGGTAACTTTTTGTCCGAACAACAGACTGTCAAACACAGAGTCAAAGCCGCGGAGGGTTGCAAGGGTCTTTTCTGTCTGCACCTGCGTGTTGTAGGCGGCTGCGGTCACATTTTCATATTGGCGTATTTTTGCCGAAAAAGCAGCAAACGCGCTGCGGCGCACTGCGGTATTTTCCTCATACTCGTAGTTGTTCTCAAACAGGGAATAGCCCAGCGGGTACTCCTTGCCGTCTGCCGTAAAAGAATCAAATTTCATGTCTGCCAGCTTTGCCATATTATAAATCTGGTCGGGAGCTTGAATGGTGCGTGACAATGCCGCGAGGGCACGCTCTGTCTCTGGATGAAGCAAATGCGGCTTGGTGCGCAGAATATTTTGTAAATAGTGGCCGTTCTGCGCGGACAACGCAATCGCCTCCTGAATGACAGCATCCTCCTGTTCTGCAATCTCATTGTCGATAAAGCTCAGACGGCTTGTGACATCCGCCGTCACGCTGGCAATTGCCTCGTTGCGCTCCTGATTGTGCGTGTCGTAATAGTCCACGGAAACAGCCAGATCACAGTAATGTACTATCAGCGTGAGCAGGCGGTTCACTTCCCGAAAATCATCGAGACATGCATTGATGTGCTGCGGTGTGTCCAGCTTATTCTTGTATGTTTGCACCATGTTGTCACAGAGTGCTTTTACCTTTTCCACATCCTGATACATTGCCTCCTCGGCGGCATAGATTAGGGACAAATCCCACGTCAGCGCTGTTGGGATGTCCTTTCGTGATTTTAATTCGTTTTTCATTGTTTCGTTCATGCTCCTTCTCCTTCTTTTTCTATTTTTGTATTTTCTCAATTACACAGCTATGCGGCTTATTTTTATTATCCTTGTCATAATTGATTCCAACAAGTAAAATCTCCCCGGTATAATTGCGAAATGCCTGTGTATAATGTCTGTCTTTAATTTGCTGAATCGCTGTATTGGCAGTCTTGTCATATTTCAATTCTACGACAAGCGCCGGTTTCCCTGCGTGCGGAAGCGGCAGGAACACAATGTCTGCAAATCCACGCCCTGTCGGCAGCTCCCGTATCAGCATATAGTCTTTTCTCGCACTGTAGTATGCAAGCCCAATCGCACATCCCAGTGAATTTTCATCATTATAAGTCAATATGGAGGAGACCTCCATGTGTGCTCTGTCCAATCCCTCAGCGACACATTTTCCGTCACATGCCAAAGTATCTTCAAGAAGCTTTTCAGAAGCCTTTACAACCCGCATAACTTCTGTCCATCCCTTCACGCTCATTGCTGTTTCAAATTCCTCAACAATCTCTTTATTGGGTATAAACACTTCCTTTGCCTCAAAATCATATGCAAGATAACCCAGATGAATCAGAAGTGTCAGCACATCATCCTTCACCTCAAGACTGCGCATATCATTCCGAAAGCTGCGCGTATTCACCCTGACGCGTCCATCGCCAAGCATCTGTACAATATCCGCACGAAGTCCATCAAAGTCCATATTAATATAGGTTTTCAAGGCATCGTAAACCTCAGTTGAAGTCCAGTAATTTGAAAATTTGCGGCAGTTCATCGCCTCCACAACCGATCTTGGATTATAAATGTGCTGAAAATGCGTAAACTTATATCCGTCATACCAACTGCTTGTCTCATCAAAATCCATATCGAACTGTCTACACAGCGATTTTACCTCATCCTCTGTAAAACCAGTATATTCCTCCAATGTTTTCTGGTCCGTCATCGAATACTCCGTGAACATATTCAGCGCAGAATGTTCTCCATATTTCTTTACCGGCAAAATTCCTGTCATATACGCAAGATGAATATATGATTTATCCTTTAATAAATCTCTCAGGAAA
>OFGG01001344.1_pt1 | contig 16447 bp, 13 predicted proteins | sample 1521701 | NCBI WGS metagenome assembly OFGG01 (sample SAMEA3504081, study PRJEB24116) | mouse gut metagenome | biome: mouse gut; feature: mouse-associated habitat; material: faeces | place: Denmark | collected 2011
GCCGCCAACATCGCGCTGCTGGGGGCTTTCAGCCAGCTCTCCGCCGCCCCCCTGAACGGGGAAGATTTGGAGAAAATCCTGGCCCAGCGGTTCCAGGGCAAGGTGCTGGAGCTGAACCGGCGGGCCTTCGCCATGGGCCGGGAGGCCGCCAAGAAAGGGGGCGCGGTGTGATGAAGGCCATTCAAGTGCGCTTTTACAACCCGGAAACCCGGGAGTCTTTGATGCTGACCCTGCCCCGGGACACCCAGTTCTCCAGCCTGACGGCCATCCTCCAGGAGCGAGGGTTCGCGGACCGCCGGAAGGCGGGCTGGCGCTGCCTCTATCAGGAGCACCTGTGCGGCATGAATCACCGTCTGTGCGACTATGTCCCGGAGGACGCGGAGGAGATCGCCCTGGAGCTCTTCGGCTTCTCCCAGGTTCTGGTGTAAAGGAGGAGTGGGAACCATGTTAAGTACGATTGCGTTAGACACCCAGGTTCTCCGCCCGGGCCTGTGCACCGGCTGCGGGGCCTGTCAGGGGCTGTGCCCCTACTGGGGCAGCGTGGACGGGCGGACTGTCTGCTTCTTTGACTGCGAGCGGACAGACGGACGCTGCCAGCGGTTCTGCCCCCGGATGCCCACCGATCTGGACGCCTTGCGGAAGCAGTTTTTCCCCGAGGACACCATCCTCCCGGAGATCGGCCCCTTCCTGGGACTGTACCTGACCCGGGCCGCCGACGAATCCATCCGTTCCAAGGCCCAGCACGGCGGCAGCATGACCGCCCTGGTGGAGCTGGCTTTGAAAGAGGGCTTCATCGACGCCGCGGTGCTGACCCGCTCCCTGGGGGGGCTGAACCCCGAGGGCGTGCTGGCCGTCACGGCGGAGGAGGTCCGGGCCTGTTCCGGCTCCAGCTTCCAGGTGCCGCCCACCCTGGCGGTGCTGAACAAGGCGCTGAAAGAGGACCGGTTCCACAACATCGGCGTAGTGGGCACCCCCTGCAAGACCCTGGCGGTCTATAAGATGAAAGCCAACCCCCTGCCGGAGAACGACAACCACGCCGGAAACATCGGCATGGTGTTCGGCCTCTTCTGCGGCTGGGGCCTGGACTGGGACGGTCTGAACGCCCTGGCGGCCAAACACGCCGACCCGGCCAAGGTCTCCCACATGGACATCCCCCCCAGCAAGTACCACTCCCTGGAGCTCCGGGAGGACGGCCAAACCGTATCCGTCAACCTGGACGAGGTGACGCCCCTGGTCCGCTCCGGCTGCCGTTACTGCGCCGACATGACGGCGGAGTTCGCGGACATCTCCATCGGCGGCGCCCGGAGCGCCGGCGGCTGGGACGTGGACAAGGGCTGGAACCAGGTTATAGTCCGCTCGGAAAAGGGGCGGCAGCTTTTGGACCTGGCCCGGGAAAAGGGCGTGCTGGAGTTCAAGGAGCCCATGGAGGGCGGCCTTGAGAAGCTGAAAAAAGCCTCCCTGGGCAAGAAGCGCACGGCGGTGGCGAACCTCCGCCAGCTCACCGGAGAGTCCGGCGGACTGGGATACCTGAATCCCAGCCGGGAGCTGTTTCAGGACCTGTAGCCCATAAAAGCTCTCCAGAGCGCGGAGTCCTCAGCCCTCCCAGACCCTGCCGGACAAGCGTATGCCTGATACGCAGAAATTCATCCGGCTGCCGAAAAGCCTTTTCCGGCGGCTCCTTATCCCGTCCCCTCACTTGGGGGACGGGATGTTTTTTCAGCGGCTCAGGCAAAGGTCACAACCGTACCCGTCTTTCCCGCCAGGGCGTCGATGGCCTTATCCAGCGAGGTGATGATGGCCTTTTTGCCGGGGTCGCTGCGGACAAACTTCATGGCGGCCTGGACCTTGGGCAGCATGCTTCCGGGGGCAAAATGGCCCTCGTCCACATAGCGGGAGGCCTCCGCCAGGGACATGCGGCTGAGATCCTTTTGATCCGGCTTGCCCCAGTTGACGGCCACCTTCTCCACCTCTGTCAGAATCATCAGCACGTCTGCGTCTACCTGCTCCGCCAGCAGCTCTGCGGCGAAGTCCTTGTCAATGACCGCCGCCACGCCTTCCAGCTGGCCCTGGGCAGTCTCCACCACCGGGACGCCGCCGCCGCCGCAGGTGATGACGATGGTCTTGTCCCACAGGTCCCGCACCTGGCCAATCTCCACAATCCGCCTGGGCTGGGGCGAGGGCACCACCCGGCGCCAGCCCCGCCCAGCGTCCTCCTTCATCACATAGCCTTTCTCCCGCTGAAGGGCCTCGGCCTCCTCCCGGCTGTAGAAGGGGCCGATGGGCTTGGTGGGATTTCGGAAGGCGGGGTCCTCCTCCTCCACCACCACCTGGGTGACCAGGCTCACCACCGGAATGTTCTTATTCCGTTTCGCCAGGGCATAGCGCAGGGCCTGCTGAATGTGGTAACCGATATACCCCTGGCTCATGGCCCCGCATACGTCGAAAGGCATGGCGGGCACCACCTCCTTGGCCGTCTCGCTGGCCAGAAGAATGCGGCCCACCTGGGGGCCGTTTCCGTGGACAATCGCCACTTCATAGCCGCTGACGCTGAGTTCCGCGATATGCTCGCAGGTCTCCCGCACTACGCTGAGCTGCGCCTCGGCGGTGGACCCGCTGTCCTTGGACTGCAGGGCGTTGCCCCCCAGGGCGATGACTAATCTCTCTGCTTTTTCCATTGTGTTCGCTCCTATTGCAACAGATTTCCGCTTTCGGCCTGAAAGCCTTTCGTTCAGTCTGCCACTCCCCGCGGTTTTTATGAATTCCACAAAACGCCCTCTGCGGGAATAGGCTCCTGGGAACTAGACATATTATACAAATTAACCCATCTCCTTTTACTCAGTCCTCCAAAGTTTGGCGGAAGCATCAAATTCCCCTTGCATCCTGGGGGAAAGGGCGGTATGATAGAGGTACGAACCGGAAACGTTACCAGTAACGTTTCCAAATTATCCGCAATCACGAAAACAAACAGGAGGAACATGAAATGAAGAAGAGACTCTTGACTCTGGCCCTGGCCCTCGTCATGGCCCTGTCCCTGGCCGCCTGCGGCGGCGGCAGCGGCGATACCCAGCCCTCTGGGGACAGCCAGCCCTCTGGGGACAGCCAGCCCGCCGGGGATGCCCAGACCGCCGGAGACTCCAGCAGCCCCGGTGCCTCCGGCGCCGTGTACTACCTGAACTTCAAGCCCGAGCAGGACGGTGCCTGGCAGGCCCTGGCCGAAGCCTACACCCAGGAGACCGGCGTGGAGGTGAAGGTCCAGACCGCCGCCTCCGGCCAGTACGAGACCACCCTGATGAGCGAGATCGCCAAGACCGACGCCCCCACCCTCTTCCAGGTCAACGGTCCCGTGGGCCTGGCCAACTGGAAAGATTATTGCTATGACCTCAGCGGCTCCGCCGTGGCCGGGGAGCTCTCCAGCCCGGATTTCGCCCTGATGGACGGCGATTCCATGTCCGGCATCGCCTACGTCATCGAAACCTATGGCCTGATCTATAACAAGGCTCTGCTGGAGCAGGCGGGCTACTCCGCCGACGACATCAAGTCCTTTGCCGACCTGAAGAAGGTGGCCGAGGACATCACCGCCCGGAAGGATGAGCTGGGCTTCTCCGCCTTCACTTCCGCCGGAATGGACGGCTCTTCCGACTGGCGTTTCAAGACCCACCTGGCCAACCTGCCCATCTACTTCGAGTATGAGGCCGACGGCATCGGCGACACCGACGCCATCAAAGGCACCTATCTGGATAACTACCGGGCCATTTGGGACCTGTATATCAACAACTGCACCTGCGCCCCCACCCTGCTGAGCGCCAAGACCGGCGACGACTCCGTGGCCGAGTTCGTCACCGAGCAGGCCGTGTTCTATCAGAACGGCACCTGGGCCTTCGGCGACGTGGCCGACGTGGGCGAGGAGAACCTGGGCATGCTGCCCATCTATATCGGCGCGGGCGACGAGGCCAACCAGGGCCTGTGCACCGGAACCGAAAACTACTGGTGCGTGAACAAAAACGCCAAGCCCGAGGACATCCAGGCCACCCTGGACTTTATGTACTGGTGCGTCACCTCCGACACCGGCCTGGACTATATGTGCTCCGGCGACGAGGGCAAGATGGGCTTCGTCATCCCCTTCAAGGGCAACCTGGAATCCACCAATGCGCTGGTGAACATCGCCAACGACTATGTGGCCCAGGGAACCACCAGCATCAAGTGGTGCTTCCCCACCATGCCCTCCGAGGAGTGGAAGAACGTCTTGGGCTCCGCCCTGACCGCCTACGCCGCCGACCAGACCGACGCCAACTGGGAGACCGTGCGTGCCGCCTTCGTGGACAACTGGGCCGCCGAAAAATCCAAGTAAGAGACAAACGCCATACCGGGGCGGACGGACATCTTCGCCCGCCCCGGTTTTCGCTCCCCCGCCTTGGGCCGCCGGGAGGCGCGCCGTGCTTTTGAATACACGGCTCTTGTCCCGCCGGTCCAATGGTTCCACTACTTGTGAAGGAGGCTCTGCCAGCCATGGAAAAATCCATTAAGCGCTATTTCCCCGTCTTCCTGGGACCCACGTTCCTGGCCTTCCTCATCGGCTTCATCGTACCCTTCCTCATGGGCATCTACCTGTCCTTCTGCGACTTCCGCACCGTTACCGACGCGAAATTCAACGGCGTGCAGAACTATATCCGGGCCTTCCAGGACGGGGATTTCGCCCATGCTTTTTGGTTCACCGCCCTGTTTACCGTAACCACGCTGGTGCTGATCAACGTCATCGCATTCGCCGTGGCCCTGGTGCTGACTCGGGAGATTCGGGGCACCAACATCTTCCGCACTGTCTTCTTCATGCCGAACCTCATTGGCGGCATCGTCCTGGGCTACGTGTGGCAGCTCATCTTCAACGGCATTTTGTCCCGGTACGACCTGGCGCTGAAAATCTCTGCCAAGTACGGCTTCTGGGGCCTGGTCATCCTGATCTGCTGGCAGCAGATCGGCTATATGATGATCATTTACATTGCGGGCCTCCAGTCCATCCCCGGCGACCTCAACGAGGCGGCGGAAATCGACGGGGCCAACGGCTGGCAGAGGCTGTGGAACGTCACCATTCCCAACATGATGCCCTCCATCACCATCTGCACCTTCCTGACGCTGACCAACGGCTTCAAGCTCTTCGACCAGAACCTTTCCCTCACCGCCGGCGAGCCCATGAAGCAGACGGAAATGCTGGCGCTGAACATCTTCAACACGTTCTACGGCCGGGTAGGCTATCAGGGCGTGGGCCAGGCTAAGGCCGTGGTCTTCTTCATCCTGGTGGTGACCCTGGGCCTTATCCAGCTGAACATGACCCGCTCTAAGGAGGTGCAGCAATAATGAAGCGCAAAGCGAGAGGCGGCTGGTTCGCCACCATCCTGTTCACGGTAATCTCCATCTTCTACGTGGCCCCGCTGTTCATTGTCCTTATCAACTCCTTTAAGAAAAAGGCCTTTATCAATCTGGAACCCTTCAAGCTCCCCTCAGAAAAGACCTGGGTGGCTTTGGAGAACTTTGCTAACGCCATGGAGAAATACAACTTCCTGGAATCCGTCCTCTGGACTGTGGTGATGACGGTGGGCTCCGTGGTGGTGATCTTGATCTGCACCTCCATGTTCGCTTGGTACATCACCCGGGTAAAGAGCCGGGCCACCAAAATTCTCTATCTCCTGTGCGTCTTCTCCATGGTGGTGCCCTTCCAAATGGTGATGTTCACCCTCTCCCTGGTGACGGACCGGCTGCGGCTGGGCACGCCCTGGGGCCTGGTGATCATTTACCTGGGCTTTGGCGCGGGGCTGGCGGTGTTCATGTTCTGCGGCTTCGTCAAGTCCATTCCCATTGAAATTGAGGAGGCCGCCATGATCGACGGCTGTTCTCCCCTGCGGACCTTCTTCTCCGTGGTGCTGCCCATTATGAAGCCCACCTATATCTCCGTGGGCATTTTGGAGACCATGTGGATCTGGAACGACTTCCTGCTTCCCTATCTGACCTTGGATCTGAACAAATTCAGCACCATCCCCATCACCATCCAGCGGATGCAGGGCTCCTATGGCCGGGTGGACATGGGCGCCATCATGGCCTCCCTGGTCATGGCCATCATCCCCATTGTGGTGTTCTACCTCAGCTGCCAAAAATACATTATCAAGGGGGTTGCGGCAGGCGCTGTTAAGGGTTAAAATACGGCAGGGGGGACTCCCCCTTTGAAAAGTACGCAAGGAGGGACGCGGAATGACTATCAAAGACATCGCCCGGCTGTCCGGGTGCGGCGTAGCCACCGTGTCCCGGGTGCTCAACGATCACCCCGACGTCAGCGACGAGACCCGGCGGAAGGTCCTGGAGGTAGTAGAGGCCCAGGGCTTCCAGCCCAACAACAACGCCAAGCACCTGAAACAGCAGGCTGGAACCGGCATCACCATTCTGGTGAAAGGCACCCAGAACATGCTCTTCGCCGACCTGGTGGAGCGGGTCCAGGCCCTTCTTCGGGACAGCGGGCGGGACGCCGTGGTTTACTACCTGGACGAGGACGCCGACGAGGTGGCCTACGCCCTCCAGCTCTGCCGGGAGCGCAAGCCCCTGGGCGTTTTCTTCCTGGGCGGGGATCTGGAGCTCTTCCGGGCCCGGTTCCAGACCATCACCGTCCCCTGCGTGCTGCTGACCAACACCGCCAAGGACCTGCACTTCGACAATCTCTCCTCCCTGACCACTGACGACGGCGAGGCCGCCGCCCAGGTCATCGAATTTCTGGCCGGGCAGGGCCACCGCCGCATCTGCCTGCTGGGCGGCAATTGGTCCTGCTCCCAGATCAGCTACCGCCGCCTGGAGGGCTGCCGCCGGGCCTTTCAGCGCCTGGGCCTGCCCTTCGACCCGGAGCGCCAGTGCGAGCCCTGCCGCTACTCCATGGCCGACGCTTACGCCGCCACGGAGCGGCTGCTGGACCGCCGTCCGGACCTGACGGCCATTTTCGCCATGAGCGACGTCATGGCCATCGGGGCTGTCCGGGCCCTGCGGGACCGGGGCAAACGGGTGCCGGAGGACATTTCTGTGGTGGGCTATGACGGCATTTCCATGGCCAGCTATTCCGTTCCCCGGCTGGCCACCGTCCGGCAGGACACCCAGCGTCTGGCGGAGCGGGGCGTGGACGTGCTTCTGCGCAACATCGAGCGGAAAAACTGCCCTGTACATGAGGTGGTGCCCTTCCAGCTTATTCCTGGGGAGAGCGTTGCCAGGCTGGCGGACGCGTGACGTTTTGATTTTATAAGAAAGGGGATACCCATGTGAGAAAAGCCGGTATCCTAATGCCCATCTCCTCCCTGCCCTCCCCTTATGGGATTGGGACGCTGGGAGCCGCCGCCAGGGAGTTTGTGGACTTCCTGGTCCGGGGCGGGCAGTCCTGCTGGCAGATTCTTCCGGTGGGACCCACAAGCTATGGGGACTCTCCCTACCAATCCTTTTCCTCTTTCGCCGGGAATCCCTATTTCATCGACCTGGACACCTTGGCCGAATGGGGCTTCCTGGAGCCGGAGGAATACCAGTTCCTGAACTGGGGCGGCGACCCGGAACGGGTGGATTATGAAGCCCTTTACCGAAACCGCTTTTCGGTCCTGCGCCTGGCCTGTTCCCGTCTGAAACGGGGAGACTTATTCGAGCTGCGGGGCGTCCTCTGGAAGGCGGACTGGCTGGAGGACTACGCCCTGTTCATGGCCTTAAAGGACAAGTATGGCGGAGCCCCCTGGCTGGAGTGGCCGGAGGACCTGCGCCTTCGCCGCCCCGCCGCCCTGGAGCGCGCCCGGAAGGAGCTGGCGGGGGAAATTGATTTCTGGACCCGGGTACAGCTCCTCTTTTTCTGCCAATGGTGGAGCCTGAAGGACTATGCCAACGAAAAAGGTGTCTCCATTATCGGGGACCTGCCCATCTACGTCTCTGGTGACAGCGCCGATGTCTGGGCCAATCCGGAGCAATTCCAGCTGGACCCCGACGGACGGCCCACGGAGGTGGCGGGCTGCCCGCCGGACGGTTTCGCCGCCGACGGCCAGCTTTGGGGGAACCCCCTCTTTGACTGGGAGGCCATGAAGGCCGATGGATACCAGTGGTGGATTCGCCGCATCGCCGCCCAGTTCCAGCTCTATGACACCCTGCGCATCGACCATTTCCGGGGCTTTGACGCATACTACGCCATCCCCGCCGGGGACGCTACCGCCCGGAACGGCCATTGGCGGCCCGGCCCCGGCATCGGCTTCTTCCGGGCCGTGGAGGCAGCCCTGGGCCCCCGGGACATCATCGCCGAGGACTTGGGCTTCCTCACCAGCTCCGTTCGGTCGCTCCTGGCAGAAACAGGCTACCCCGGCATGAAGGTGCTGGAGTTCGCCTTTGACAGCCGGGACACCGGCGGGGGTTATCTCCCCCACTGCTATACTCCCCATTGCGTGGCCTATACCGGCACCCATGACAACGACACCATCCAGGGCTGGATGGCCTCCGCCCCGGCGGAGGACGTGGAGCTGGCGAAAGCCTATCTCCGCCTCAATGAACAGGAGGGTTACCACTGGGGCATGATGCGCTCCGCATGGGCCTCTGCGGCGGACCTGGCCGTGATGCAGTTTCAGGACCTGCTGGGCCTGGGCAGCGAGGGCCGGATGAACGTCCCCTCCACCCTGGGGGGAAACTGGCGGTGGCGAACCCTGCCCGGGAGCTTTACCCCAGAGCTGGCGGACCGCCTCCGCCAGGAGATGAAGGTCTACCAGCGTCTGCCCGGGTGAAGCAGCTGGAAAACAAAGGAACAGGGACGGCCGCTGGCCATCCCTGTTCCTTCGTCTTTTCACTCCCCCAACAGCGGCTGGGAGAGATAGCGCTCCCCCCCGTCAGGCAGCAGGACCACCATGGTCCGCCCCCGGTTCCCGGGGCGCTTCGCCAGCTGGACGCCGGCCCACAGCGCCGCACCGGAGGAAATACCCGCCAGCACGCCCTCCAGCCGCCCCAGCCGGCGGACCATAGCGAAGGCGTCTTTGTCCCGCACGGGGACAACCTCGTCGCAGATTTTCATATTCAGCGCCTTTGGGACAAAGCCCGCGCCGATGCCCTGAAGCCCGTGGGGCCCAGCCTCTCCCCCGCTCAGTACCGGAGAGGAAGCGGGTTCCACTGCGACAATTTTTATCCCGGGATTCCGCTGTTTCAGGTACTCCCCCACCCCGGTGAGGGTGCCCCCGGTACCCACGCCGGCCACAAACACATCCACTTCCCCATTCGTGTCCTCCCAGATTTCCGGGCCCGTCCCGGTCCGGTGGGCGGCGGCGTTGACAGGGTTTTCAAACTGCCCGGGGATGAAGCTGCCGGGTATTTCCGCCGCCAGTTTCCGGGCCGTCTCAATGGCTCCCGCCATGCCTTGGGCCCCCTCGGTTAGCACCAGCTCCGCGCCATAGGCCCGCATCAGCCTGCGGCGTTCTTCGCTCATGGTCTCCGGCATAACCAGGATGACCCGGTATCCCCGTACGGCAGCCATGGAGGCCAAGCCAATGCCGGTATTGCCGGAGGTCGGTTCAATGACGGTGGAGCCGGGTCCCAGAAGGCCCCGGGCCTCGGCATCGTCCAGCATGGCCTTTGCCACCCGGTCCTTGACGGACCCAGCGGGGTTTCGGCACTCCAGCTTCGCCAGAATTCGGGCCTCCAGCCCCTCCTCCCGCTCCAGCCGAACCAGCTCCAGCAGCGGGGTTTTCCCAATCAGCTGCTGGGCAGACGTGTAAATTCCGCTCACAAGCGCTCCCTCCTTCCTCACCGCTTTCTCATTGACAATATGCCGGAAAGGCCCGTCTCAGACCAGGTGAATCAAACCCGCCAGGCAGCCACCAGCAAAAGCCCGCAGAGGAATACGCTGACAAAGTTCACCACGTCGTTGTTCACCCACCGAATTCCCCGGGCCAGCTCCAGGGCCTCTTCCCCGGAGCGGGGACATTCGGTCTCCCCGTTCTCCGCCCGGTACTTGGCCTGAAACGCCGCGCCCAGCACGGAATCCAGAACCGACCCGGTGAAGCCCGCCGCCGCCGAGGCCAGCATCCCCCCCACTCCGAAGCCCGGGACCGCCAGCGTGGAAATCAGCAGCGCGCCCCCCGCTCCGGCGCAGAGGCCCAGAGGAGTCACGCAGCCGGAGAGGCCCCGGGTTCCGGGCTTCCCGGTCAGGATGGAGACCGGGGCCCGCTTTGAGAGCATTCCAATCTCCGAGGAACAGGTGTCCGCCGCCGCCGCCGCAAAGCAAGCCAGCACGGCCAGCAGGCAGCCCTCCCGGCCCGTGAGGGCGTGCGCCCCGGCAAAAAGCAGGGACGGCAGGCCGTTGGCGAGAACCTGCACCGTGGAACGGGCCCCCTGCCGCTCATGAAGCTGCTCGGCGGCGGCCTTCCGGCTCTTCCCGATACGGCTGACCAGACTCCCGGAGATGAAAAAGAGTACCAGGGCCCCGTAGCTGATCCAGCCTCCGGCCAGGAACAGGGCCACCCCCAGCAGCAGCGCCCAGCACAGGCCGGACGCGGTAATAGCCCGGAGATAATACGCCGCCAGCAGAATCAGCAGCGTCAGGCTGAGGCATGCAAAGGCCGGCCAGAGCTGGGGAAAGCGGGCCAAGAGGTACACGATCCAGCCCACACCCAGGGGAAGCGTCAGATTATCCAGGCCCCGGGACGTGAACAGTTCCACAGCAGCGGCAGGAACCGCGCAGGCCAGGGCGGCCCGCAGGGCAAAGAGAGGACTTTGGACATAGGCGGCGCAGGCCGCTCCCACCGCCAGGCCGGAAAATACCAGCACGGCCAGCAGTCCCTCCAGGCTTTTTTCCTCACAGGGCTTAGGAAAGCGGGATCGCCCCCAGCGTTTCCCAACCAGGGCCCCCAGGCCGTCGCCGTAGCCCATGGCCAGCATGCCGCAAGCGGCGATCCAGGGCGTCCCCAGGGAGTAGCCCGCAAGACAGAGCAGGAACAGGGAAACCGCATACCAGACGGTGCCCGGCGTGTTGTTCTCCTCCCGCTCTATGGCAGAAAACAGCCCCTTGCGGTAGGATATGTAGTTCAGCAGGATAAAGCAGGCAGGCAGAACACAGGCGGTCCACGCGCTATGGTACACCGCCAGGGCCAGCAGAATCCAGTTGCTGAGCAGAATATGCACCAGTTTGCGGGAGGTCTCCGCACCGGCTCCCCATTTCCGCGCCGCCGCCGCCAGGCCAAGGACCGCAAAGGGCAGGACCGCCGTCAGCCCAACGCCGAAGATTTGTTTTTCCACAGTTCACCTCTCATACACCAGGGCCGTCACAGCCCCCCGGCAGGGACCTTCTCCCGGACTGCAATCCGTTCCTCCACCCGCGCATACCCGCGTTTTTTTAAATCAGACAAGACCCTGTCCAGCTGCTCCTCCCCGGCGGACACGCCCGACGAAACGCCCACCGTCTCCACGCCGGAAAAATTCAGGTCCTCCAGTTCCTCCGGTTCGTCAATCCGAATGGCCCTCCCCGCTCCCGCCTCGGCGGCGACCTCGGCCAGCCGCCGGGTGTTGGACGAGGTTTTGGAGCCCACCACGATAAACAGGCCGCACTCCCCTGCGATGCTTTTCACAGCCGCCTGCCGGTTCTTGGTGGCGTAGCAGATGTCGGACTTCGGCGGGCCTTGAATCAGCGGAAACCGCTTTCGCAGCCCCTCCACAATCCGCGCCGTCTCGTCCACATGGAGAGTTGTTTGAGACAGCCACGCCACCCGGGAACCGTCGATTCCGTCGAGACAGCCGGGGCAGGGAGCTCCGCTGCTGGGAATCAGGCGGATGCGCTCAGGAGCCTCCCCCATCACGCCCTCTACCTCCTTATGGCCGGGCTCACCGATGAGAAGGATGGTATAGCCCTCCTCCCGCAGGCGGGCCGCCTCCCTGTGGACCTTTTCTACCAGAGGGCAGGTGGTATCCACCACTCTCAGCCCCCTGGCCCCGGCCCGCTCCCGGACGGAGGGGGCCACGCCATGGGCGGAAAAAACCACTGTTCCGCCCGGGGGAACCTGGTCCACCTCCCGGACCACCACCGCGCCCAGGGATTGAAACCGCTCCATCAGGGCGGCGTTGTGAACCAGCTCCCGGCGGACATACACCGTGCCCTGTTCCCGGCGGAGGGCCTCCTCCAGCATGCGGACGGCCCGCTCCACGCCCATGCAGAACCCCCTTGGCGACGCCAGCAATATGCGCTTTTCCATAACGCTCCCCCTCTCCGCCGCAGGTCACCCCGCGAGAAAATTCCGAATCAGCCCCTGGGCCTGCGCCAAGTAATCCGCCTCCATATCCAGCCAGTGAATGCTGCGGTCCCTGTGAAACCAGGTCATCTGCCGCTTGGCAAATCGCTTGATCTCCTTGGACAGCTCCTGCTGAAACGCCTCCATCGACGGATACTCCCCTGTCAGATACAGCAGAATGTGCCGGTACTCCAAGCCCAGGTCATAGAGAACCTGCCGGTCGCCGCCCTTGTCCAGGTACTCCTGAACCTCGCCGATCATCCCCTGGGCAATCCGGGTCTTCAGACGCTGGTCAATACGCTGATGAAGCGTCTCCCGTGGCCAGGTAATGCCCAGCTGAAGCACGTCGTAGCGGGGTTCGTTCCGCGGCTGAAGGGGCTCGCCGCCTTCCGTCTTCTCCAGAATCCGGAGGACCCGCCGCTTGTTCTGCCAATCGGAGGGGTTGGCGGCCAGGAATTCTCTGGCCGCCGGCGTCAGCCGGGCCCGCAGCTCCTCGATGGGCAGCTCCGCCAGCCGGGCGTGGCCCTCCGCCCTGGGCGGCTTTTCGCTCAGTACATACCCGTCGGCCACGGCGCTGACATACAGCCCGGTGCCCCCCACGATGAAAGGCAGGCGGCCCCGCTGGAGTATCTGGGAAATGGCCGTGTAGGCCAGCTGCTGAAAGTCGAACACGGAAAAGTCTTCTCCCACCTCCCGCACGTCCAGCAGGTGGTGGGGAACCACGCGGGCCTCCTCCTGGGTGACCTTGCCGCAGCAGAGGTCAAAGCCCTTATAGATCTGCCTGGAATCCGCGGAGATGATTTCTCCTTGGAAGGTCTTTGCCAGCTCAATGCCCACCGCGCTTTTTCCAGACGCGTTCGTTCCCACCAGCGTGACGATTTTCGACCGTTCATTCCCCATGGCTTCCTCCAGTTCCGGCGGCTTCCCGCCGGCTTTCTCTCTGCGCGACTCCGCGTCTGATGTTTCAGTTTGCCATTATAATACATCCCGGCGGGAAAGTAAAGGTTCCCCTCTGGAAATTTCCCCCGCCTCCGGCGGAATCGTCCTTGTATTTCCAGGAAAAATATCGTATGATAAGAGAGAACCCGGGAACGTCCCGTCCGGTTTAACTCGGGGCAATCATGCATAAAGGAGGCCACCCCATGGAAGAGAAACGAATGATGAAGGTCACAGTAGACGGCGCGGAGCATGCCTATCCCTGCGGCACGCCCTTCCGCACCATTGCGGCGGACTTTCAAAGCCGGTACCCCTGCGACATTCTGTTGGTCAACCGGGACGGGAAGCTCTGTGAGCTGCACAAGGCGCTGGACCGGGACTGCTCGCTGAAAATGGTCACCGCTCAGGACAAGCCCGGCATTCAAACCTATGAGCGCAGCGCGGTTTTCCTGCTGTTAAAGGCCTTCTACGACGTAGCGGGCCGGGAGAATGTGGAACGCATTTCCGTGGAGTACTCCCTCAGCAGCGCCCTGTTCTTCCTGGCCCGGGGAGCCTTTACTCTGAATCAGGCCCTGCTGGAACGTGTGGAGGCAAGGATGCGGGAGCTGTCCGCCCTGGCCCTGCCCATTGAGAAGAAAACCCTGAACACAGACGACGCCATCGACCTCTTCCGCCAGGCCCGGCTGCTTCACAAGGCTCAGCTTCTCAGCTTCCGAATCAACTCCCACGTCAATGTCTACTCCCTGGACGGCTTCGTGGACTATTTCTACGGCTACATGGCTCCGGACACCGGCTATATCCGGTGCTTCGGCCTGGAGCTTTTCGAAAACGGCTTCGTCCTCCGCCTGCCCACCCAGAAGGACCCCAACCACTTGGGGGAATTCCGCCCATCTCACAAGGTCTTCCAGGAGCTTTACCAGTCTACCCTTCGCTCCGAGGCGCTCTGCGCCTCCAACGTGGCGGAACTGAACACCACCATTGCTCAGGGCGGGGCCACGCCGCTGATTCTGGCCCACGAGGCCATGATGGAGAAGAAAATCGGCGACATCGCCGCGGAAATCGCTCAGCGCAGAGAGGTCCGCTTTGTCATGATCGCCGGGCCCTCCTCCTCCGGTAAGACCACCTTCTCCCACCGGCTGTCTACCCAGCTTCGGGCCTGCGGCCTGCGGCCCTATCCCATCGCCACCGACAATTACTTCGTAAACCGGGACAAAACCCCACGGGACGAAAACGGCAACTACGATTTCGAAGGCCTGGGCGCCATGGACGTGGAGCAGTTTAACGAGGACTGCGTGCGCCTTTTGAAGGGGGAGACGGTGGAGCTTCCCACCTACAACTTCAAAAAAGGAGCCCGGGAATACAACGGCAACTTCCTGCGCCTGTCGGAGGGAGACGTGCTGGTGATTGAGGGCATCCACTGCCTTAACGACGAATTCACCCGCTCCCTGCCCAAGGAGAGCAAATTTAAAATCTATATCAGCTGCCTCACCACTTTGAATATTGACGACCACAACCGCATTCCCACCACCGACGCCCGGCTCCTCCGGCGCATCGAGCGGGACGCCCGGACCCGGGGCTACAGCGCCCAGGCCACCATTAAAATGTGGCCCTCCGTCCGGCGGGGAGAGGAAAACAACATCTTCCCCTTCCAGGACAGCGCCGACATGGTCTTCAACTCCGCCCTGATTTATGAGACGGCCCTGCTGAAACCCTATGTCCAGCCCCTGCTCTTTGGCGTGCCCCGGGACAGCGAGGAGTATATAGAGGCCAAGCGGCTGCTGAAATTCCTGAACTACTTCCTGCCCATCCCTGCGGACAACATTCCCAAGACCTCCCTTATGCGGGAGTTTATCGGCGGCGGCTGCTACCACGCCTGAGATTTAAATCCCCTGAAGCCCCATGGGCTTCAGGGGATTTTCAGCCGGCGGGACGCAAGAAAAGTTGGCCGCCCGTCTTGCCAAGCTGGAGGAAAATTGTTATAATTTCCCCATAACAGCAGCTTCCCAGGGCGGTGTTTCCCGCCCCGGAAGCAGAAAAGAGAGGACGCTCCCTATGCGCATCAAACAACGGATTCTATCCCTGCTGCTGGCCGGGGCGCTGCTGGTCCCCGGTCTTCCGGCAGCCTCCGCCGCCGGAAGCGGCGCGGACAGCGGCACCATCTCCGCCACGGTCCGGGTGGACTGGCCTCAGACCCTGGAGGCCCTTCGGGACCGGAGGGTCCGGGCGGAGCTTTACCAGGAAGGCCGTTCCTTGGGAACCCTGGCTTTGACAGAAGACAGCCGGGCGGACCTGGGCGGCTATCCCGCCGTTGTGGCCCTGCGGAACCAGGACGGCGGAGAGTTGGGCGGCGGACGGTGGCCGGGGTACCTGGACCTCACCGTCTCCGGCCTGCCCCAGGGGAATTACACCCTGGAATTTACCGGGGACGGCTACGCGGACTGCCGCCAGGAGCTGACCATTGACCGCTATTCCCAGCATGTCACCCTGGGCACGGCGGACGCCTCCTTCACCCTGGGGGACGTGGACGGCGACGGCCGGGTCAACAGCCGGGACCGGGAGGAGCTGGCGGAGGCCCTGGGCTCCGAGTCCCGCCGGGACCTGGAGAACTATGACATAAACGGCGACGGCGTCATCGACGTTTATGACCTGGCCATCGTCAGCCGGAACCAGGACGCGGAGGGCCGCCCGGAGGTTCGGGACACCAACCTGCTGGCCCCGCCGGTGGAAGAGGTCCGCCTGGGGGCGGAGGCCAGCCTGGTCTCCGGTTCGCTAGACGACCTGTTCCAAAACAACGGCCAGGCCGTCACCTTGTCCGGCCTGCCCCTGGAACTCGCCGTCTCTATGGCGGAACCGGTGGAGATGGAGGAAATTCAAATCGTCTCTCCGGAGGGTCCCGAGGCTATGCAGGCGGGCTTTGTGGTTGTGACATACGAAGATGGAGGCGGGGAGACGTTCCCCTTTGACCTCTCTTTACCGGAGGGGATTCACGCCATTAGCCCCGTGGAGGGCAGCAGCGTGGTCACCATCTCCCTGGGCCGCCGGGTGGCGGTGAAGGAGATTGTCATCACGGTCACCCGTACCGAGGACGGGAACTATACCACGGTGGAATCCATCCAGTTCCTCCGGGAGGTCATCCCGGAGAGCCCCTCCGCCGCCGCCGGCGTGGTGCGGAATCTCACCGCCGCCGCCGGCAGCGAGCAGGTCAGTCTCCGCTGGAGCGAGGTGCCCAACGTCTCCGGCTACCGGGTGGACTACTGGCT
>OFGG01001349.1_pt1 | contig 16420 bp, 15 predicted proteins | sample 1521701 | NCBI WGS metagenome assembly OFGG01 (sample SAMEA3504081, study PRJEB24116) | mouse gut metagenome | biome: mouse gut; feature: mouse-associated habitat; material: faeces | place: Denmark | collected 2011
TCAGTGACACCATCTGCGTTGAGAACGGCTACTCCATCGTGGAGAATCCCCAGCGGCGGGGCAAGAGCTACGACAAGTGGCAGGGGGACAAGCCGCCCTCTCACCGGGACCGGCTCCGCATGGCGATTGATGCCGCCCTCGCACGGAAACCCGCTGACCTGGAGGCGCTGCTGAACCTCCTGCGGGAGGCCGGAATCGAAGTGTCCCCACGGGGCAAATCCATCCGGCTGAAAGCGCCGGGACAGCAAAAATTTGTCCGCCTGGACGCGGACAGCATGGGCGAGGACTACGGCATTGACACGCTCCTGGCCGTCCTTTCCGGGGAGAAGAAGCATACGCCGCGCACAAAAAATATCCACCGCGCAGACCCGCCAAAGGTGAATCTGCTGGTGGATATTCAAGCAAAGCTCCAGGCCGGAAAGGGCGCGGGGTACGCACGGTGGGCCAAAACCTTCAACCTCAAACAGATGGCCCAGACCCTCAACTATCTGACGGAGCACGGGCTTCTCAACTACGCCGATCTCTCGGCAAAGACCTCTGCGGCTACCGACCGATACCATGAGCTGTCGGATCAGATCAAGGCGGCGGAAAAGCGCATGGCGGAGATCGCCGTGCTGAGATCGCACATCATCAACTACGCCAAGACCCGTGATGTATACGTGGCCTACCGTAAGGCCGGATACTCTAAAAAATTCAAGGCGGAGCATGAGGCGGAGATACTGCTGCATCAGGCGGCAAAGAGTTTTTTCAATGAATCCGGGCTGAAAAAGCTGCCCACAATCAAGAGCTTGCAGGCCGAATACGCCGCACTCCTGGCAGAAAAAAAGACGGCATATGCCGACTACCGCAAGGCGCGAGACGAGATGAAGGAGCTGCTGACCGTCCAGGCCAACGTGGACCGGCTGATGGGCTACGATGAACAGAAGCGGCAGCAGGAGGCGGTCCGCCAGGAGGAACACCGCTGACCGTTTCCCTTGTTCCGCTGGGCTCTGACCAGCAAAAAGCGTTCCGTAGGAACGCGCAGCCAGCCCCCGTCAAGGGGGCTGTTCATCAGGGGTTTGGGGAAGTCTTCCCCAACAAGCAGATGCGAGTGTATTGACACTCGCCCTGCTTGCCCGTTTCCGGCCCCCGTCCTGCCGTCCCCCGTCCCTTGCAGGAAAAAAAGGGACTATTTGCTGTCCAGAACCAACGAAATAGGAGAATCTGACAGATTACGGATTGCTGAACCAGAAAAACCTCCTGTGCCAATTTCGAGCATCGGAGGTTTTACCGTTGTTTGGATGCGTCAGCGTATAGCCGCAGGATTTGGCAGGCATCCTCCCGTTGACGCGGCGACAGCGAGTTGATGATTTCTGCAATCGGGCTTTCATGAGCTGTCACAGTTCCAAACAGCAGATAATCTATGCTGATGGTAAGCGTCCGGCTCAAGCGAATTAGCGTGTCCAATGATACGCTCTTTTCTCCGCGTTCAATCATCTGATAAAACCTCAGACTGATGCCAATCTTTTCCGCGACATATTCCTGTGTAAAGGCGAGCTGGTTTCGTCTGTTACGGAGGCGTTCACCGAATAACAGCAATTCCTCATGTGTCAAACATCATCACCTCTCATGGTTCGTAGTTTACACCTGTTAGTTCGTTCCTGAAACGAAATGTTAGTTGCTATTACGAACTATGAGTAGTATAATGGGAATCAACAATATACAGACACCCGACAGAAAAATATGCGTCAGCTAGGGGAAAACTATGCCAGAACAATCTAAAAATGACATCCCGGACGATGGACTCTTCCTAAACCTATTGACCAGGGTTTTAGAAATCATAAAATCAAAACCCTTTGCAAACATGGACGAGGACGAGTTAAGCCTTTATGCGGACTACGTGCAGTACAGAGCACAGAGGGACCTCTTTGAACTGTTCGAGGATGTGTCGCCGGGTACGACCACCTGGGAGAATTTTCGGCTGATGATGCGCGGCACACAGGAACTGCGGGACATCTGTATGGCGGTCATCTGCCGGAAGATAGGGACCGCTCTCTGTGATTTTAATTTTACGGAAAAAGAAATTCCTTTTTGCAGAGAAACTGACGAGCCAGCGGAAAATATGCTTTATGCGGCCCGGCTTTTTTCAGAAAGCGAGGGGGTCATCCTCATGGCGCTATTTCTGTTGTTTGCAGAACTGGCGCACTTTATCCATTTGCGGGACACGGTATGTCCCGGCTACAAGTGGGAGGACTATTATCACGATCTGTTTCATGGCGGCAAGCTGTGGGATGCGGTGAGGATCGCTTTTCGGGGAGCAATACAACGTTTAGATTTTAAGCCTGACTGGTTGGAGGTTGGATTCAATGAACTATGAAAATACTGCGGCCTTTACCGGCCACCGCCCCAGCAAACTGCCCTGGCGTTATGATGAGGCTGATCCCAGGTGCATAGCACTGAAGGAGGTCCTTACGGAGCAGATCAGACTGCTGGCAGACAGGGGCGTGACCACATTCCTCTCAGGTATGGCCCTGGGGACCGATCTCTGGTGCGCCCAGATTGTTCTGGACCTTCGCAAAGAGAATCCCGCCCTACAACTTCACTGTATTCTTCCCTGCGAGGGGCAAAAAAATAAGTGGCCTGCATCAGAACAGGAGCGGTATCGCTCTATCCTGAAGCAGGCCGATGATGTGGTTTTTGTAGAACGGGAGTATACCCGGAACTGTATGCTGGAGCGGAACAGATATATGGTTGATAACTCTTCGATTCTTCTTGCCGTCTACAACGGAGTTCGGCGCAGCGGCACGGGGGCAACCGTGAGCTATGCAAAAAAGTGTGACCGGGAGATCATTGTCATTGAGCCTGCGTCTCAAAGCATCTCTTCTGTCGGAGGAAGGTATCAAGGCCAACCGTCTTAGCCCTCTGCAAACAGTTTGCTTTTTTTACAATCTTATGCCACAATGGCTTTGATCTCCATTGAGGGCAGGAGAAAATTAACGCCTGTCCTCTGCAAAGGAGGCTACCATGAAGATCGTGAGCTGGAATGTAAATGGAATTGTCGCCTGCCGGAGAAAAGGCTTCTTGCAGTTTCTGAGGGACACACAACCGGATGTGATGTGCTGCCAGGAAATCAAAACCCGCTGCGTACTGCGCACACCGGGTTATCATCAATTCTGGAATCCCGCAAAACGTCCAGGCTATTCCGGGACGCTTACTCTGACAAAACTGCTGCCGCTTTCTTGTTCGCTTGGTATGGGCATTGAAAAGTTTGACGATGAGGGAAGACTAATCACGCTTGAATACAAAAATTTTTTTGTTGTCAATGTATATGTCCCCAGTATTCATACCGGCTCAAAGCCGGAAAGGCCGGATTTTCGCTTGGAGTGGGACAATGCGCTGCGGGAGTATGTCTCGAAACTGAAAAAGCCCGTAGTCTTAGCGGGGGACTTTAACGCTACACGCAGCTACATAGACACCTATCCTGAGAACGGGAAAAATGAACCAGAACCGCCCTTTTTTTATTCAGAAGTGCGGGAGGGACTGGAGCGGCTCCTATCTACTGGATTAGTGGACGCTTTTCGGGTACTATACCCACGGCGAACGGGGGCCTATACATGGTGGGGGCCGAAGAACAACGACCGGGCCGAAAACCGTGGTTCGCGATTGGACTACTTCCTTGTGTCTGGTGAAATACTTTCTTCTGTGCGAAGCGTTAAGTTTCACAAAGATACTCACGGTTCGGATCACTGCCCGATCTCTATGCTTTTCAATCCGGTTACGCCGAAGCTGGAAATGAGCGACAGAGATATGGTGGCAATATGGGCCTCCATCAACTGGGATACGCTGGAGGAAGTTCTTCTTTCGATGCAGCAGGATTTGGCCTATGCCGCATACAACCGGGAATGGGACAAGGTTGACCGTCTCCAAAATGAGCTGGTCCGCTCCTGGGCGGCGCGGGCGCTGGCTGTTCGCTCTACCCTGGACAAAAGCACCTTCCCAGGAGTTGACGGTGTTCGATGGACTACGGACGCACAGAAAGCGCGGGCCGCAGTGTCCCTGACCTCCAGAGGCTACCGCCCACTCCCATATCTGCATATGGAGCTGGAAGAAAACGGGAAGACGCGAACAAATCTTCTTCCCGCAATGCGGGATAAGGCCATGCAGATTTTATATTCCTACGCCCTTGACCCTGTTGCGGAATCTACAGCGGATCGCAAGTCCTTTTTCGCAAGAAGAGGACGCTCGGCGCTGGATGCACACGCATACCTCAGTCGAGACTTGAGTGGTGATAATCCACCAGACTATGTAGTCCTTATAGATGTACAATCTTTTTACGACACGGTGGTTCATGACTGGCTGATAAAAAACATCCCAATGGATAAAACGATGCTGCGGAAGTTTTTGAAGGCTGGCATGGTAAAAGAGGGAGAGATGTTCCCAACGGACAAAGGGATGTCCATGGCCTCCAGTCTATCGTCTATCCTGGGGAATATGATCTTGGACGGTTTGCAGTCTTATCTCTACGACCATCTTTACCCCTCTGGGGGCGTTGACTATAGAAACGGAAATCTCCACAGATTCGCTGATGATATGGCTATTACCGCATATGGCTATGAACAGGCGGAGAAGATTATGGCGATTACCTCTGAATTTCTGGCACAGCGGGGCCTGCGGGTACACCCTGATAAATCCTGCATTGCAAATGTCAATGCAGGATTTGACTATATCGGCCGGAACTATAAACGTGTTGACGGCGTTCTGACAGTGACACCGGCAGACAGCTCTATCAGGAAAATAGAACATGAGTTGGAAAAACTCATCATGAACTTTACAGGAACCCAGAGAGCTTTGATTGAGAAGATCAATCAAAAGCTGAAAGGATGGGGGAGCTATCACCGCGTGGAGGATTCCTACATGGAATTCCGCCATATTGACGCTGTTGTTGAGGGGCTGCTGGTGAAAAAGATGTGTGAAAAATATCCCAGCTGGCACCGGCAGACCGTTTTGAATAAGTTCTGGACAAAAGATGGAATGACATATGTTTTTATACTGCCGACCGACCCGTCCGTCAGGGTTGTTCAGCTAGCGCAGTTGCCGATTGTGCGTCACAAACCATGCAGAGTTAAGTTCAACCCCTATTTGGACCAGGATTATCATATCTACCTCAAGCACCGGCGCGATGCGCAAAAAAGCAACGGAGCTTATCGGGCGGTATGGACCCGTCAGAGTGGACGCTGTGCCTATTGCAATCAAAGGATGCTTGCCGATCAAGAGATAGAACTTGTAGAAAAAAACATTGGGCAGGGATGGAAAATAAAAAACCTGATCTACATACACCGGCGTTGCAGCTATCAGGTATGTTTTTCTTCAAACGGAGCGGAGGGAGATCCTATTGACGCAGGGAACTTATGAATGAGGATATAGCCTGAGTTTCGGTATATATCATCTCGCATATTCCCCGAAACCGTTGGAAATTGTGCGCTCAGAGCAAAAGCGGGCATGTTTGGAAATAAGGCCGTAATCCCTTGCAAGATAACGGATTCAGAAAAAACAACGAAACTCGGACATAGGTCTTGACTTCCAAAGTAAGTTCTGATAAAATGATACAGAAATTTACAGAAGAGTATAATCAGCACAAAATATCCACAGTAAAACACAGTGCAAGAGAGGGGGGGGTATAATGAAATGTCGTATTGATTGCAAGGTATGTTGGCAACGAATAAAAAGTCAAATTTATATCATCCGGGATGATAAGTTTATTCTTTTGAATGAATCGGCTTCATTGATATGGATGGGGATTTATCAAGGAAAGACTACTACAGAAATCGCCAAAGATTTATACAACCTCTATGGTACTGATTTCTCTGTTATTTTAGATGATGTAAGTGGAACAGTAAATGATTTAATTTCTGCCGGGGTATTAACTTATGGAAATGTTCAATTCTCTTAAGGAGATATCTAGTTATACGCAAGCTCACCAAGTGTTATGGAATGCGCAAATTGAACTTCTTACATTGTGTAATTTTGCTTGCCAACATTGCTATATACCTAATAGAACATCCAAAGGACTTCCTTTGTTGGTAATTAAAGACTTAGCTACTGCATTTTTTAACATGGGTACATTTAATATAACATTAACCGGCGGAGAGCCCTTATTGCGAGATGATATATTCGAAATTATTGAAGAATTTCGGAATAAGGGATTAAGAGTTAAGCTTTATAGCAATGCGTCTTTACTAGATAGAGATAAATGTATACGATTAAAGGAATTGGGAATTAGTCAGTTTTCAACAACTATATTTTCCCTAAATCCTCAAATTAATGATTGTATTACATGCAAAAATGATTCTTTAAATTTTATTCTACCTAATATAGCATTGTTGGAAGAATTATGTGTGCCAGTTCAAATAAAAATGCCAATTCTGAAAATGAATTACGAGTCTTATGAAGAGCTTAAAACATTCTGTGGTGCGCATAATTATAGCTTTTTTCCAAGTCCTAATATTTCCCCCAAAACCGACGGTGATTCTTCACCACTGAAATTTGAACTAGCTGAACGAGAATTTGCGAAAATGATTCGCAAAATAGATGCAGAACACACAAAAAATGTGACTGGGGATCAAAATGCTTTTAGAAAAGAAGATATCATTTGTCATTCGTTGAATAATTCGGTTTTTATTAATAGTATCGGCGATGTTTTTCCCTGTATCTCATGGCCAGTAAAGTTAGGGAATATTTTTGAAAAGTCAATAGCGGAAATTTGGAACACTTCTGATGTATTACAATACTTAAGGAGCCTAAAGAAATCACATATGAAGTTCTGCGGAAAATGTGAATATTCTACGCATTGTACAGTTTGTCCGGGAGATTCCATGATGGATGGTGATATGTTGGGGTGTTCACATCTACAAAAAAAATGTGCAAAAGCCATTATGGGACTTATATAGGAAATGAAAGACGTAAGTTCATTTTACAAATCTTAAGTCCCAAATAGCAAATAATTTGGAAAAGGGAGAGAATGTGTAGATTAGAAATTTTGGTACAGCTATAGTAACGTTAGTCCCTCTATAGAACTGATCTTGGCCTTCAACCACGACCGAAATTTCTTGCCATTTCGCTTTTTCTGAGCTTCTCGTAGTATATTATAGGGATGAGCAAACGCGAGTTTTGCAAAAGCACAGTGCAGTGGTGTTTATTTTCTCTGCAAGTGCTATATGTCGTATCATATCGTAAGCAAATTCTAGTTTTGCCTGTCCCTATAAAATTTTAAAAGGAGGTGTAAAACATGAAGTATGAAAAGCCTGCAATTCTCGTCAACAAAACGATGCCGCGTGCGGCTGTTGGGGCCGATTGTGGTCACGGCAACAAGTGCAATGGCCCGAAAGATGATCATGACTAGGTAAAGGAGATGGCAGTCAGTATATAAAATACTGACTGCCAGTTTTAAATATGATAAAGGTTGTACTTAAAAATCTTCGCTATGTTCGCTATGCGATACAAGCTGACAAAATCAGTGCCTGGTCAATTATTTTGCTGAGTATGGCGATAAGCAGTATGTCAGCAGCGAAAATACTTGCAATTGGGCAATTACTTGATGATGTTGCCTTGTCACAATCCTTTGGATTCAGACGCATGATTGTGAATACGTGCCTCGTCGTTTTCGTTTATTTGATGGAATACGTATTGTCTGCACTTCAGAACTATCTAAGGTTCAGAATTTGCATTCGCTTGAACAACCAGATGGAAGATAAATTTTTCCTCAAGCTATCTGTTGTTCAGTATTCTTTACTGGAAGATAAAAAGAACAGCGATTTGATTTTTCATGTAAAAGATGGCATTGAAAAAAGATTTTCGGACGGGTTTTCGCATGTGATAGAATTCTTTTCTTTTGCTTTTAGAGCTGCAGGAGTACTTGGGGTAATAATCACAAAGAATATAAGCACAGGTATGATTCTTCTGCTACTCTTTGTTAGCTTGGGCCCCTTATATCAAAAATTAGGGGAGGTCAACTATCAAGCATATGCGGAAGCGAATAAAGCATTTCGCCGTGCCAAAAGCTATCTCCAAATCCTTTCAGACCGGGAGTACGCGAATGAGCGAGAAGTATTTGGCTATGATGCCTTTTTTAATAAAAAGTGGAGAACTTACTATCAAACCGCAATCGAAAAAGAAAGAGGTGCATCTAAACAGAATCATTTTAAGATTCTATTGGTAACTATTACCATAACATTTATGACTGCATTATTGAGTTGTATCATGATTCCTGCATTGCTCAGAGAATCGCTCTCTCTTGGAGTTTATGTGCTGGTTGTGACACAATTGTTCAATTTGGTACATTTTATGTCGTGGAATTTTTCTGATATCACGGAAAATCTTTCAGAAAATGCATTATATCTGGACGATTTTGATCGGTTTATGGATTTGAACGATACTACGCGGGCGGAGGGAGGAATCCTGCCTTCTCAAAAGCACATAAACATCCGAATCGAAGACCTGTCCTTTCGTTATCCAGGCTGTACGGACTATGCATTAAAGAACGTTTCTTTTGAATTCAAAGAGGGAGTACATTATGCCATAGTCGGAAAAAATGGCGCTGGAAAAACTACGCTTGTAAAATTGCTGTTGGGTCTATATGACGAATATGACGGGCAGATTCTGATCAATGGCGTAGACATCCGAACGCTTTCAAAGGCCACTCTCTCTTCCGTTTTTTCCGTAGTATTCCAGGATTATGGGAGATACGCGCTGACACTAAAAGAAAATGTTTTTCTGACGGATTTTGACGATCCACAGAAAGCGGCACAAGCGGAACGTATTTTGTCTCAACTGGGCTTTTGGGAGGGCCTTTGCCATCAGGAAAACAGAATGGATATTAGTCTCGGTAAACTTGACGAGGGCGGTATCGACTTATCGGGAGGACAGTGGCAAAAGCTTGCTATTGCAAGGGGGCTCCTGTCCGATGCTCTTGTATACATATTGGATGAGCCCTCCAGTTCGCTGGACCCAATCAGTGAAAGGCATTTATACGATCTATATGACAAGGTTTTTAAAGAATATACAACCATTACGATTACCCATAGATTAGGAAATACAAAGGGGCAGGATGAAATTTTGGTTTTAGATGGTGGAACGCTTGCGGAATTTGGGTCCCATGAAGCATTGATGAAACGGCATTCCATATACTATGAAATGTTTACCCACCAAAGGAGTTGGTACCATGCGGAAAGTTCATAAGAAGACGTATAACATACGAAGAGTGTTTGGGGAGGTTGTGAGGGTTTCCCCTCTTCAATTTTTTCTACAATACGTCCTGGCTGTTGTGAGTTCTGTCTTCCTAGGCTTATTTATCGTACAATTGCAAAATGTATTTGATCATGCGGCAATCGTAGTTGAGAGCGCGTCTGCGGATGGCGTCTGGAGCCTGCTTTGTTCCTTACTCATCCTGTTCCTGTACAAAGCTGGCTCGGAGAGCTTGGAAATCGCCAACGGATATCTTGGAAATGATTTTTATAACCGTTGCGCAGCATATTTTCTGGATCTATATAATCAAAATATCGCCAAGATGCGCGCAATCACATTTGAAGAGAATGACAATTTAAAGCTCTATCGCAACGCATTGACGGGAGCAACTTCAGCTAGAGGAATGTTGCATGTCATCATGGATATATTTACACTTTATATCCCTTATTTCCTCACGATCATTTTCTATTTGGCAAAACAGGACGCCAGCCTGCTTGCCATTGTCCCACTTGTCGCCATACCGATCTTTATTACGAATCAAATTAAGAAGAAGAATTACCAGAGACTACATAAACATACGATCCATCCAAAACGGAAAAAAGAAGAATACACAAAATACCTTTCCGAATTTCCGTTTCTTAAGGAAGTTCGTGTCAAGGAGGCGTTCCGGTTCTTTTATGGAAAATATCTGTGCGCAAGGTCAGAATACAACAAACTTTGTCTGTCCACAAATGATCAAGAATTCATGCTAAACCTTGGCACAAAAATGATTACCTTGCTTGGTTTTATAACGATTTTGGGCCTTCTGATCGAGCGGCTAGCTACAGGGGCAATCAGCATTGGTGCCTTTGGCGCTATCTTTTATTCGTTGGACGACATGTATAGTTTGATGGAAGAAATGCTTATATCGAGAATCGAAACATATCATAAGGGGCTACCTGCTTTGAAATCATTTATTCAATTTGTGAATGGCGCATATACAGAGCAGGGGGAAGCAACAGGAACGGCGGGGCGCATTCCCTTTAAAAAGATGTCGTTGGAAAGCATTTCATTTATTTATCCAAATACAACTCGAATGGTCCTCAAAAATATCAGCTTTACCATTCATCGGAATGATAAAATCGCAATCGTAGGCTATAACGGGAGCGGGAAGAGCACATTGGCCAAAATCTTGCTTGGGCTATACAGTCCAACCGAGGGCACCATTTTGATAAATGACGACCCGGGTATAAGATCCGGCCCTCAAAATGCCAGCGTCATGTTTCAGCAATTTAATCGCTACAAAGAGACAGTTTTTAATAATATCTGGATCAGTGAGGCAACGGGCGATGAATCGGCTGGGGAGCAGGCGAAAAAAATAGCTTCTGAACGATTGAGGCAAATAAACCTGAATCATTCCGTGCACGTAGAAGATACGCTGGACATATTATGCGCACGTGAATTTGGAGGCATCGACCTTTCCGGTGGACAATGGCAAAAATTAGCGACCGCGAGAATGCTATATCGCGACCGTGACTTTATAGTATTGGACGAGCCGACAGCTGAAATCGATCCAGTATCAGAATCTCAGATGTTTCGTCTGTTTGAGAGCGAAATGAGGAATCGGACGGCAATCATTATTACGCACAGAATGACCTCCATTCGTTTCTGTAACAAAATAATTGTCTTGCGGGATGGAGCGGTCGATGCCATCGGAGACCACGAAACTTTAATGAAAACTTCAGACCTTTACTACGCGTTGTATCACTCGATTGAGGAGAGATACCATTGACTTTCTTTGATTAGAGCAATCGACGCAATATCCAACATCCAGCGCAAGTGAACGAGGAATGACAATCGGAAGGAAAGACCATGCCGAGTGCCTTATGGACAACCAAGATCAGTTTTTCTTTTACGCGAATAGTCACTTGCGGAGGGTGGATTTCATCTTGGTCCACATCTCTCAATGGGGTGAGATACGGATGGCTCACTATATGAAAGTCAGCACGGAAATCTACCAAGTGTATCTCAAGTATATAGCTCCAGAGGACATACACGTCTATTCTATTGACGAGGTGTTCATGGATGTTACAAACTATCTTGCCACCTACGGCCTATCACCCCGGCAGCTTGCAATGAAGATGATTCTTGATGTTCTTGAGACAACCGGCATTACCGCTACAGCGGGCATCGGGACGAACCTATATCTCTGTAAGATCGCAATGGACATTTGGGCAAAGCACATTCAACCGGACGAAAACGGTGTCCGCATTGCTGAACTGGATGAGATGAGCTATCGCCGCAACCTGTGGGACCATCGGCCACTCACCGACTTCTGGCGTGTAGGCAAAGGCTACGCAAAGAAGCTGGAGGCCAACGGACTTTACACGATGGGGGACATTGCGCGGTGTTCCACCGGCAAGCCTACGGAATATTACAATGAGGATTTGCTATATAAGCTCTTTGGCGTGAATGCAGAATTGTTGATAGATCACGCCTGGGGATGGGAACCTTGTACTATTGGTGACATCAAGGCATATAGGCCAGAGAGCAGCAGTACCGGTTCAGGGCAAGTATTACAGTATCCATATCCGTTCGCAAAGGCCAAGCTAGTAGTACATGAGATGGCTGACCAGCTATCGCTTGACCTTGTAGACAAGGGCCTTGTGACCGATCAGTTGACGCTGACCATTGGATATGACATTGATAATTTGCGAGATCAGGAGATCAGTAGCACTTATCAGGGAGATGTAACCGTAGACCGGTATGGTCGCGCCGTACCCAAACAGGCCCACGGAACAGAAACTATGGATGTATACACGTCCTCTACCAAGCAGATCGTTCGTGCGGCACTGGCGCTTATGATGATATTATCAACCTTCCCCATCATGTCTCAGACCGGCATCCGCAAATGCCAATTAGGGATAGGGCGGCGCAGTTCTCGCCGTTTGCGGCGCTAACCGGATATGAGAGAGAAGTGAAAGAAGCCGCAAGGCTTACTGAAAAAAGAATTGAGCTCAGTTCGGAGCAAAAAGAAATATTGAATGAGCAGTTGCGCCTGTTGGAAGACGGGGCGCTACAAGGGACCGTTGCATCATTTACGTTCTTCAAGCCAGATGATCGGAAAGATGGTGGAGCCTATGTTACTGTAGCAGGGAGGATAAAGAAAATCGACCTGGTAGAACGTAATATCATTCTTCTTGATGGAACCATAGTCCCCATTGATGCACTTTATCAAATTTACAGCGAGGCGTGAAAAGGCCCCAGTTCAGCAGGTAACTGACCAATATCGACCTATAATGAAAAAAGGAGCAGAAATGCTCCTTTTTTTCTTTGTTCGACAAAATTTGACAAAAGAATTCAACAGAATCATATATAATGTTAACAAGTTTAGATGCTAATCTTTCACAGAAATAACGCTTGCGTGGTTTCTATGGCCGATCAGTTCTTCACTAGATCCATTAGTGTGTAGGCCATAACCAGCAGGACGTTTTTCAAAACAGAAAGGTTTAGCATGAGCTTGTCCCCTCTAGGTCAGGGGCAATATGCCGTTGATCTAATCGCGTACACTCTTTTCAATAGAATTCAAAAAAGGAAAAGGCCACAAGAGACTAGCAGGTCTCTTGTGGCCTTTTCCTTTTTCGACATTTACTTCCGAAATTTGACAGCATTCGACAAGCAATGCTTCTGTAAACCGGCATACAACGGCTGTTGTTTTCCCAGAATATGCTTGTGTTGTAGACGCACGGCAAAAAAAAATAATAGAAGACAGAAAAATTTGCATTCCTGCGGAGATTGGTATCTCTGCCGTGGCCCTCCTGATTGTTGATGCTTCACCCCGAACACAACCATCACACAATCAGGAGGAAATCATGTTTGATAAACATAGCGACTACGCACTGAACAAGCTGGACCCGGAGGCCATTGTCTGTCCCAGCGCCACCGGCATACATATCCGGCTGACCCGTGAGGACTTCGCCAGCGAGGAAGACTTTCTTTACTGGAAAAAACTGTCCGACGGAGACTACAAGGACATTGAGAGTGCGGGGCGCGGCTATTACGATTACTGCATTTCCTTGACCGAGGCCAGGAAATCGACCAGCACATCTGCCGAGGATGCGTTTCTTGCTCCGCTGATAGCAGCAGAACAGAGAGAGCAGAGGATCGCGCTGTTAAAGAAAATCAAGGATGCTCTGACGGAAACGCAGTACCGCCGCTTGTGGATGTACTGCGTGGAAGAAATGAACGAGGCCGAGATTGCGCAAGCCAAACACGTTGGACAACCGCGAGTTTGCCGCTCCCTCTGCCGTGCAAAAATTATTCTGAAAAAAATTTTTTCAGAGGGCAGCAAAACAGGGGATAAAAACGGCTGATTTTCTGTGTTAGGTGAAAGGCGCGTTTCCCCATAACCTTTCGAGCACCTATAAAACTGAATACACGGTATTGCGGGTACAGAAACCATGCAGCAGCGGGACAGGGCGCGCCGCCAGGACAGCAGCTTGTGAAAGGGGGACCAGATGGACAAGCTGTTCGAGCGATCAACGTGAAAGCCCTTGTAAACCGGAGTGGCATCCGGTACGCATTGACCTGTATGGGGGATAATGATACTTCCTCACGGCCTCCTGAAGACTTGGGGGGAACCCTGCGGCGCACGTTCCGAACGGCGCTGCGGAGTTATGACAGCCGCGCCAGCGGCGACCGGCAATATCCCCTCCCGCCGGGGGCGCGTGGCAAATACGGCGGGATAACAGTAAACTATCGACAATCGGGACATCCGCGCCGGGAAACCGCCGCTCAATGTACGCGGACACACCTTTTCCCGGCGCGGATGTTTACATCCCTTTTATACTGGGCATAGTCTCAGTGGAGGTTGATGACTTGAACTTTCGATATTTTGATGTAGCTGGGAACCAGCTGACGAAGGAACAACTGAAATCCATGCGGATCGTCACACCGGCGATGGAACATATTTTTGCTACCGTGGCGGGTCGCATTGAAAAATCCTGGAAACAGGACGATAAACTTGAAAGTCGTATTCCGAAGCAGTATAATTAGCCCATGGCTTCGCGGTAAGGGCTAATTTTGCTGATTGGAGGTAGCATGAGTAAATCGAAGATGATGAGGCCACTGGAGGCTACCAGTGACATCGTTCTGGCCCTGTACCGCCGTGTATCAACCGACAAACAAGCCGATGAGGGCTACTCTCTGGATGTGCAGGTTGAGAAACTGCAAGCATACGCAAAAACAATGTCTAATGTGAAGGAAACCCGGATTTACACGGATGACGGGTATTCTGGCAGCAGCTTGGATCGCCCCGGAATGAAGCAGATGATCGAAGATATTGAGGCGGGATTCATCACCCATGTAGTTGTGGTGAAGTTGGATCGTCTCAGTCGGAGCCAGAAAGATACGCTTCACCTGATCGAGGATGTTATGATCCCCGCAAATGTGGCGTTTATCTCTATTATGGAGAGCTTCAACACCGACACACCTTTTGGACGGGCGATGGTAGGCATCCTGTCTGTATTTGCACAGCTGGAGCGAGAGAACATTTTCGAGCGAACCCGTGGCGGTATGCAGAAACGGGTGGAAAAAGGCTACTGGCCCGGTGGCGGACGAACGCCTTATGGGTACGATTATGACCCAATTCAAGGAATCCTGGTCCCCAATGCGGAGGCTGATATGGTGCGGCATATCTACGACCGATACCTGGCCGGAGCGGGTATGCAGGCCATAGCCGATGAGCTGGATCTAAAGTACGAACGAGTGGTATACAATATCATAACCAGGAAATCCAACGCCGGATATATCGTTTACAATGGAGAAGAATACCAAGGGCTGCATGAACCAATTATATCATTGGAAACCTACTCACAGGCCATGCAGTTGTTAGCGAACCGCTCATCTGCTAGAATTGTCACCAAAACGGAACACCTTTTAACTGGTTTTTGTTTTTGTGGGAAGTGCGGAGCAAGGATGCGTTACATGAAGTGGGGAAAGGCTGGGTACAAGTTGGTATGCTATTCCCAACAGCGCAGTAAGCAATATCTTGTGCGGGACCCCAACTGTGATGTCCCTGCGCCTTATGCGGAAGATGTTGAAGCTGGCGTAATACAAACACTGTTTGCGGTTGCAAAAGATAAACTTGCCAATGCCCAAAAATCCGTCCAGTCTGGAAGTATAAGCGACATGCTGCAAGATCAGCTTGACAAAGCCGAGGCGAAACTTCGCCGCTTGTATGGACTTTATGGTGACAGCGGTGATGTTTATTTGTTGGAAACCATCAATAAGACCAAAGCCGACATTGAGCGCCTGACAGCATCTCTTGCAGATAAATATTCCAAAGAGCAAGTCACGAAGTCGGCGTTAAGTGTTTATCAGCGGCTGGAGGGAATACAGGACGCTTGGTCGCAAATGTCTATCCAGGAGCAAAGGACTGTCCTCGCCTCCGTAATAGACCACATAACAATTTCCACCGATTACACCGATGTAAAGCTGAAATTTGGACTTTCAGCGTAGAAAATTGCTTTTTCAACTTCGGAACACTATGCCCATGATCGTGGGCGAGATCCGGCGCTACCTCCGGGACAACAGCGCCATCCGGGTCAGCCGCAGCATGCGGGACACCGCCTACAAGGTGATGCAGGCCCGGGAGCGCCTCATGGCCCAGTCCCAGCGGGAGCCCACGGTGGAGCAGCTGGCGGCGGAGCTGGGCATCCCCCGGGAGGACGTGGTCTTCGCCATGGACGCGGTGGTGGACCCGGTGAGCCTCTTCGAGCCCGTCTATTCCGACGGAACGGACACCGTGTGCGTCATGGACCAGGTCCGGGACAACAAGAACACCGACGAGCACTGGCTGGAGCACATCGCCCTCAAGGACGCCCTGGACCGCCTGGGAGAGCGGGAGCGGCACATCCTGGCCCTGCGCTTCTACGAGGGCAAGACCCAGATGGAGGTCTCCGCCGAGGTGGGCATCTCCCAGGCCCAGGTCAGCCGCCTGGAGAAAAATGCCCTGAAGGCCATCAAAAAGAATATCTAGGACCCCGCCGGTGATAGGACATTCTTCCCCCCTCATACACTCCCTGTGAGAGGGGTGTGAAGTGCAATGCAGTGCAGGATGGTAGAGCTCCGCTATAAGGAAGTCATCAACATCTGCGACGGCTGCCGGCTGGGGTTTGTGGGGGACGTGGAGGTGATGCTGCCGGAGGGCCGGGTAGCGGCG